>Ga0065711_1006107_pt1 | contig 43479 bp, 22 predicted proteins | sample Hoacrofraction12_FD_59098 | JGI IMG/M metagenome (GOLD analysis project Ga0065711, IMG submission 59098) | Hoatzin crop microbial communities from Cojedes, Venezuela - Epithelial fraction 12 v2 (version 2) | ecosystem: Host-associated > Birds > Digestive system > Esophagus > Crop | place... | reverse complement strand
CCTCCTAATGCACCCCAGGATGCCATTGGCCTTCTTGGCAGCCAGGGCACACTGCTGGCTCATGGTTAACCTGTCGTCCACCAGGACACCCAGGTCCCTTTCCACAGAGCTGCTCTCCAGGAGGTCCGCCCCTAGCCTCTACTGGTGCCTGGGGTTGTTCCTCCCCAGGTGCAGGACCCTGCACTTGCCCTTGTTGAACCTCATCAGGTTCCTCTGTGCCCAACTCTCCAGCCTGTCGAGGTCTCACTGAATGCCAGCACAGCCTGCCGGTGTATCCGGAAGATCAAGCCCAGGTGACAACGGAAGGGACGAGGCCGTAACGATTCAGGCCCACGGGCTGCCAGCTGTTGGAAAAAACAACTGCAGAGCTTTCTGTAGGAGGGAGAATGGCATCCTGGCTACACTTACTGATTTCTGGGAATATATTACAATTTTCTAGGTTGTTAGGGCGAAATACTAAAACTCTGTCCGCTATAAGCTATAAGCTGCAAGCTGCACTTCCTGCAGCCTTGCTGTCAAAAATATATACTTGCTTTTTGTAAGAATAACTCACATGGGGAATGTCTGGAAGAGACAAACTGGGAAAACAACTAATGGAGATTAATTCCAAGTAAGTCCTCTCCTGATACAGGTCAGTACCATCTCAGCAGACTGGCTGCATGTTTCCATTGCCATCCAGAGCTGAATTTTAGCTGCAGCCACTAAACATCATAAATGTTAAATTAATGCAAACTGTATGCCACTACTAATATTTTGCTCGGTTGGTAACTGGATTGCTATCTCCCTCATGCTAAAGAGGAAAGCCTCAGTTCCTTATGGTCCAAATCTGATCCCTGGCCTTTTGCTGTATGGGAAATACAGATTAGCAAATATATATAAAAAAATAGTATACAACATTACTACAGTAAGGACTGTGTTTCAATCTGCTTACAAATATGAGTAACTCTACTGGTGTAAGTGTACATAGGGGCCCTTACAGAGGTAAGGAATCCATTTTGATTAATACCCCTGTACAAACCCCTGTGCATAGTATCTTTCTCAGTGAATGAGAAACACGTGCACTGCCCAAATGCCACTACTTTCACTTCGAGTTTTCTGTATCTGTAAAATCTGTTCATGTCACTAGTTTAGAAGCATCCAAAGCATGTACTGCATAAACATGACACTACATACGTACACAATAGTTGTACAAGTGTTTTGAGATAAAACAGCAGTTCTTCTATTCATGATTTTATGAATGAGAAACACATAACTGGAAAGGGCAAGGGAGACAACGCATGTTTCAAACACACAGTGTCTCATCTTAAGCCATCAGACACACAAACATGCTACTCATTTCAGAACAAAATATTGTCTAGTGAATGTCAATACAGCCTGACATAAATTCATACAGGATGAAGAAACCTATGAGCTACATAACTATATAACAAATATAACTAATAACCTACCAAAGATTCTTTTCTTCCACCTGCCAAAGGTTAGTTCTGGTGGCTAGAGGCCAGATGATTTTTTGAACCATCATGATATCAAAGTCACTTTTGGAGGACATATGTGTAGTTTTCAGCCTTTTTTATTAATTTTTTTTTCTTCACAGAGCCTTAAGAATTTTCCTGTGAAGATGAAGATCCCTATACAGCAAATTTAATCTTGCCAGGCTCAATTTTCTTGGTTACCTTTGCCAGGTCCCGTAAAAGCTGTCTGTGGCCTGTAATTGAAAACCAGACTGCCGAGTGGACTCAGCAGTCCTGAGGGGTACAATCTAGGAGCAGCTGAATGACGGCAGAAAACCTCGGCTGGTTTTATTACACCTCGACTTTCAGAAAAGAGAATTGTAAAAAGAGAGCTAAACCAACTCTTGTCTGCTGTGAGGGAGCGTTAAGGAGGACCCGTGTCTAACGCTGTCTTACTACAGCACACCGATGAACATACACAAGGTGGTACCAGCTCTGGACGAAGCTTGCCTGGTCGCTACGTGCCTGAAGCTTCGTTAACATTCAGTCTGTCTCATCTGAAAAGTTACACCATGGAAAACTTCACTTCCCCAGCAAACTGCCCAGCAAACAGATTTAAATGTCACTAGTATGAAGGAAGGGGAAGAGAGCGGCAAGGAGGGGATGGGAGCTCACTGTAACTAGTGTGCAAACTAAGCTATGACACGCAGTGCCACGTCCCATTCTCTCCCATATTCAGCTCTGTACCACACATGAACAAATACTACAGAGCAAACAACTTAGGTACTTCCATGTAACAACCCACTGCACACTTGCCGGTATTGACTGTTGAGGGTTTTAACGAGACAGCAGACAGAAGCTGCAAGCTAGAGCAGCCAGAGAGATCCTAAACCAGACATACAATAAACGCATGTATACACCTATTTTATTATGTGTATTAGTCACGAAGGCCAGCTGTCCTTATCCAGGAGGCACATCACGTTCTTTTCAGGGGAATATGGGCAGTCAGTGTCTTGGCTCTCCAAAAAGGCTGGTTGATACCCTGTCTACTCAAGATACTTCCAAGGAAAAACAGTGTGGGCACGTGTCTGTGTGTGCAAGGCGGAGTGCAGGCATTTGAAGGGAAACATGAACTGTTTCTAGCCTATTGCTAGATGGCAACAAATGATGGAAAACACATAGAAAACCAGTTCCCTACCAAATATTGTCACTTTTGGCACTTTTTTGAATCAGACTACTTTCTTTGTCAGCTGACAGTTACCTCTTGATCTCATTGTATCCTCATTGCCAACACTCCCCACAAGCAATGCCTCAAAATCGTGTAGCCTCAGAATGTCTTATCAAAATAGTGTTTCAGGAGTACCTTCAAGAACCTGGTCTACTCCCCGGTACTTACAGAACTTTAACCCAAAAATCTGAGACACCTCTTGAAGAAAAGAGCTACTAGATTTCATACACAAAAAGATGATGTTTCTGAAGCCATTAAATATACTACAGGCCCATAATCCTCTCCCTTCAAGGCAATAAATCAACTTGTCTTAGAACACTGACAAATGAACAAGGAACTGCTGTACTACCTCGTGAAATAACAGACCCCGCTGTGAACAGCAGACTCATTTCTCTGGCCAACAGACTGTGTTAAACAGCATCCCAAAGCGTGGCGTTGTGCAGGCTAAAACCACCGGCATGGTGCAATTTATAAACAGGCAAAACACCAATTAGATGCTTCTGGTGAAGCACGTCCTACCTACGCACCACTTAAATACTAATACGCCAGAGCTATCTAACATCTGTGTCCGGCACTACACACTGAGCTGGCCCTACAAATCTAAAGCCCCACCGGCCACTGAATTCTTTACAGGGAAGGTGGTACTTAACACAGCCGCGCACCACTGACAACACCTAATGCCATTTAAGAGAAACCATCTTTCCTAAACCTCTCAAGCAGAAATCTCGTGAGTTTGAACTGCCAGCTATTTCCACACTGAAGTGTGCAAGAGAGGCACTTCGTGTTCTCCTCCCTGTTCCGAGTTTAATACTGCCTTGAAGTGGGAGCATAGTCCTGCACCTCGGACTCTGTAAGCAATCGAGCCACTCTCTTTTACAGAAGAAATTTAAAACTTGGCAGCAGTCATGGATGTATTTGCATGCTGGAGAATGCATTCCACACAAACCTTTCAGAAGATCTCTCGGGTATAGTTGGGGTTCTCATTGATTATATGCTTTGGAATACGGGAAGATTATATCCTCTCCCACATGCAAAATACTCCGTGATGATGAACTCCACCTATCCCTGTGCTTCTCCCAAGATCTTGAGGAACTGCTTCTAAACTTTGGCAACAGACAGCTTTGCAGTTAGAGACGGTGTCGTCTTCTGGTGTGAGACTAAGCGTGGGGGTTCTGGATGTAGTGATAACGCCAATACAGGGACATATTCTGTTACTAAGCCTTCCTAATAAAGTCCACATTGCCCTTAGAGCTTTAAGCCACGAAAGAAGGGCTTGAAGAATTTCAGTGCCTGATGTTGAATCTCTCTATCAGATCACAGAGCTGGTTTTATTGCTTTAACTCTCACATTTACTAACTGATGTTTTATGTCGCAGTAATGAATACAACTTAGGGCTGCACACGTTCAAGTCCTGGACTTTGCCTGGGTAAAGATTTTTCTAGTTAATATTAATGCTTTTAAACAGATGATAACAAACTAGATGTTAAACTGACTGGAAGATGTGTTATGCCCAAAGGAGTAAGCTTCAGGAACTAAGACCAGCAAATACAAATATGAAGTATAATTGAGTGACCAAACCAAGCATCAATATGACCCCACGGTTCAAACAGAGCCCCACAAGTAGTGGACTTCAAAGCCGCTCCGATGAAGAAGCATCAGACCTGTCAGAGAAGACTGGAAGTTTTTAGTATTACAGAAAACCACATGCTAGGCAAAGATTGGCCCTGCATTAAAAACTTCGGATTGAAGACTTCTGGCCTTGGTAAAGTCTGCGCTTTAGCTTGAACATTGTCATGTATGAACAAGGACCTCCATGAGCTGAAATCAAACATATTTTTCACTACAGAGTCTTCAGTTATTTAAGCCGAAGTAATATGCAAAACATTAATTCTGTGTGGTTGTAAAATCTGATTGCAGTCTCTTATAGAAAAGGCAGCAATCTCATCCTATGGGAAAAATAATAAAATACAATGATGTTGAACACTTATAAATGACCTTTCCATTCATAAAAAGCTAGGGGTCTCAGAGGAACCTTGCAATAAACTTGCATATGAGTTTATATATAATCCATCATGGGGAAAAAAAACCCAAAACAAACCAAAACCCTACGAGCTAGGAGAGTACTTTACTAATCTATTCCAATTCCAGTGGAGCAGAAGCCTGCATGCTCTAGCTCTAATCTTTCGCTCCACCAGAACAGCAAGCTGCCCGTCATGGGTCACATACACTGCTTATCAAGAGAGGAGCACTGGTTCGCATTTATAGATATGTATCAGAAGTCAAATCTACAGGCCAGTGATGCTTTTCACCTCCAAAGCTGCACTTTGAATTTTATGCCAATCTAACAGCCAAAAATGAAACAATGGAAAAATAAGGCTAGTGAGTATGTGATAATGGGGTTATTAAATTTATGGTGCTAAAAGAAAATCTAGATAAAGGAAATGAGCAGATTTCCACAGATTTTTCACTTTGTAGCCAGAAAAATCAACATTTAAGTCAAAGTGGGTTTTTTAAAATAAGGAAAACCAATCCAGCCAACTTTTCATCTAATTGGTGTTTTTATCACCCTGTCGATTTAAGAATGGAACATGCTGTTTTTCTCGTCTTTACTAGTTCATCTTTCAGCCCAGCAGAAACATTTTCACAGAAAAAAAAAGAATTTCACGATAATTTGTGGTGTCTACACCATGACACCTATGCAGCAATTTATCTGCAATCTATGCTACAGGGAAGTACATACTTTGGGAGCACGTGTAGCCACCTAAGCATGTCCTTGTGCGAGATCTAATTGTATCAGAAGACATTCCCAAAAAATTATTTCAAACACCAAGAAGAAATTTTTCTTTTGAATCTAAAATACTACATATTCTGCAGTTGATTCTTATGTGTAATTCTCCATGAGATCAAAAAATCTTGCACGATGATAGGTGGATAGTATAAAAAAAAAATAAATCTACAACACAAATACTGGAAGAGACTCTTGATCCCCAAAAAGGATCTTCTGCTCATGTTATGTTGACTTTGATGGTATTATGATGTCAACAACAGCCACATGAAATAAAATATTCCTTTGGTACAAGCAAGGATTTTGGCTAAAGAAAAAAAAGTCCTAATAATATACATTTTTATAATTCTATGCTGAAGACTGTTTGGGATTGTAGTAACAAGTCTTTGAATATAAACACTTCACTTGTCACCAAATTCAGGGGAAACAGGATGCCAGTTCCTCGTAACTGAGACAACTGCTCACATCCACATAAAAGTTACTTTTTCAAACACGCATATGACCAGTCATAGAGCATTTCATACACGCTGTTTTCCAGTAAAAACCATTGCCAAGTAAGCTTTCATTATACTGGCACTATACAACAAAAACGTTTTACTATCATTGGGAAAAAATGTTGAATATCAATAAGCTTCAATTCTCAGTTCAACTCCAACTCCTTCAATTCCATGAATATTTAAAGTTCAAATGTATTAAGATGGTCCGTTCAAAGAATCGCTTACATGAAGAAACTGCAAAGAAAGCAACAGTCTTGTTACCTAGCCTGAATTTCTTCAGACATTAGCACATGAACGGTGGCTGTATATAAGCCGTAACCATATCCAGATGAGATTTTGGCAGGCAGGCAACCAGAATTCACGCGTCTTAATATTTATATAAATGCAATGCGGTAAAAAGCACTAATTTAAGAACCTGGACTAGCATATATTTTTCATACTTAAGATCACAACCCAAATTAATGGTCGAGAATAAGCCTTAGAAACAATTTTGTCCTAATACCTCTCGTCAGCTAGTTTCACTACGCCCTTCTTTTTAACCAGTCAGTACCTTCTGTCTTGCAAAGCGCCCCGGGGTATACTTCCCTTGCGGACACACACAGACTGAATCACGACCAAGACAGCGAGAGGATCCTTCTCACACCTTTCATATGGCAAAAGAGCGATTCAGAATTAAATCCTCCCAAAGAAAGCGCTTGAAAACAGACCTCTGAATTTGAAGAAATGTTCTCTGACAGACCGCCCACCACACGGGATGTCTTTGGGCAGGTCCCTGTCAGCCTGCTCTATTAAAACTGTTCTTCCTTGCATAAGCAAATTTTAGCTGGAGACGAGACTTGAACCAGACTCCTCCATATCCGGGATGGCTGCCAGAACTACTGATGCTTCAGCAGTCTCAAATGTTCCTCCTGAGATGAGATACCTGGGCTCAAATTGTTTTGGAACTAGAGGGGTTTGACACATACACATATTAGATGGATGTACGTACGTATAGGTAACCTAATCAGCTCTAGTCAGTTTGGGGGGATTCCAAAAGACCACATCACAGAGCACATTTCCTCCTTCTGGTTTTGCAAGAAAGCGTAGGCATGCTTGGAGCACTCAAATCCAAAGGAGAAATTCCTTTATTCTGAATCTGAATGTTCAGGTGTTACCTCACAGCCCAGGGCACAAGTCCCTCCCGGGGTGTTATTTCTGCAACACCTTCTTCTTCGGCATTTGCTCGGCTGCATGAGCGACGCTGCAAAACTGCGCAGCCTTTTGTGAATATCAGTATAAGCCATCTGTACAGGCGGTGTAATTAATCTACTGTTAGGAAGTACGGGCACCCAACCCAAGGCTGTTAATGCCACCCAGTGACAGAGTATCCACGCGTCAGACGCAAGACTGAGACTGGGTCTCACTTCTGTCCCGACTCACGTGTAACATATTTAGGTACAGTTTGAAAAAGCAAAACTCCATTTTCACCTCTGGAGCTATTTCTCACTCACTGAAGTCAATCCTGTGCTTCTGAAATCCAGAGGCTCTCTCTTAACTTGCAGATGGATTTAAGAAAAAACTTTCATAACATACAAAATACAATGCCCATTTAGAAACCTTCTATGAAACAGCACTAAAGCTAAGAATCGATAGCAACTCATCGTCCCTCTTACCCTGTGCTTGTTTCTCACAGACCAGCTTTGCACGAGGGGCCATGAATTTCAGTCTAGAAGTTTAAAATTCTCCTCACTAAGTTTTTAACGGGTTAATTTTAAATATGGATCTTTTTTGTAGAGGGTTCAATTCCACATTCAGTTCTCCCTCCAAGGATGCTGAGTATATGCCAAGCATTTATCCATTTGTTTCAGAAGTGTCATATCAGGAATAAATCGATGTGTTAAGAATTGCCTGATAATGTTGTTGTGGGATTAATCTTACAGAACAGATCGTCGGCACGACTACCTTTGGCATTCTGTGTGCACATCGTTCCATTTTAAGCATGAAAAGCCTCCTAATGCCAAAGTAGAAGAGCCATATATTGAATGATCTGCCACCATTCAATATTTAATCCTGCAATTGAAGCCACTAAAGGGATACAGCAAAGTAACAAGATGAATGAATTGTGACCTTAAACTTGCAAAAAGACAACCCAAACAATTTATCTTTCTGGCCCGTAGTGCATCCTGTGGCCAATACTCCTATCACTTCTCCACAGTTTGGGATCTGTAGATTGATCAATGCCACATTAGCAAAGTACCTGAGATGACAGCTTAGGAATTCAGACAATCCGTTGCATATGCTTTAAGAATATTCTGGGTCAATTTGGCTTATCTGCAGCCAAAAATAAAGGCTCCTTAATGAAAAATCAATTCCATTTTCACAAATGCATCTCTAAACAACTATGGCAAGGTGACTAGAAATAAAGCTTTTACTAATCAACAAAACACAAATACAATACTCTGAAAATCACATCAGCTTAAATAAACCATCAGACTGATGCAATTTTAAGACTTGCTAAGAGATTATTTCACAATTTAATTTTCAAAATAAATGTATTGCTGCTTCCTTGCAAAAGAAAAAAATATCTATACAATAAGCACGTAGTGATATCAAGACTGATGGGGCTGAAGGCCATTAAGACTTCAGAGGCCCCCAACTAAGTAGACCCAAATCTTTTGCTCATGCCCTCTGTCACAATCAAATCATTTTTCAAGGTACGTGCTAGAGCTGATGTGGTTGTCCTAGCTAAACTCATATACTAGCAAATATTCCATGATGCCCTGTGGTGGGAGACACACAGAAAACAATCAACAATGAGTATCACCTATTTACGTGCTAAGAGTGATCTCCCAAACCAGAGAGCTCCATAGTTTAACCTGGCGGCGGGCAACTACACACTGGGCAGCCTCTTGCTGAGTGGGATGGGGAGGAGAAATGGACAGAAGGGAAAACTCGTGGTTTGAGATCAAGACAGTTTAGTAAGACAAAAAAGGAAATACTAATACTACTAATAATAGTAATGATAATAACAATGATCATAATGAATATGCAAAACGAAGTATAGACAATACAATTTTTCTCACAGAATGAAGAAATCACAAATTTTGCTAAATCCCTGAATAATTTCGAACTCCTGGACAAGAGAGGATTCGCACTCATGAAAAAGAGAATAGCAGAGATCTTCCTGCCCCCTGGCCACCCCTCATTCATAAACTGAGCATGACATTCATCGTATGGAATATTTCCACTGGCCAGCTTGGGCTGGCTGCCTGGCTGTGCTCCCTCCCAGCTCCTACACCCCTCCTCATTAGCTGAACATGGTGAACTGGAAAAAGTCCTTGATTTCTTAGCAACAACTAAAACCAGCAGTATTATCAACGTTCTTCTCATACTAAACCCAAAACACAGCAGCTACTGGGAAGCAAATTAACTCTGTCCCAGCTGAAAGCAGGACAAGAGAGAAAACATACAACCATGCTTGACTTCATGTACAATTTTTTGTCCATTTATTTCATGGTACCTAACTGTGCTTTGGAAATTAACGTCCCTACTTAGGACCTATACTTTTCTTGACTGAGACTATTGCTATTTATTAATAAGGTGTCAGTCATGTTTATTAGCCAGACACAAATTTCAACCAGCCTCATCAAGCAAACATTCTGATATCTCTTAACATAAAAACTGGTCACAAAAGGCCTGGTATCTGGAGATTACTGCAGGTACTCCATCCACCCTGTCTCAGCAGATTAATTTTTTTAAAAAAACAGCAAACAGATCTTACACAGGGCTTCTAAATTTATGATTTTACAATGGTATTTTTCCTCTCATAATAATTCTTGGGCATTGAACTTATTAATTTTTTTATCTGAAACTGATGCGGTAGCAGAGCAGGTAAGCTGAGCAGCCCAGAGGTGGCTGCACTTGACTGATTAAGATGAAAATTTTATTTCTTTTTCACGAGAGAATTTAATTCCTGCTCAGTTTCAGATCAATGGATCAGAAATGAACAGAATTAAGCATGCCTAAATCAAAACAGAATGTTATTAGAAGTGAGAAAACAAGAACAGCTTCTCTGGTTTATAGTATTGTGATGCTGCAACATAAATAAGAAGGGACCAAATTATGTTGTTCAGCGTATATTGATTACTCCAGCAAGAGACAATGAGAATAGTATATGCAGACATATCTAGGCATAACACATGAGTTAATGCTTACAGTGGTGGATTTTTTTTTTTCGTGAATGCAGAAGTGCTTCATTGTTGATACTAGCTGTCTGTAGGTGATATAACAAACTGGGGGAAAAATTGGTTTCTTAAAGAAACTATTTCTATAAAATTTTCTCCATAATATTACATCTCTGAGGAGCTCAGCATAGCAACATCAAGGTATGACATGATATAAAGTCTACTAAACTAATGCAAGTCTTCTACTGAATAAGGTGAGATTGATTTACAACACTTACAAAGCCAAGTGGGGAAGTCCATTCTTCCAACTAAGATTTTGGGCTTTTCTAAGCTAACCTTTTTGTGCATAGGTAAATATATATTGAACATACTTTCTGTTTAATAAGACAGTACTTTTTAAGTAGCAAAGCTACTGAAGGAAGCAGTAACTTAAGACAAAACCAAAAAAAAAAAAAAGGGTCCTTCCCTCTTCTTTCCAAACATGTCTACATTTGGAGTAATGATTCACTATTTCCATCCTTTTTTGTCTGTCCAATAATTACCCTTGGAAGCTAATCCCTGACCAGCCAGCAGACCCTCTTATAGATCAGTCTCTACAACCAAATTCTTCCACTTCAATATGGCCCATTCATATAAGAGAAACTGAGTAACTGCTGCTTGCTTTATAAGGCTCAAAATGAAAACCTGCCATAAGTTAAAAGCTACTTTTAAATTCACAAAAGAGTGAGCTCTTTAACTGTGTTACCAAGTTTATGGCTTTGTGGATGTGTAGTAGTGAGACACATGCTTGTAGGTAGAGTCACGTCTGAAGTAATGTTTGCTCTAACAGTGTTAGAAATCTATTAGAAAAAAAGCTGGCTTGTAAACGTCATTCACAAAGAAAAAGGAGGTTGTTACGGTTTGAACACAAAGAACAAATACATTAATATTAGAGCAATGATCTCTTCTACAGTTTTGTATTTTTATTTGGGTGTTTGTAAAGCCAACTGTCATTTTGGAAACTGTGGGAACTCACAGAGATACAATCTGATTTTTTTCTTTTCCTTTAAAGATTATATTATTTCATTTTGAAGATGCATTGCAGAACTCTATGTTAATTGTGCTTCAATAATTTCTATGCTGGATTTGTTGCCTTTACAAATAATAAAATCTCTTTATAGCTGCCAATGCTACAAATTCCTCCTGGACCTAAACCAGATCTATTCTCTCTGGTGAATTCCATCTCAGCTGCATCAGTGAAACACCACTGTGAACACCTTTGGGAAAGCCACAAGGGGAGGAGTTTGGAGATGTGCTTGAAGTTACCTAATTTTGTTAATTTACAAGCAAAACCAGGACAGACCAGGACATGACTCACTAATCCAAAGCTATGTTAACTTTGCAAGACAAAGGATGTATCAATCAGCATTGTTGCTACTAAAGAAAACTGTCAGGACATAGGAGGCTCGAGCAGTTGTCAGAAATGGTCATTTCCATAAAGCTTCTTTTCATATTACAGGTACACTTCAAATCTCTGCTGGAAAACCTAAGCCTGTTCAGGGAAATCTGGAATGCCTTTCAACTGCAAGACTTGTTCGTTTGCTTTTTTTAAAGAAAATAATGTATCATGCTTTACATTAGGAACCAGTCCTGTTGGATGTTGATACCTATCAGGTTTGGTCTACTCCTTTTCTGATACGGAAGGCTTTCACAACGCTCTCAGCCTCCACGGAGTCTAAATGCTGCTGAACAGATGAAAAATAATTCACGTTATCGTATCCTGATGCTCCAATCAGTAGAAAGTCTGCAAGTGCCATACAATCATTCTCTCAGCTTTTCAGTATGAAGCGTTGGTGATGTCCCAGAAATAACAGCAGTAACACACAGCAAGTGAAAATCTGCAAGGCAGATCTGAACTTACGGGATGCAGACAGAGTGAACGCCCTAGCTGGAGTTGGAAAACTCAGTCATATCAGGATCAACTTCTGCCAGTTTGTTCTACCACGCTATTTACCACACATTTGCAGTTATTCAGATATTCTTTGACTGATTTCCACAAACCTATAAAGCCCCTTTCTTCCCTTTCTTCTGCAGGAGGATTGTGCCCTTGCTTCCCAATACCTACTGGTCCCTCGATGGAGTTTAAGTGGAGTCCTGACAGAAAAAAAACAGAGGAGGCATCGAACATTACGAAAGTTTCTAGCTGGCAATCTTTTTTTTTTTTACAAATGGAAAAAGAATGAAATGCCATTTCCAAATAAGTATTTTACTGCTAAATTGAGAGAGCATCCAAACAGCAAAATTTTTATTTGAAGTCAATAGAAAAGTTTTTTCACTTACAACCTCTCTTCTTAATAGCTTACTATTCATATTAATTTTTAGTACTAGAGGCAATTAGTATTTTAAACATACTGTAACTTCTGCAAGCCTTTCTTTCATATGTCCTAAATAATACAAAGGAAACAGAGCAAGTCTGTCTTCTCTTCACGTTGTTATTCTAGCAAGAAAACCCCTCATGACCTCTATTTTTGGGGGTCTTTATGTTAAATATCTGAACAAAATTATTCGTTTTTTTTAACTATAGCACTACACTGTTTTTTTATCTGAGCAATAACTATTGCAAAGGTCCTAATTCAGTACTGAACCACTCCAGCTTATGAGAGTAATACTATCAAAAACAGTGACATCGAACTTTTGTAATTCTGTGTTGTAACTCTTACTAAGAAATACATAACAGAAAATATGGACTGATATTTAAATGGATGTCATAAATCCGTATGCATGGACAAGACTGCATTATGCTTTGATTTTCCAGGAGTGGACAGTAGAGACTGAAGTAACAAGTGTGAAAATGATCCATTTTTAGCCATTTTTCATTGTATGTATTCAGGGAACCAGAAGACAGAGTTTGATTTCTCTTAGCCAGGAAGCATTGAAGTAGTACTACTGTTTCCTCATCATCTTTCTCTAGCGTTGGGGAGCAGGTGGCCTTAGGGAGATATAACAGCTTGGCAGAAGCCTACACCAACTTACTATAAAGGCACAGGTGATGGACAAGAATATGTTTCCTGAATTTGAAGGGAAAGGGCTGATATAGATTAGAAAAGGTAAAGTAGCTAAAAATGCACACAAACAGGAAAATGCTTTGTCATTATACTGTCAATTCTTATTATTTTGAGGAGGGCATCACAGGAAATTCAAAACATGTTTCAGCCCTGATCTAAAAAAGCAGAACTTTTTTCTTTCATAACTAGGTAAACCAACAATAAATTCTCAGTCGTCCTTGGTCAAAAAAACCACAAAAAACAAAAAACAGAAAAGGGAAAAAAGAAAAAGCTTTGGCTTTCTTAAAGACTGTGCTTCTGTTAACTTGTATGTATTTACACTTCTCAGCGACTCCACAGCATCACACAGATAAAGCCCAAAGGAAATGTAGCAGTTAATAAATTATTAAGCCATTCTCCTTTCAAACATCAGCACCGGGCAGCACAAAGGCTTGGCACGCCACGTCAGACGCTAAAGGATCTGCAAATCCGAAAGAGTTATCGGAGCTGGGGAACAGCTGGCTCTGCTGATCCCAAGGCCCACCTGGGATCCACTTACTACCGCCTGTCATTCTCCCCGAGCTTAATGCCTACACAGGCAGGGAAACACTAGATGAAGCTAAAAGATACATCCCCAAAGAATCTGACTTCTGCTCTGGGAGATGACCTTTAAGCAGTCAACTTCTGATAGAAAATTAAACTACAGCTCCCTGCATCTGCGAAAAACCCTCGATGTTTGCGGCTTGTTCCTAATGGCACGCATGCGTTACGCTGGTACTCTTTCCACTAAACTACCATATACACACACACACACACATATATACATATATTTTTGTTTGGGTTTTCTTCGCATTTTGTATTTTCACATCTCAGCACTTCAGGTATCAGATGCTGAAGTGATTAATTTAAAATTATTGCATTCAGTGGTTTTTCAGTGACAACTGAAAGCCCAGAAATGTATTTGGCTTGTTTTAAAAATCACACTTGCATTTCCTGTGAAAGCATTTTCTTAACTCTTTGTTTTACCAGTAAAACAACCCCACGCATTCTTTTCTTTTATTAAAAAAGCAGTACTGTGGGTTTGAAGGCTACTATCACAAGGAACACTATAAGCAAACATGATTCTTTTTATGACCTTGATAAAGAAAATTTCTTTATTAGGAATAGGCCAGAGTGAAACCTAAGCATGCGATACAGGAAGCAGTATGTGCTTGTGAAATGACGTGGGGAAAAGTGGCAGAAAGATGCAAACAAGCTAGAAACATACTTTAAAGCAGAACAAGTGAAAATGAAATCTCAGCACTCTGTTTCCAACAGACCTGACTCTTGCCTATCGCATGCCTAATGCTATTTGCAGGAAAAAAAAAAAAAAGAAGAAAAAAAAATGTTTAGAATATTGGCATGGCAGAGAGAACTCTTTCTCAAACCTAAAGAGCTGAGAAGTTGTTGGCCGTACCACAGCCACAAAAAACTCACAAAACCAAATTAAGTTTAGCGTCCCCCCCACCCGTTCTTTCTCAGCTTGGACATGACGCACAGGCTTCCAAATTTTGATGGCTTAGCAATTACTACCAGAGGAAAGAGAAGCGTCTCGCATTCTGACAATGCCAGCAGCAGCACCAGCACACGTACTCACACAGGAGAAGTTCTATGTCAAGCCCCAAATCCTCCTGCTATAAGGCAATGGCTGCAATAACATTTTTAACAATGTTTAGTATTTTACACTTCATATCCAGTAGAAAGCAAATCTATTAGAAATACTGCTCTAACAACTCTGACGTGAAAGCTCTAGTCTGTTTACTGTTCTTCCAATTTTTACTGAACACTACAACAATTCCATTCCACCACTCCTAAAATTGCATTTAATTCTGTTTGAAAGAGGGCTGTCAACATTACAAAGAGTGTATGGAAGATAGTGCACCACAACTTCAAACCGCTACAAGTTTTGAGACTTGACACTAATGACCTCCTGTGAAGTAAGCCCTGCCTGAATAACAGTACACGTCAACACAACGCGGACTTGAGGCCGTTTGATACTAAACAGTAATTTAAGTTTTCTGTGCATTTTTTCAGAGGTAAGGAAGTTTTATGGAATTTCTGTGTCTGCCTGCAAAGCTAACATCTGCAGGAGAAGAGTAATTCCTGCATGTGGGTCTGGAATAAATTAATGAATCTAAAGTAGCTTAATTGACACTAATTAATATTTCCAGTTTTAAAGCTAGATGCTACAAATTTTGTAAGGAATACAAAAAATACTGTCAGTACACTAAATCCATTGCAAATCTGCATGAACACGTTTTAACTCCACATCCCCGAATGCTGAAGAATTCAAACTAATTTCTAAGCTTTAAAATGGTGCGCAATACCACGATCCAGACTATTCTTTGAGGGGTGAAAAAACACACACATTTGACTACGGCACAGAGCGTCTGCGTTCTTCCCATATTCTGTGCTATGTACAACATCTGTAGCCCCTATGATACATAGGCTGAGCTAGGAAAAAAAGGCAAATACACGTACTCCTTCCCAATAAAACAAGCAGCATTTAGGAAGTAACCAATTATAAGCAGAATTGTATTGGATTCTATGATTTTCCTTCCTCATTCTTTGCTATTTTCAGTCTTTGGAATAATTACCTTTTAAAGATATTTTTGCCCCCAAATAACTGTGTTCTCTTCAGTATCAGTAACACCTGACCCCTTTCTTTCCTCCACACCTTTCTCAGTGTTGTTGCCAATGCCGGCTGCTGTAGGGAGGAGGAGTGTGGTTGGTTTGCTTGGGTTTGCTGCACTGTATTAACAATGGGTTTATTCAACTCCTCTAGTATAATTTACGAAAATCACATTTTCCCAAGCAAACTGTGGAGGAACTTTTTGACCATATAAGAAAAAGAGGACAGCGTGCACTCGGGGAAAATAAAAAAGGCCTATTTCTTTTAAACTGACTCAAGATCCTGGTAGTCCAGACATGCAAACAACTCGGGTATAACGACTTTTTAATGCTTTCTCCACAGTCAAAGACACCCACACTTATGAGCAAATCACCTGACAGAACCTGGGCATCTACTTATGCCCCAAAGAACTTGAATCCCATGCCAGAGTTACTCTCCGTCAGTTATAAAGGGGATACAGTCTGTGCTCAGGCAAATCCTTCCTGTGCTGACTTTGACAAGTAAGATTTACGTTGGCACACACAGAACTTATGCTTATAAAATACTCCTAAATGTGAAACCTTAAAAATCACTGATTTCTTTGAAGTAATATAAAACAATGTAGCAATAACAGTAAGAAAAAAAAACAGCTGACATAAATCCAATGACCATAAAATTGTTAGTATGTTTTTGGGTAGGGACAGAGCCTATAAAGATACCAGTTCACTGAATACTTGTATAAAAGAAAAAAAAAGGAGGGGTGGGGAGATTGCCTTCGAACAAGATCTACTGAAGAACACAGAAACAACAGAAATCTCCAGGGAGAGGAATCCCACCCATACTGCCACTTGAAGTCAAACCGAATTCACCCACCTGCTTCAACGCATTTGGAAAGCATTAGTGAAGCAGATTGAATGGAAACGCCTATGAGAGGGACTGTGCTAATATAGACCCAATCTCAGGGAGCCAGAAAAGCAGCGATAATGCAGAGATGCTGTGAGAGAATGAGACATGGTATTCAGAAAGACTAGAAGAACGCAACGTAAAAACTGCACCTTCACTGACAACACTTTAAAGCTTAAAAACAACGAAAATGCAGACTACTCTTACACTAACACATTCCGCAAGAGAAAAAAAATAAAGGGGCAGGAAAAAACAGTGTTGCTTTTATTTTCAAGGCAGTTTCACTAGTACCTTAATAATACTATTTCTTAAGGGAATCGAGAAATGCATAAGATCTATTTGTATGTTTTGTGTATAATAATATACGAAAACATGTATCAAGAAGACATAATACCTGCATTTTCTCAACATACCTTTTCCAGCCTCAAAATTCCAAGTAAAGTGAAGTTTATGCTTTCAATAGGCAAGATTATTTGCCATAGAAGTGATTTTTACACATTTTATTGACAATTTTTGAGACACTTTCTGTTTCAGAAGCTGGATACCAAGCACACATTGTGGGCTAAATTTGTAGCAGCTTTAAGTGACATTAAAAAAAAAAAAAAAAGTATTCACTTAACTACCAAACTTTTCACTTTGAAGTCTTAACTGGGGTTACGCCACGTCCCTTATGCGCACTAGACCTAAATTATACAGCATGGGCCCTGAGAAGCCCAGCTAATTCCCCTACCTGCACCTCACTCCCTAGTTTGATCTTGTCTTCCCTGTGTTATATATCTCACTATTCTCACCCTATGGGCCAAAAGAGACTCATTATCCACCTGAAAAGGAAAAAAAAACACAGCACACATCTAAATCTCAAACTGATATTTGCATGTCCTTGTTATCTCAACAGGAGCTATGCAAATTCATTTCAAGGATATAGCTGTAGTTTGAGAATTTCCAGGAGCTCCCAGCAGATCTGACATTACATCTCCTCCGTTCCATGGCAAAATGAGAGCCACTGTAAGCCCCTGACCACTTGCAAACTTTTTTTCTAATTTACATCTGCTGCAAAAAACGTGCTGAACACTCACAACCAAAGCAGTAATTCTCCCTCTCCGTGTTGTCATTGTAAATGACCTCACTGTCCAATTTTCAATCCAATTACTGTCCACCTACTGGCTACCAGAACCATCCTGCTGCTGAGGTGTTGCAGGAATATACCTCAAAACCTTGCAGTTATTTTCACTACTTGTTTTTTTTTTTTATTGGTGATAAGTGGATAGATCTCAGTTGAAATAAATTGTTTCCTGTTCCTCATAAAGCCAAAGCATTTCATCCAAGAATCAGATACTAAAATTTTCATATTTATCTTTACGTCTGCCTTCCACTTGCCCATGTACTACTTGACAAGCAACGCTTAGCTCCTTAGCTGAAAAATACAATACTCCTAACTACTTATATACTTATATACCTTGACTGACATCCTTGAGAAAGAAATCTAGGCTAAGCCCCAACTAGTAAACCAGTCTTTACTTTTCTGCTGCGCATGTGAAGAAGGGCCATACCATCATCTGCTTCGTAGAGATGTTGTTGAGTTGTGACACCTTAAAAAGAAGTATGAAGTACTTCAAAATTCACAGATAGAAAGCAGGAAAGAGAAAAGCTATGTTTGTTGCGATGCAAATTTGGGAAGGGAATTTATAAAGTTAAATAATGTAAAAGATGTAACTCATTAAATACATGCCAGGAATTATACAAACCAGATTACAGGAACGTACAAGGGGAGAGGAATGGCAATGCAAGGCCAAAGTAGGGGATCATAGTATTTCAAGGGCTCTTCACTTGCTGTAAGACTCTGCTACAGGATCCTATGCACCGAGTGCGTCAGCCAAAGCACTACAGTGCCCTAAAATGTTCCAGCACTGTTTTCCTGCACAGGGGATACATAAGCAATGGCAGAGGCACCGTACCGAGAGAACCAGTCTCCCACTGAAATCACGAGATCCAACTGGTCTGATAAAAGCAGAGTCCTAGTGCTCATGCCAAAAGCGACCAGGGGGAAATCAAGGTATTTCCTCACTTTGAACTTCTTGCAAGGTTTCCAGGAGGCATGTGAATGCTATAGAGATATTATAATGCCTTTTCAGGGCAAATATCCTTTGCACAGTAACGTGAAAGAATGAAAAGCACAGAGTCATTATGCTGGAGGAAGAGCTCAGATACAATTAGCATGTCATATACAGAATTTCAAGCACATGTCTTCAGAGAATTATATTGACTATACTGAGTAGCAAAGTGCAAGTCATTCTTAATGGATGACAAAGAGAGAGAATGGGGCCTCTGTACCTTAATTCTGACCTTCAAAATTACACTAAACACATTTTAAAATATATTATAGCTGTGATCTAGCTACTGAGTCTGAGTTCATGTCTTATGTCAGTTAATTTTTTGTATGTGACTAACAACTATAGCATCGTACAATATTGCCAATCAATTGAATGCAATGTTGTTATTCCAATCTTTCATTAAAGACAACTGTCAACTCCCTCATCTTAAAAACATGCCCAAGTTTCTTCCTTTGTTCAAAGACTGTACAGACTTCAAACTTCTCTTGCCTCATTTCTGAATCTACCCCATCCCTGCTGAGCTCCTCCACATCTACGAGCACAAGTGTCAGCCCCCATTTTGCCAATGCTCCAAACCACTCAGCAGCATTTCCAACTAATTCTCTCCTCCTGCTACGTTTGCAGCCTGGTTTCTCAGCACTCATCTCACTGCCCCTGCCCCAGTATGGCATTTTCTGAATGGTGGCTGGGATGAAAAGGTACTGGAAAGAAGGTGTGTCAGGGTGCAGAGCACATGATTGCAGCGCAGGTAGCAATTCCTCCTCTAGCACATTCTCTGTCTTCGCGTTTCTTTGTGGTTCCCCCTCCAAGGAAGGAACGGGGGAGGAAAGTTACTGATTTAGATAACTGTAGACTGATGCTCATTTGTTAGGCTGTAAATACACTTAACAGTATTTTCATATTTGCCAGTAGAATCCTATAAAACATTTGCTGGTTTGGGGTTATTTTTTCTCACGCTAATATAGAAGTTTGGGCTGGAATCTGACATACAGCACTTGGATGTCAGGAAACCTGGCAAATTCTCAAACTGGCAGGTGTTTGAGAAAATAAATAAATTATCAAAACAATTCTCAACAGTCCAGCTGACAAAAGTGTTAAAAATAACAGATACGAATTGTTATTAAATACTATTTAAGACCAGCAAAGCAATTCAGATAGGCAGACGATGCTAGACATTTTATTTTTGTCAGCTTTCGAAATGCAACTTTCCTCACACATTGTTTACAGCAATCTGCAGGGACCACAGCTTCACAGGAATGAACGAGACTGTGAGAAGGATTATCCATTCTCAATAGAACACTAACCTATTCTTAAAGCCTCTGGGAGACAGATTTCACAGCCTTTCCAAGACATCTCAGCCAGTGCTTAGCCACCCTAATGCCTAAACAAAATCTCCCTCACAACAACTAGCATGTTATTTCTTGACCTGCTGACAGAACGACCCACAAAGTTATTCCCTCTCCTTACCATCAGTCTGCATGTACCTGAAAACAGAGGAGCTCTTTCCATCATTTTCCCTTCTTTAGAAAAAGTCCAGTTCAGCCATCGTTTCTTCAGAGGCCACTGTTTCTTCTTCAGCTAATTCTGGTTTTTTTTTTCCAACGGTCTTGTGTCCAAAGCTGAAGCCCAGTGGTGGGCAGTACTGTAGGTGAGGCTCTACAAGTGCTGAGAGATGCTGAAGGAATTACTTTATGACTATTTCATATGACACTCATGCTCACATCCTAACAGATTTTATTCTCTTTCTCTCCCTTCACAATTATTTGGTTGATTCACACTCTGTGAATAATCCCCTGCAGTACTTCCCTTCCTTCCTACAGAACTTCTGCCAGGCAAGTCGTTCTCCCATCTTGAAGGTATGAATTAATTATTGCTCCTTCGGAATTGCACCTTTACTTTCTGTTACTGAACTGCAGCTTATTAACTACAGTTCTTTGCTCACAAGTCCAACGTATGAAGACTGCAATCCTAATTCCTTCCAGCAAAGCGTCTGTGGTTCCTCCTAGCCTGGCACTGCTAGCAAAAGTTAATAAAACTACTCCAAACATTCAAAAGCTTAATGGAAATATTGACCAGGAGTGGAACCAAGATCTTCACCAAACCTCAGCCACTGCTTGCTTAGCTGGTAGAGTGATCAACCTTCCTCTGCACATACAGCAGTCTATAATCCTGCTCTTGTTGTATCTGCGGTGCAGTACAATGTGCAACGGAAGTGAAAGGCAACGGCTATTCCCAGATTCCCAAATTTATGACTCAGTTTGCTAAGCAACAAAGCAAAATATTCAGTCACTCATGAGTTACATAAAACGTTCTTTTCACTAGTGTGTCTGAAAATCCAAATGCTGTGGATGTTTCTGGTTGTACTACGTGGAATACTCAAACTGACTGAAACCTTACACCAAGACAAATTTATGAGAGGTCTGGTTTGTCTTCAAGGCTGTATTTTAAAAAAAAAACTTCACGATGTTAATAAAGGTGCAAGTGATAACGGCGCACAACTCCAGATCGGTAAATAGACAAGGGTTGGAATCACACATCCTTCCACGTAATGGCAGCAGGTAGCTTCTGTTTTTACTGTTTGGTGACATTAATGCAGTAATACTGAGTAACTGCTGACAATTAGCCAGAAGATGGAGCAGAGGTCTTGTAAGAAAATTACTCCCTAGTGGCAAAATATTGAAAATTCAATTACACTCTGTTTATTACAGGCCTACATTAGGAACTGCATTCATAATAAAGACCTTGATAATACACAAATTAATCGCAGCACAGGGGAGTGCTTTAGTAACTTTTTTACTCCTTGATGTATTCTTCAATATTAAGTTTTTAATATATCCATAGACATATTGAAATGCTTTCTATAAAGCTTTTAAACTAAAATTCCTTAAATACAATAGCATGGTATATGAATATTGTTCTGAAAGACAAGATAATTTCTATTACAGTTCATGAGAATAAAAAAAAGTGTAGATACCAATTTTTAAATACCCTTTAGGTATTCTCCATATCTTGAGACTCATATTTGTGTTTCTATGAAGTATGCATCATGCAAACATCATTAACGTCACACAGGCTACAGCCTTGCATAGCCTTCTGCACACACTTAAATTTACATATGTGAATACTTTCTTTCAATTTAAGAAAAGCGGGGGACTCGGAGACACGCACATCCAATTTCTGCAGATGTTGCTGATTAGTTTGAAACAAGATTGAATAATCTAGTTGTTGATATTCAAGTTATAGCGATTGCACAAAATGCTCCCAAGAAGAGCAGCTAGATATAAATTCATGCTATGACAATGTGTATTGGATACTGTTGAATAATTTAGTTTCTGAATGAATTTAGTCAGCAGTTTGTTTAGCCTTTTAATAGCCTATTGCCTACTTTAAAGACTTCTAGTTGCAAGTTCTTCAGCACAAAGGCTTTAAACTGATGCATTTCAAATCTAGCTATATGCTTACTGATTTTAATTGTATTTTGCCAGAGAAAGCAGTAAGACCTGTGATACTTTACTGATTCTGAAGGGGAGTAAGAAAGTCCATTGTCCTAATATTTAACTTGAACTTTTACGTTACTTGAAAAATGCAGAACTCGAGAAAAAGTACTGAACACATGCACAGTATTCCACAGGTTAGCTGTCTGCAATTCTGTTTGAGAGATATTCCTGAGAAATTCTGGTACCGGAGTTGTGTTACCAAATACTGCAAAGACAGACGTGGTACTCTGACCTGCCTGGCTAGGCTCTATGTTACTGAAACTCTCCTTGGATCCGAATATTCTGAATCTTGCTGGTAAAATCCATCCACTTTAAGGAAGAAGTCCTCATGCTTTTGGCTTTGTAAAGGCATTCCCTGAATCTGCAAGGTACAGTAACTCTTAGCGGTGCTCAAATCGCTGACATTCAAGACCAACCCCAATGCCTGGGTCAGATGGGACTTTGGCTCTGCAAGAATATGCTCTGCGTAGGACACAAGATTGCACAGGAGGCAACTGATGATAGCTCTGGTATTTGAAATTGGCTGGAAAAATAACCTTGCAGCCTTGTCCTAGCTAAGCTTGGACGCTCCTCTGGCAATCAGAAAAAAACCCACAGAAATGAGCTTAGGATGATTAAAAAATAAAGGTATCTGTCAACAAACCCAATTCATAATGGAGTAGAAACGATGAATTTCGTATTCTCTTCTGTGGCAAATGAATTTTTCACAGTAGGTCCCTCCCTCACACTACCCACACAAACCCCTTCAGCAGCCACTTCGAAGTCATCGTATGATTACTCTGAAAATGCCAGATCACTGCAAAGCCCATGGAAATGAGAGTTTATACGATAAGATCTCCTTGTGAGACAGACTGCTTCCTGGCAGAGATGAGACGAACGAATGTCACGCCCTTCTAGCTTCCAAGTGTGTTGTTTTTCAGGACTTGCTCTCTGAAGTCAGGCACAAAACTGAGATGCAGAACAATGCTGTGTGGGACAGGGTGACAAATTTCAAAACCAGGGAGAAAAACTAGGTAATCTGAGTTCATCCCAACACCACATCCCTGGTATCTGCAACTCAGTCTGCCTGGTGCATTTGATGCGAATAGTCGCAACAAGGAAAAGAACAAAGAATCTCCGCATTCACAGTATCCAGCCATCAAGCCAGGTCTTGCTCCGTAAAATCAGTCTGATCCGTAAAATCATTCTGTTCAGGTGGTACCTGGAAGCGCAGCACACAAACTCCAGCCAAACCTGTAGATGATATGAGTGAAGTCTTGAAAGCATCATGGCATATGCATGTATGATTTAAGATCTCCAGCTATCCAAATACTGCCTTCATAGAACTACAGTGGTTTTTTTTAATCACCTGATAGGTGATGGCTCCAATCAACTCTATAATCTAGAATACTGTGAGCTGACACATTACAGCTTTCACGATAGCGCAGTTGATGCTGCAGGCTTTAAGCGACTTCGATGATGTCAGTCAATCCGCAGATGGATTTGGTCCCTCCTCAAGCGTGCTTCCACAACTGATAGATATATTGCAATGCTTGGCTGTCTGGAAAATTGTTTTATTCATGTGTTACAGGCCACGCACTGAAATCACAAATGGAATACTTCTTGCAGGCTCAGAAGGTGGCCAAATGACTTGCAGGTTAAAAAGCTGTACACCAGAACAGATTGAAAAATGGAAGTACCGAAATGAGAAGGGCTAACAAGAAACCTACCGATTTCTTGAATGTCCTCGAATGCAGACACCTGACAGCCTAAAGCCATCCTATGTTTGAGAATGAAGAAATACTATGAACACAAGAATTGTCTCTTTAATTCTGCTGTGTCATCATCTACGGCTCCTAAACACAGAAAACAAGGCCACTTTTGGTTTCAGTAGACTCTGAGGAGGGACTGGGAAGGTACTGCACAGAAAACCCAGCATGGCAGATGTCATGTTTAGCACGGTGTCAGAGCACAATAATGCAATGCTCTGACCAGACAGGGCCGCGACCTGCGCTGTCAACCCTGGCTTTGCTCTACATAGTATCAACCACCAAATTTAGGGTAGAGATTTCCTCACTCTCATGCAGAAAAACTAATCTGGGAGGGAGAGCAAACAGCAATGATCAGCAGTGGAATGCACGTGACCAGTACACGTAATGGCCGGTGCTCCAGCGCCAGCTGCTGCTTCAGCTATCCCAGCCCTACGTGGCTGGTAACATGCAAGCCATGTTGGACTTTCTGCCACTGCTGGAATCTAGAGGCATCATCTTCTCCCTCAAACACTGCAGGAAAGGAGTAGAACTCCATCCAATGCCTCTGCATGGTTGAGCATGCCTCTTCCTCATACCTGCCTATGATGCCAAAAGCGCAAACATCTGCCTCTATTTCCAAGAACCAGTGACATGTTCATTTTGTGCAAGAACAGAGTCCGGCTTGTCCACCTGATGCCAAACTGTTCCCATGGTTTTGGAGGGATGGGAGTAGAGTGGAGGAAAGGCCATTGCTTCACTTTGATCTGACATGATCAGTACAGATAGTTCCAGAAAGTGAATTTCGGCTCCTCTCTCTCCTGCTTTGTGCATCCTACTGGAAAACATCAAGCACACTGAGCATGGCAGTATGTGCAGCTCTCCAAAACAGGAGACCGACACACTTGTGCCCTTTTTCTTAAAAAAGAAAATTAATCTGTTGCTGAATGGATAGAATTTCAAGCCTCAGGTTGAAGAGCCCTGAACAGGAGATAAGGGAAAACATAAAAATGGTATTACAGAGGAGCGTGAAAAATGTCAGTACTTGATCTAAGAGTACCGATATAATCAAAAATCAAAAGAATCAATTCAGGAAGTTCGTAGCAATTTAGCCAAAGCCTGGACAAGCACCCTCGCTCAGCTGTACTCTGCTGTAATGGGAGGTGGCATGTAACCAAAGAAAGGGCAGTAATGTCTCCGCTTTTTTACTCTTGTACAAGTAGATAAAGAACACATTTTCAGTAATAGCGATTTGGCCTACACTTTAAGCTTAAACACACNAAANTACCTGCATTTATTCAGAATATGCAAAATAAAGCATCTTAAAGTTGCTTACAATTTGTGCAGTAGTTTTACTGCAGTCTCATCTCAAACTACCACAGATTGACTAGGTTGTTGCATCCATTTTACTGCTTTAATTGGAGAAAATTCAGTGAGATTATTTGCAGGATTTAGCAACCCTTCTCAACTTATAAAGCTTCTGCCTTTTTGAAAGTTACTGCAAATGCATTTTTATTTATATCTACCTATACACACATACATATTAAAAAAGATACCCAACCTTTTCAAATTATTTAGTTCAAGAAGGTAAAAGAGGAAGAATTAGGAAGCTTGATAGAAAAAAAAGCATTACGATGCCCATTTACAAGTAGGAAAACAAAATCAGAAAGACAAAGTAATGTGCAAATGCAGAGACAGCAAATTAGTGACCATATCAGGGTTTCACTGTAGCATCTCTGACTTCATACCAGTTACTTTGCAGGCTTCCCACACGTAAAGTTCAGAAGAAATCGCTAAGCACAATGAAAGTCACTGGGATTGGAGTTTAGCCAAGGTAACAGTTGCGCTTTAGTAATTACAAGTGATCAGGACACTGAGTCTAACCTGAACTCACAGCACAATACTCAGCACTGATTCAGTACTAAATTTAATGGACATAATGAACCATTATCATCACATCCAGGAGTACAGTACATTTTCTTTGATTATTTCCACAGACTATCCAAAATTCAAGTCCACTTAGCTTGTGAAGTCTGATGAGAGCGCAGCCTGAGGTAACACAGACACAACAACAACTCATAAAAGATTAGGTCAGGCTTGATTTAACAAGGAAAAATAAAGTAGGACCACAAGAGAAGAAAAGGTTGTGATTTTGGGTTTTTTTCTCTTAAATTTTAATTGTTTGCTAGTTTCTTAAGGCAAAACAGTATAATCACAGATTTTGCATACAGTCCAGCTTTTTTATAAGCCACTGTCTTGCTTTTTTATAAGTTCTAGAGAGAAGAACCGTTGCTCCATAGAAGTGGAACCACAGAGTACAATAAAAATCATTCAGAAAGCATTTCTTCTTTGGATATGGCTGCGAAATATTTTTGTCCATATCTTTTCATGTACCGTATTCAAACTCTACTTTAAAATGTTTTATATCACCAGGAAAACTGGATTTTGAGATAATCAAGTAGTATCATGTCACCTAAATGGTTACTTCAAATTCATATTATGAATTCTGGGGTAACCAGAATCAGCAAGGAACCACACAATCCAGTTCCCCAAGAGACGCNGTCTCCTCCATTTACCAAGCATGTTTCTCCTTGAAAACAAAACAGAAATCTTTGAGTTCAATTAAGTCTCCAGCCTCAACAGAAGTGAAGTGCAGTAGATTCTTTTTTTAAAGGAATAATTTATCCGAATTCTTTTTAATGCTTTTTTCATAAAATTGAAATACCTCGGAAAAGAGGATGAAAAATTCAATTGTGTAGAGCTGATCAGAGGAACAAAAATCCACTCTGAACAAAGGTAAGCCGATTAACTTTTTTCATAAAAATCAATATATTTGATACTGCAAAGAACAAAGAACTTGTAAGAAAACAAGAAAGAAATGAATTTGTGGTTTTTATTAAAGCAAATTGCTAACTAAAAGTACACGGACTCTGTTACTGTATTTTCAATATTGTTATAGTTGTTTAAATGTGTTCCCTAAGTCCCAGAAGTGCAAAGATGACTCTCTGGATAAGGAGAATGTTATTAATGTATGCAAAGCAGACAATTCAGCATTTTCTGGGTAAGTTCACTTAATAGTTTTATATGATATGTTATATTTGGAAAAAAAAAAGCTAAGAACTCTAGCTTACCTTTTAAAAAAATGCAGCTAGGCATTTGTACCAACTAAAACTGAATCTCAAAATGTCTATGTGAGTCACAGAGCCATCGAAGCCACACTTGACCAATAATGCCTAGCGTCACGGGGTCTCCAACACTACTCGAGTTTAGGTGATGTTGAAGAATAGGTATCTTCCAAGTTATTAAACTTTATGAGCTCCTAATTGCAGGCAGCAGACAAACGAAATATTTTTACCTAGCTGTTTATGAACCCTATTAAAAAGCTGTTACATGGCTACACCTAGATTGTAGCGAACCCCACTTTTTAAAGACAACAGATTCTTGTCTGCTCAAGACTTGGCCTTGATAGGAATAAGGACTGTCACTGCTAGAGTAGCAAGACGGGTGGTTTTCCCCACGGACGTGAGAAAGTATTTCGGCCTTTTTCAGGCAGTGGTTACAGGGCTCCACTGGCAGGTATAGCCATCTTCTGGCAACCTAAAAAACCACAGAGGAGTGGCAGAACTACGTAAAACTGCCTTGGCAACATCTAGATGGCAGAAGGAAATGGCACTGCAGCCAGCCTTGAAGGTGTAAACCTCTGCAGCACCGGGAGCGGATAAGTATCCTCACTGCCCCCGAGTAAGAAATTTATGAGTTGGACAGAGAGTCCGGTGAACTTAAGGAAAATATTGAGAAACAGTAATAAAAACTTGAATTTCTGAGTTTAACCTCTGGCTGACAGGTCGCCAACAAGCAACACTTAGGTGGAACAGTCACAAGTCATCCCTTCCACGCTGAGAAGGCAGTCACTTTGACTTTCTTTGCTCCCTGTATGAAGTCAAACACTGCTGCTTTTTTCATGTCATGGGGACTGTTAGATAGGAATGAAAACAGGCATATGAACTCTCTCCTTGCTCACTTCTACGCACAGCCTAATGGCCAGCAGATCCAAAATACTATAATAAATTGCATTTTGGGGTAAGACAGGAATACTATTAGACATTGAAGAAATTTTTGTCTCAAAAACAATGCTCTTGCAAACTGTCTTCCAGAAAATTACTAGCACTGTATAAATTAAACCAAAGTCTGCTGAGGAACTATTAGATCCTGAAACCTTTAAAAAATGTTTTCATGTGTATGAGGAACTGATGTTAAACAACTGGCGTAGTTATTTGGCATCTTGGAGCTTTTCTTTTGGAACCAAAAAGCTCGTGGCTATATGTTCTCCCCACTCCACAGTATTCCCTGGTGTATTTTGACAGAGTAAACATCAATTTTCAGCTAAATACAGAAAGGAAATGAGAAGGGTGGGGAGTTACAACTGCAAAAAATGTGAACCAATTTGTACATCTATCTATTTCTTCTCTACAAGATCTACACACCACAGGACAGATAAAAATTCAGCAAAAGCACTAGCAGAACAATTCTAGGCCCAGGATTTCTGGTAAGATCCCCCATCATTTTGCAGCTGCAGATGGAATCACAATTCAAGACAGCTGAGGCAAAACACAGCAAATCTAACAAGCCAACATGAGTCTGGGAACAACGGAGTCCTACACTCAACCCACTTCTATATCAAGTCTTTCTGTGAATTTAGTCAACATTCTCTATATTAATTTGATTTTTCTGGAAAAGATTTTCAATAGCACTTATATGACTTTGGAGCACAAGTTCTATTACAGCTTGTGAGCATGTGAGCTCTAAATCTCCAGGGCACTTTTCAAAAATCTCACTCTACCTGTAAAATGGAAAAACAATCATTACTTTCTGCCTTCTAACTACACTGATACGAGGACTAAAAGGAATATCCAGTACTGTCCCTGCATGAACTCCTCACTTTTCCAAGGCTCGAGAGGCTAATATAACCTTATCATGACTTCAGGTCAAAAGATTGAGTCTAATGGACCAATGGAAGGAATTAATTTCAGAGCTCAAGACCTTTAATAGAGAGCAGATGGTGCCTAGTCCCTATAAATTTAAAGTCTGGGGCCTGTTAACAAAAGCATCTAATCTCATCTCAATTGCCATAAGTAGCCAGGACCCAGCAATATTGAGTTTACAAAACAATATAACAATCTCCTAGAACTCCACTGAAAGCAAACAAGAAGCAAAGACAGTTAATGAAAAAGACGTCATATGCTCTCTGCAGCTAAAGCAGTTCAGAGAACGAGCAGCAGAATTCCCCACGGAGTGCAGCTTTTAAGCAATTTTAAATAAATCTCCTTGCAGAATATACAGCAATCGTGCAGCAAAGAACTTCGCAGCTTGAACAATTCTGGTTAACTCTACATGGAGACTGGACACTGTCCATTTAATCAAACAGTGATGATAGAGGCCATTCCTTTCACAGTCATTTTGACCTAGCTATATTGGCAACTTTGAATATTCAAAAGAACTTCAAAGATTACAAACTGTCTTGATACATTCAATAGCCATCTTCAACCACAGGCCGAAAAGACAACTAAGTTTTGCCTAAAAAGGACGTTAGACTTCTCATTTCTGCTGTTTCTCTACAAACTGCACAAGTCACCAGTACAGTTTGGTTCAGTGAAACCCGCTGCAAAAAGAAATTCAAGTTTTGTACAGAGACAAAGCAACCCAAATTCTTTAGACTGTCTGCCACAGGTGTGGAGTGAGGCTCCACAGCATTAGTCATCAGCAATAATACCAGACACTTTATTTGTAACTACTATAAAGCAATTTATAGAAACACCACATTTGTAAAAACCCAGCGACCAGGAGGAAAAAAGACCCCAATTTCTTTCTCCAGCATGCAGTATGTCAGGGCAGAGTGTGTAACGCCGGAATGACTGTCCTTTGCCTATGCTCACGGCAGCATATGGATTCACTTTAAAGACTCTAAGTCATTTGAAGAAGAAGAAACCGGTCTTCAATCCTGGATGTTTAATCTGTAAGAAAACTATGTGTATAAACTGTGAGAATAAAACTGTTTAAGAAAATATCTTTTCAGGATAGCTATATATATGCACACATAGCCATATATACACATTTATGCACCTATTTCACCACAAAGGACAAAAAGCGATCACAATGTGACCAGATAAATCATCCCGTTGTCAGTCTTTACTCTGTTGTGGCCTGACAGTCTGGAACAAGGGTTCCCCAGGTCAGCCGCTTCCTTTTCTGCTGTGAATACTGCAACAGAGGTGGAAACGCTCACGTTTTGTCTCAGAGGTACCTAGTCAGCAGCCACAGTACCCCAGGGAGGGACTCACCACCAGCAGCAGAGCCCTAGCACGGCAGCTGCACGGAACCTCCAAACTCCAAGAAAACTGTTATCTATCCTGGATGCTCTTACAAAAATCTGAGGTATGTCTATAAACCATTCGCATATTCGTAACAACCCATAATTAATCTACATTCTTCCCCCTTATCTTTCCTAACTTGATGCTGGGGGTTCACAATTGTGAAATTAAAAAAATCAAAGGACGATATTGATAAGTATTTTGCAAATTCCCATATGCTATATAGAGACCTAGACTAACCCACAATGATCGCAGCAGGAATTCAAAGGTCCTTCCATTAAAAAGCTTCTATTCTGGAGTAAAAAAAAAAATTTAATTCTCCTTGGTTTCAGTGTGCCAAAACCAAACTTCTCCCATACAAGTAATAGTAACAGGTAACTAAACACTACCTACATATCTATATGAAAAATCTGTATAATTAGGAAGAAAATGGTATACTGAATGAGGAAGTGAGGAATAAAAATTAAAACCACAGCTTCTTAACAAGCATTTCTTTTCCTGAGATTTGAGACCTCATCTTCTTCCTACCTTAAATAAAAAAAAAAAAAAATTTTGCCAACAGGTCAGGCAGCACATTACACAGACCAAGTTCGGATCAGTTCAACTCACATTTTAATAACTGTAAAAGGAATTAATTTTCAAATCTGACTTGAAACTTCATTTCAAATTGAATCCTCATCTGAACCAAAGAAATAGAACTTTTTTTTCCAGAAAACATAAGACACATGTAAAAACTTGTTTTGATAAGGGTTAGTTTTAAAGAACTGTTTATTCCAACAGCCTTTTCAGCTTTTTGTAAAGAAAATATCATCCTGACAAATTTTCTCCAGTTATCTGACCAGCACACAAAGGCTGTCACCTATAATTATTAGTGATAATCTGACAATAGTATAGTCTATATTTAATTTAAAGACTTATTTAATCATACAAGCAAACACAGTTAAAGTCTTATTTCAAATCAAAATTAGATGAAGCTTAAAAAGCACCTTTAACACAACTGAATATGAATAAGCCTACTCTTTCTTTAGAACTGGTATTATTTAGACTTTAGCTCTACCATTAATTTGGTTTTGGCTAATGACTACATAAATGTGTGTGTATATATGTGTGCGTATGTACGTATGTACACACAGGTATCCCTATAACCCCATAACTACACAGGAAATGAATGAAGCGGTGGCTGAGAAAGTTGCTTTCAAATGTCAACAAACCAAATCATCTCACAGCTCCGACAGATTTTCTTTTTTCCCCCCTCCTTTTTATTCCAGCGATAATTACACCAATAAACCTGATTCAGCAAATCTGTTCCTCTCTAATTCATTAATTAAAACAATTTACTGCTACCACTGTGATTTTTCAAGGACATCAAAACCACATTCCAAATCAAAACAGCAGAGATCATCAGTTTGTAGATGTGCAAGGCATGTTTTGCTTTCATGGCAACCTCACAATTAAAACACAACTTAAATGAATAAAAGCTGTTTTCTTTAAAATTTCCTTTTGCAAGCATGTCCAGAAGAACACACTTTGTTTAGGAGGGCTGAAAAGCAGTACATCAAATTTAAAATGGGAAGAAAAAAAAAACCAAACCTAGTGAAAGTTAATCATTTCCAATTAAAAGACAAAACCAAGATATAATTATTAATATTATAGCAAATTGCAGAGCAACATTTTTATAGCCTTCATTTTCTCAACACGCTTCCTGCTCATTAATTTTTGGGTTGAATAACACCACAGACTCACAGAACACAAACCCAGAAAGGGAGTGAAGAATTTCTTTTGTCCATCCTCTCCCCACAAATCAGAAATGACAGGAACTACACCAACATTTTAGAATTGTTTTGGAAAATATGTTAAGATGATGAAATATTCGCATGGTCCCCAGCAATCTCTTTCACCGAGTTATCCTTGGAACGCCACCGTCTGAGCCAACTTCTACTTCTTGCTATTTGCTTCATTTGCTTCTGGTCCTATTTGCCATATGTGGCCTCTGTAACAGCAGCAACATCTAGACAGAACACACCAGTGACAACAGTCTGAATTCTCCCAATCTCTTCCAGTGTCATGTGTTTAAAACTTTTGATCATTCTTGTTAACCTTTCTCTGGGCCTCCAGTTGGCTGGCATTTTGCTTTCAATGTAGTCCCAAAACCAGTCACAGGGACACCATATTTCCATCTTAGCCCTACCGAGTGCCGTAGTAGGATTATTTCAGTGGCACTGCATACAAAAGACATATTATAAGGTTGTGGAAGAAACCCTCACGTACCACAGAAAACACCACTGACAAATAACCACGATGACCTTCAGCTAATGGCTGCCCAGGAGAAAAACAGAAAAGTTTCGTGGACATGCAGGATGGGGGATATGGAAGCCAAAGCTCAACCACAGTTGAGCAGCCCTGCCACTGTGGAGGAAGAGCGAGCTGTGAGGCACAGCACACACAAGTCCAGGGGTCTAGACAGGAGGCATCCATGGGTGCTGGCAGAGCTGACCAACGTCACTGAAAGGCCACTCTGTGATTCCTTGAAAGGTCCTGGTGATGGAGGAAGGTTCCTGATGACTTCCTAGAAGATAAAGGTCCTGTTATCTTCAAGAAGGGCAAGGAATATGTGGGGAAGTAAAGGTAGTCAGCCTCAACCCCAGTCTCCCACAGAAGACCAAGGAACAAATACTGCTGGAGTTCTCCTCATATGCCTGGTTGGAGTTATCCTTCATATGCTTGGATAGGGCTTCAGGAAAAGAAAGTGACTGACATGAACCAGCATGGATTTACCAAAGGCAAACCACACCAAAACAACCTGATTCCTTTCTACGGACAGGTAATTGTCTCAGCAGACAAAGGGAGAGTGGTGGGTGTTGTTTTCTGTGACTTCAGCAAGGCTTTCAACATGGTCTCCCATGGTATCCTGGTAGCCAGGCTGGAGAGAAATGGACTGGATGGGTGAGCTACAAAGCGCAGTTGTGGAAGCCTGGTTGTATGAAAAGGCTGAAAGAACAGTGTTTTGTAGTGCAAAGAACAAATGTTGACCAAAGGCATTCCTCAGGGGCTAATACTGGGGCTGATGCTGTTTCATGTCAGTACTACATTTAACATATTGAGAATGAATAGGATGGAATGTGCCCTCAGCAAGTTTGTGGACGACACCAAGCTGGAGAGAGTGATCAACACACCACAGGGCAGGAGTGCCTTTCAGAGGGATCTCTACAGGCTGTAAGAATTGGCTGAAAAAAACCTCATAAAATCCAAAGGCAGAATAACCTCATCTAACAGTACTAGCTGGGAGCCCACTGGAAAGCAGCTTTGTAGCAAAGGACCTGGGGAGTCAACATGGACTACAAGTTCAGCAGTGCGCCCTTTCAACAATAAAGCCTAACCACATACTGGGTTGCGTTCAGAAGAATGGAGCCAGCATACCCTGGGAAGTGATTAGTCCCTTTTATTCAGCATTTGAAGACCGCATCTAGAGTACAATATTCAGTCTGGGGCTTGCCAGTTCTCATACAGCATTGACAAACTGGAATGAATTCCGACTGACCGCGATGATTGGAGTGCTGAAGTATACAACTCGAGGTGAAGCTGAGCAAGCCTTGAAAAGGCAAAAGGTGGAAATCTAACTTTGGTTTTCCAGTACCCAAGGCAATGGTCACAACTGCAGCGAGGGGAACTCCGATTAGATATAAAGGGGGAAAAAAAATTCACAATAAAGTTGGTTAAGCGGCAGAACAGTTGCCCGGAGATGATGTGGAATCTGTGTTCTTGGGAATTTTCGAAACTCAGCTGAACAAGGCCTTGCGCAACCTCATCTAAATTAAGGTTAGTTCAGCTCTAAGCAGGTGGTTGAACCACATGACCTCAAAAGGTCTCTCCTAAGCCAAATTATTCTATGACTTTCTAGACGACTGTGATTCAGCCACTTGCCTTTCTCACATTTGGCAAATTTGATTACTTTTACTAAAATGTAGGTCTTTGCATTTTTATTTTTTTCTGCGGAATTATTTCTCCAGCTTTCATCCTGTCCTACAAAGCATATGTGATTCGTTCCAGGTCACAACGTTCTCAACTCATTGAGAAAATCTTGACACACTATTTGGACTACTAATTGATTCAGCTTGCCAGTTCATGAAATACTGGTGATTATTCTTTCTTGATTTTTCCAATAAGCTGCACATTTATCTTGCAATAATGAACCTAGGCCCGGTGTCTCTATGTGTGGGCGTGTCAGGGATGAGGCAGTCTCAGAAGCCTTACTAATACCAAAATACCTACTACTGTTAGCATCTGCTCCTTTTTTCTTATCAACGAGTGGCTTACACTACCACAGAAGGAAATCAGTTTAGCTTGACAAGACTCATTTAGTACAAACACGTGTTTATTGTTATAAAGCATAAATTTCTAACATTTTTTTCTAGGATGTTTCCTGTCTAACTGATTAGAGGCAGGTTCCTCCTCCTTCTCTCTGCCCCTTCTGAAGTTGTCCTGTTTGTTCAGGTTTGCCTTCCAGAACCACATCCATCCTTCATAATTTCCCAGACATGAGTCATAAAAAGCCCAGAGGCTGTAGACACTCTATCTATGCAGGACAAATGTTATTTACCTAAGTAACCTCTAATCCTTTGTTTAATAGTATAAACGTTAGCTCTGTGATCAGCTACCCAGGCAGCAAATGCTGGAAGAAGAACCACCAGAAGAAAACATACCAGCAATATATTACCCATCTTCCTTCACTGTTAAGCAACCAATCAACGCCCTCTTTTCCCTTCTCTTAGTATTCACGTTTCTATACAACTCCTCATTTTTTTGCTGATTATGCCTTAAGTTTTTTTTGTATGCCTGGACCTCCCCAGCTGCATCTTTGTAAGCTCCTCCTCAGAAATGTGACCTTCCTTCCATTTTCTGCATGCTTCTTTCTCAAAATTCAGAACTCTGGAGAAATCCTGAGCTATGACAGTTGGTCTTTCAACACCTTTTTCACCACTCCTTAACACTGGAAGGATTTACAAGCTTAACAGCCAAGAGTGAATTCTCTGAAATTTTCTTCTTAGATCTGTTTTTCTTTGCAGACCCCAATTCTCATTTTATTGCTGTCAGCTGTTGTCAAGCCTACAGTTCCTGTGCATCGGAAGATTTGGTTAAGTGTTTCCAAAGAGCCTCATCCTCTGGCCTGATGTTGTTTACCGGACTCCCATCATGAAAGCATCATTAAGATGACCCGTTGGAATCTCATGCCTTTCCTCAACAGCAACTTCAGTGTCACTCAAACCTCTGAAATCCAGGAGATCCCAAAAAGTTACTGGAAAATGGTCAACCCAGCTGTTCCCTCTTTGGCTACCACTAGCCAAAGGAATTATCAACATGATTTTCAACTGCATTAACAGTGAACGCTAGGAAGATTTATTGAAATGTCTCCATGGAACTACAATCGTAATAGAATCTGAAAATTGGCATAGCTACAGAAAACTTGTGACAATATTGCAGAAAACCAGGGACAACTACTTTTGTGTATGGATTTCTGTTCCATGTGTCTGTAACCAAAGAAATATGCATATGTCTGTTTCGATATTAATATTATTTCAGAGCTGATTTCTGTCAACAATAAAACAGACTGATTTCCTAGTCATGAAATTTCTTAGCAGCAAAGCGAGATTTAAGAGATACTGGCATGCTTAATGAGGAGTAGATAATTGCTAGATGGAATACTGTGGGAAAGAGTGAAGAAGCTGTAAATGGTGGTATGGCAGTAAGATGAATATTAATTCATCAGCTATGTGGCTGGTTTTGATCAGTAGACTCAGCATTTGGCTAGCAGGTACCAAGCAGCTCCTATTCAGTAGAGTTCATCAAAGCCAAGTTTTGCCTTAGCGTAAAGAAGGATGTTAAATTGGTGAAAACGTGTAACACTACTTCCTGAACGATGTGCATTATTCAAGAATGCAGAGTTCAAGTATATGTTATAGATGTACTTGGTTAGAAAGAACAGATTTAAAATGTCTTGACAAGTATCTTACCAATGTACTTCTTGGTTTTCAGAGATCTGAATGCCAGTAAATTCACCATTCTGGAAGGACAAGAGAGTATTAGGTTCACAAGAATGCTATCTTCAGAAACTGGCTAAGCTGGAGAAGAAGCACGGAGATGCCCACACAGCTGATAAACTGATAATTTCTCTTTACAGATATCCTCAGTAATGAACATTCTACCAGCAATATCTACTTTTCTGTACCTGTGAAAAATGGGCCCAGGTTTCAAATCATTTATCTAACCAATTCAGAACAACTGCCTGAGGCCACGATCTCATACTCCGCTCTCCCTTTCTTCTTTTTATTTTGCTACATCCTGATCTCCTCTGGTCTTCTAAGAAACCCCCATCAATGCAAAACTTTCACCAAGTAAGAAAATAAAACCCCCCATTGTAGTGTCCTCAGAACCACTTTCTGTACACCCAGCTAATTTTTGTGGCTGTGGGCAGAGCCAACCACGTGGCACGCATCTACGCGGAGTGCCCGACTCTCTTCCAGAAGCACTGTCAATACAGTTTCCAAAGGGACAGAAGGTGACATGGACTTGCTCAAATCTTAAATGAGTGACTTTCCAGTCACAATCATTGCCACAGCCCGAGTTTCAGGCTGGCACAAAAAGTGCACACAAAACTGCTCATATAACTTTACAATAAATAAATAACTCTATAAGGAGCTGGACTTCAGGAATAACTTGCTCAATTAACTTTCATGTTTGGCTTATTAGCTTTCTGATGTCTCATGAAGTCAGGGATTGCAGTTTAATGGATTTAAAAATAATTTAAATAAGTGGATTCTAAAATACCTTAAAAATATATTGACCCTTTAAGCAAAACGGCCATTTGAAGCCTAACTATAACTTCTAGCTTATGCTCTGCTGGAATATTTATCAAATTTAAAAGACAAGCTTTAGTAATCTTGGAACAGCTTAACAACATAAAGTTACTGGCAAGCATCTGAAAGATGGGCGGCTTGTATTTCAAAGCCACAGCTCCTAAAACAATCACTAACATAAATTTCTTGATGCAGCATTCATGAAATAACTTGCAATGGGAATGGAGGAGAAAGCCTGAAGAAGCACATGTGTGCTCAGTGTACCCCAACTGATACATCGTACTGTGCACAACACTGGTAGGTTGCCCAGATGAACAGATGCAGGTCCTCCTTCAGGGAAGCTGACATGACAAATAGCTCAGAGTACAATGCCAAGAGACATAGATGGAACTTGAATGAGCTCAGAGAAAAATATTTCTCTTCAGAATGATTTACTGAGCAGTAACCTGAAACTTTGATGGGAGAATACATCTATACACCCTATGTTTGGAAAACAGTTCTGATGTTTGCTAAATTAAAAAAAAAATTTGCTGGCATTCATGGTATGTTACCAGTATATTTAAAATTTTGCAACTTCATCATGTGCAACGTTATTTATTTAAAGAAACTTCTAATCCTGCCAATATTATTCACAAATTTAGGCTGCTTTTGTAGGATCTTAGAAACATCATGTTGAGACCTCGACAAATAAAAGTTAGTATCTTCAACAAACTATTTCCACTTATTCACTGTAATTATGCAACAGAACCCAGCGTTTTGCCTTCCTGAGGAATATGCAACCCACAACTATTTCAGAAGAGCAAATAAACACAATGGTTACAAGGAAGGGAAGGAAATCGTGTTTCAATGCCAAGCTTCTTGCCTCACTGGCAAGAAAGAAAAACCCAAGTACATTCCACAAACGATTAATCCTGAGTTCATAAACCTGTAGGATAAGTCACAGTTCTCATCATTGCAGATAGGCCCGTTAACTCCAATAAGATCTGCTTGTTGTTATGGATTACTTCAACAGTGAATAGTTTCACTGGATGAACGGTGGGACCGCTCAAGAACTGGGGCCTTTCGGTGAGGAAAGTACCATCTGGTGTTGTGTTTTGCTCATCATAACCTGTTGGTCCTTATCTTCCTTAGAGGTAAACATGCTACACAGAAATGCATTTACCTGTAAAACAATTCCGTCAGAACTCAGTCAGGAAGCTTCCACTCACAGCAAAGGGCTCAGACACAGTACAGAGGGCTCGTCGTACTCTAACTTTGGTTTCAAAGCCATATCAGATTTGTCAGATTTTAACCGTACACTAGCACAGCTATTAACTTCAGGCAATAAATTAACAAAACTTGCACCCACAGTTTGGTCTTTTGATTAGAGCACCTGTGCCTGCCAGGACAATATTGCTTCCCTGGCTTTAAATTGTATTTTCTGTTCTACTGCAAGCATTTGACATACTGAGTTCCAGCTACCTGAATACAACTGCTTCTCAGCCAAATCTTCAATATCCAGTGGAAACAAAAATCCAGAGAAAAACACCACAAAAGATTAAGCTTTTCACCACTTCCGTAACATCTCCACTGAAATGGCGACCCATGACATGGTCCCAGTTATATAAGTTTCACAGCCCTAGGGGACTCTCAAGCCATCAAAATCTCATTAGCCTCACAGCATTCCCAGTACCTTCTTAAGCTGGACTGCTGGCCTCCCTATCAATAAATAAATCAACTGTAATCCCTTTTAGTGACTAAACTCGTCTTTGAAGTTCTATCAAACATCAGACATTCCTTGCATAATTTTAACCAGTGCAGAATAATGTCTTTTCTAACATAGTCACAGTCTTCTCATGCATGAAAAAACAAAACTCTAACTTTAAGCTCACGGAGGAGGTTTTGGCATACTGTAATCAGCCATTTTGCTTTTTTAAAAATTGTAAATGTAATGTTTATCAAAAAGTATACCAAACTTACTGTACTTCTGAAGCAGTCATCTCTTTGGTAATGTAAAGATATGACTCTCTAAGGAAATCGTATGTATATATATAAATAGGTAGTTTCAAGATCACTAACCTAGGCTTTTACAGAGGACCGAAGGGAATCTGTTTCAGCATACACCTTTCAAAAGGAAAATCACAGGATGGCTCAAAAATTTATTCTAGATTGCTTTGCAGCTCAAATATCAAGAGCCATCCAACAGAAATTCCACTGCAAAAAGGAGGTAGGCAAGTACTCCTGCCCTCCTCTTTCAAAACTTGCCTCTGGCTCAAAACAAGTTTTCCAAGCACAAGACAAGACACCTGCAAACACCAAGAGCTGTCTCCTCAGGTACCACACAGCGTTAAGTCCAACACCTAGGAGGATCCCATTTGAGACAGCTTTCTCGCACGGGCATCTTCAGTTAGAACCAGAAGAAAGGCAACAAGGATGAATAACACCAAAATATAGCTTTGGTTTTGTCTTCTCAAACTGAAGTTAAAATAATAAGTGGCACTACATGTTATTGTTTGTAGTTGAAAATAAGTGCTTTTTTTTAAAAGGATTACCATACATACACACCTGCATTGCTGTTTCTCACAGTGTGTTACAGCTGTTGCCAGAGGACAGAAATAAAATTGCCTTGACTTCTCTACAGCTGAGCAGACCAGTTTAATAAATTAATAAAATGATGTGTAGACATGCAGGCAATAGCCATCACTAATTTTAATTTTTACTCATTTTTCTTTATTCCTCTTGAATTTGTCATATAGAAAGTCATGAAGTTAATAGAACAATCATTTTAATTCTGGTAAAGCTGAAAATCTTCTGCAAATAAAAAGAAGTTAAAGATGAAATGTTTTCTAAGATTTGTGCATTCAGCATTTAACACTACATTAGGTTTTGTTCATAACCCCAAGTGGAGGTAAAAAAAAACTTGAAAAGCTTTAGAAACGATTCAGTCAATTGTATTAACCTCTTTTCATTTAAACACTAAGCCTTAATATACAATGGTCATACCTCACATCCTACAAAGCTGCTGTGTAGATTTTTTCTGTAGATTTTAATTACACAGTAATCCAGTCCCCCAGGCACATCAAAGGCCGCATGTCCCTCTTCACCACAATTCCAATTGCTCTCATCCACTAGGAAGTTTAAAGCACAATCAAATTTGTTTTCCAATCACATGAGCCCTGCTAATAAGCTATTCTTTGTGCTCATTCATCCATTCTAAGATTCTGCAACTTTTCCGAGATGTCTTGAAGAAGAGTTTACAATGAAACCTTTGATTGCAAGCGGGCCTTTGGAATCAACTTTATCACCACTTACTTAGCTGTTCCCCAAAGGGGAACAGGTGACACGGCCTGTGATAAAACAGAGCTGATCTTTGTTGTGATTAAACTCTTTCAAAACTACAGTCAAAACATCACACCCAAAGCTTGCATTCGTTAGGACTGATACTGAATATTGACTTTTCTGGGAGGAGGAGAAAAAAAAGAAATAGGCAAGTAATTCAAGGCCATTCCTTTAATGATTTCAAATTATTGAGCATCAGCCAAAACAGCAAATAAAACATTGATTTATATTATGTGCATATGCATAAGAACTTACCGTTTTCACTGTCGGACTTGTTTTCATGTTCGGTATCAGTCAGAGTGAGGGCTGAGTTGGAACGGCTCGACAGACAGGAACTGCGCCCTGACTTGACCCCCCTGCCCCAAAGTCTCATGGCATGCTCTGGAGACATCACTCCTTCATTTTCAGTATCAGCATCTGACCCTGCACTGATAGAGTAACCTCTGTGGGGCAGCCCCATTTCCGCACAAAACGCCAGTCCTCGACGAGTTGCTGGTTCACAAACTCCTAACTGCCTTAGGGTAAAATTCTGTCCTGATTAGGGGAAAAAAAGATAACAAAAGGTGAGAATTTTTTTTTTTTAAAAGAATCTAAAAGCAAAAATTCTTCACGTGTATAATTGTCTCAGGTACCACACAAGGCGCTTTGTGAAAACTCCGCATGTATTACAATCAAGTGGATTCTTTTGTCTCCAGCTCTCTGTGGGGCCCCTTTTCGTTCATGCTACACCTTAGCACTGTTTTGTCAACTGCTTAAACACATCAAAAGTGCTCCTGGGTAAGAAAAAAATGTAACAGAACCTGCAAACTAAGAAAAGCCAATTCACCACATGAAAGGATTAAAAATAAATGATAAACTTTTTTTTTTTTTTTCCAAATTTTTCAAAGCATGAAAGCAGTAACGAGGCATTTGTCAGGATTATATTTCCATCCTGGTTAGAGGCCAAAGTAACAGGCTCTTTTCCCTGTACATCACCAATGTGGCCATCGAAAAACTACAAGGGAATCAAACTCACTTGGTCTTTACTGGGTCTCTCTGCCTTGCTTGAATGCACAAACACCCACCAACAGGAACACGGCCACCTGTTATCTGCAAGGACTAGAGTCAAGTTGTCCTTTTTTGTGTCTACATATTTTGAGAAACATTTTAGGCTTTCCCTGCTGAAGCAGAGTCTGTGCGTTTTAAACAAACTTTCTGCCTCTGTTTTGGGGCAGAGCAAGAGACATAAGTGAATCCCAAATGATTGTATTAATAAATTAGCTGTAATAAACTTGTGACACTTCAATAACTTAAAGTATCTAAATTATGCGACACTCAAAAATGACTGCCTTTTTAATAGCTGTGTCCTGATCCTACTTTTATGTCTGTAGATTTAAGACATTTTATGATATATAGACACTTGGCAAGCTCATCTGCATACTTATACCCATAATGTTTTTCCACCCTAGCCCACAGTTATTTCATAGCTCTAGGAACAAATCAGAACACACATTCAATTTTTTAATCTGACAGGCATCCTAATTTCTCCAAAATTAGTCATTTAACATTAAAATGTGATAATTAAAGCTTATGAACAACAAGAACAGAATCCTGTCAATCAGAAAGTAATACAATTGCAGAAATGTGAATCCAGAAGTGTAAATAATTCCTGAAATATTTACAGTTAATGCCCTGGACACTGACTCGTTTCAAGTGAGCCAGTTAATTATTTTATTGCTGCGGTCACATGAAGTAGTCGCTACAAGTTTCTTCTCAGTCAGAACCATAAATGAATTCTGACAGTGACTTTTCTAAATAATGAAAATCATTTATTACGATTAGGTACAAATCAAACTGTGCTTATTATGCAGCTATGAATACATACTTGAATGAAAATACAGCTGGGGCGGTAAATATAAAAGGAGTAAGCCTATCTATGGCTACGTCTGAACAGTGTGAAGAGTGTAAGAACAGGGGATTACCACGGACACTGATAGTATCTTCTCATTTTTTCAAGCTGCCATGCCATGTGAATTTTCAGGTTTTGTGAGTTGAAACTAATCAGAGAAGCAAACAGGCCAAACAAACCGCCCAGTGGTAACAGGGTCAGAGCTGAAAGTAGCCAAGTGTCTAAAACGCTTATCATTTTGCAGTTTGGTAAATATATGCTAAGGGTGACAGTCTAGAAGACTGGTTTCATGTGTTTGGTACATTATCACGTGAATCCATATTTTCAAACTGTTGCTTAAAGTCAGGACCAAGTACAGGAGAAGCCCCTGTGCACACGTGTACGTGTCCAGGCGCACCTACACACACACGAGGTGGCTAAGCTGTACACAGAGCTGTACCTGCAGCATCGCACTGGTTGCACTGAGAAGCAGAATGGAAAGAGGTATTTTTGACCAGAGACAAGGTTACTTGCGCCGGGAACAAAACTGCTGTTGACTTCGGCGCTACGAGGTGTTCTGCCTACGGACCCGGCCACCTCACAGTGCTTAGATCTGGAGGCGAGGAAGGATGCGGACAGACACGGATGCTGCCTCCAGGGCAACCATCAGACCAGCTGCAGCAGGCGAGCATCACAACCCTGCAGCCCCTCGGCCAGCTGCAGTCCCTCCACTGCAAAAAGGACCTCTTTGCACTCAGAGAATCAACTCAGGGAGACATCTGTGCAGACACATACATTTAAAGAGACTATTCTTCCTCCCACCCACCTCACCTCCCTTTTTCTTTTCCTCTTAAGCAAATCATTATTCTTAAGAGAAACTACTTCAGGGACTATACAGCAGCACCCTCCATGACCACTTTCCAAGACACTCAGTCTCAGGCAAAACATACCACATGCCATCTTTTAACAGATTTTAAATTTTACTTTAAGTTTACAACAGCCTAGCTCCATGCAAAATATTTTCTTCCACCCCCCCCCCC
>Ga0065711_1028123_pt1 | contig 43480 bp, 23 predicted proteins | sample Hoacrofraction12_FD_59098 | JGI IMG/M metagenome (GOLD analysis project Ga0065711, IMG submission 59098) | Hoatzin crop microbial communities from Cojedes, Venezuela - Epithelial fraction 12 v2 (version 2) | ecosystem: Host-associated > Birds > Digestive system > Esophagus > Crop | place... | reverse complement strand
TCCGTCACCCTCGGAGGGAAGAAGTTCTTCCTCATGTTCAGACGGAACTTCCTCTGCTTCAGTTTGTGCCCATTGCCCCTTGTCCTGTCGCTGGGCACCACTGAAAAGAGTCTGGCCCCATCCTCCTGACACCCACCCTTCAGGTATTTGTGGCAGGGACAGATGCACCCAGCTGGGAGGTCTGGAAGGCATGGAGCAAGGTGGGGAGAGGAGGAGGAGGAGGAGGAGAAGGAGAAAGAGGACAGAAGTATCATTCAGCTTATGCATTTTCCATTATTTGTGGAAGGTTGTAAACCAGACAGGTGAGCCGTAAATACACTATTTATTAGTTCATTCACATGGGATGTTCCTCCAGCTGTTTTGCTTTACTTCCAAGGCCGTGCCATGCATAATCAGCCTGCGGCATCAGGAGATTGGGTCCCTAAATCTTTCAAGGGTTCATTTGATGTAGAATTAGAAATTATAGCTGCTGTGCAAGGTTATAGTGTGTGCTGTGTTAGGCATAAACAAGTCTTTAGAGAAACCAAGGTACAATGGGTTATTGCTTTACAATCACCCTGAAAGCATGAATTCAGTAATTCGCCAAGTCCAATGTAGCATGTTAATCAGAAAAATCCAATAAAGGGGGGAAATAATACTAGGCTAATATAACTCCAGAGGGTAGGGTATCACTGGTATGTAACAGCAGTATTTACTGGAAAGAATTTGCCTTGCTTGCTCTAGAATAAGCTTCTATAGATCACAGAGAAATGCACTTATTTTATACCATCCACCTCAGGAGCTGCAGACATTAAAGTGTCTGAGAGAGAAGTCCGATTGTCTAACGAAACTAGAGTAAGAAGAAATCAAATATGAGTAAGAACTGTTAATCCAAAATGATAAATATGTTTCTATTCAGGAACTCCTTCTGTTACAAGCAAAAATTAGGAAAATTATCATTCTGGCTAGCTTATCAATATCCCTTTTTCAGCATCTATCATCTTAGCGTATGGAATTTCCAAGGAATGTTAAAGATACAACCTTCATAATTCTCCTCATCCTTCCTGCAAGACATCTATTTGCTTTGCCGCTCTGCGGTACGTATGTGAGATACGAAGACATACTTACTGTCAGGATGGTATGTCGTATCCCCAGTGACCTGCAGCACTTAAACAACACAGGCATCATGTGCAAAAGCATGGCTTTTGGGACATTATCAGTACATCTTCTTATTGCCAGTCCTTGCAGCGAGACGGGGACATTTGATGGTTTTTGAAATGGTACTTTTCTTTCTACTGAGGTGGAATTAAGAAATGAAGAGTGGAGTCAAGCAGTATTTCTGAAGAGCATGTCAGAAGAAACCACAAAATCTCTTTTCTGCAGACCAGAAACCTTTCCCATCGATATGCAACCTCAGGTGTGCTGCAAACCCCTTACCAGTGGATTTGGCACATCGGCCTGTACCAAGGACATTAGAAGGATCCCAGGCCAAGGGTATTGACTTTGACTTTGGTACTTCCAGCACCAAGAGGGCATAATGGTAACTGCACACAACCAGCACTGGGCAAAGAAATGCTCTGGGCTGATCAGCGTCCTCTGATTCCTTAGGGTTACGGCTGTCGTGCATGATGGTCTCACTTGATTGTAGGCCTCAGTCAAAGAAGTGGCAACATGGTGTCCACAGGGAAACTGAGGCTCCATTGTCCAGTGCTGGTCTGTTGCAGTGATTTGTAGAGCAGCTGTTACTGAAATACAAGTGTTGAGAAGCAGTTAAGCAGGAAATTGGGCTGGAAGTCGTCAGAGTCTCATCATAAATCAGGTGCAACGGGTTATTATGACCACCTCAAAGTGGTGCACTGGAGTCTGGAATTTATTGTAAAACACCAAAACCAAAAGAAAGTTGTTTCCCTGGTAAGAGTCTTGGCCCTGGATCACTACTGACCACCAAACCTGTTAGAGGAACGAACAGAAAACCAAAGAGCTTTCCTGCAGCCTCCTTAGACTCTGATTGCTCATTGTGACATTTCAAAGACAAAATCCCAGTTATCACAGTTGAGCCATTCAGCTTCTGTATAAAACGCAGCTAGCATCAGACTTGCTTTTGAGAGGTACTCTATTCTGAAAAAGAAAGAAACCAAGTTTCCTCCTCTTCCAGAGCAACAAAAAAATGTTTCTTCAACTGAAATCTGACAAATTAGAAAGAGAGCGGAAACTGTTTGCACACGAAAGGACCCCCCAACCAAAATATAATGAAAAATACCTGAATGGCTAGGAAAATATAGATGTTCCTAAATATTTGCAGCTTCCATGCATCAGCAAACACAACAGAGCAAACTCATGGAGAACTTCCTTTCCACACAAAACAAATGGACAAACGAAAAGTTATTAAGAGGCAGCAATCTTCAGTTGAGTGATGGTCAAGTGTACAAGCTCCCTTGGTGCTTGTGGACAGGTATTTTGTGGTGGTCAGGGTCTGTTCCCGGGAGGAGAAGCTAGGAGATGTGCTGAGCTGGGGGGTTCAGACCTTTTGGAGCTCTGGGCACAACTACGGTTAAGAGCAACAATTTAGATGGTGCACCTGTTAATGCTGTGTTTCTTTGGAAAAAGAGGTACTAAATTAAGATCAGGTTCTCTAATACAATGTACAAACTATACAAGCTTTGGTGTTATGAAACTTCAAAAGCACCACAGATGAAACAGCTTCTTTGGATCAAAGGTTTATTTTTAATGACACAGCACTGGAAAACATAAGTTACAGATGACTTTTTGATACAGGGTACATTATATATCTTATTTTAAAAGGATCTGTGAAGGTATGCCGCATAAATACATATAGTGAAAATATATTGTGTTTATTTCTTCTCAGAGATTAGTTCTGTTTCTTTTTTTAAAATGTATTCAGCCAATTAAATAAAAAAGTATAGATTAGCATCCTAACAGCTCCCCCTCCAGATTATGTCATTGTGACTACTGCAGCTGGAAGGGAAGACTGAGCCATGCCTTCTCAAAGGTTTAGCAGCTTTGAACATGATGTTCATCATCTCAGAATGAAAATTTCACATTACAAACACAGATACTGTTTCATGTTTTGGCAATGGAGCAGCTAGTTTTGCTTTGGAACAAAACCGTTTCCCGTTAATGCCAGACTGAGAGCGCAATGCATGTACTGATGAAACTACACAGTCAAAGAACTACGATGAAGTCGTGAAAATGCATATATACCCATATGCACTTATATATACACATATAAGTTCTTGTGTGTATATATATTATGCATGTCCAAAAATAACATTGAAAAACGTTGCAGCAGTTAATTATTTTTTTAAACACATGAAACTTATAATACTCTGACTTCATTACTACAGGATAACTAATTAAATCTTCTGCAGTGCAACTCAATACAATACACTTAGTGCAGAGAAGTTAAGGTTTTGGTATTGAGGAGGCTAATTTCAGATTTCATGGGAAAGGACCAAATACAGGATCACCATAGCTCTGACAAAGCACAAACAAACCTGTTGCCACGTACGTGTGAACAAATAAAGACATTTCTTTTTTATTCGACTTTTTTTTCATGTACTGCTTCAGGAACTGCTAGCTTAACTGTTTGCATTCATGCTCATCTTGATATGTTTCAACAAGCTTTGTCTGGCACCAGTCTGTAAACCATTAACAGCTTACACTACAAAAAGGTGGACTCCTGTTTTTCCAAGAGGTTAAAAACCTACTGACTGAGCTTCGTACCACGTTCATCTGCCTGAGCGGAGAACTACTCCAGATGGCGTGTGAAGTTCTCTGGAAAAAGTCCTTTATAACTATTTGCATCTCTGTACTGAAGCCACTCGGATTCCTTAATGCCTGTCAACCAGCCAGCCTCCTGCAAGGAAAAAAGACAGAGTCTCTTACACTTCAGGTCTCTCCACTTCCTTGCTATGAGCTACAGACCTGAAGACATTTCAGGGTCACGTGGCTAAAAGATTTGGTGCTTTGGTTAAAAAGCAGCCTCTGATTTTGCACAGACCATTATCTCTGTTCTGCCAGACCACAGTTCTGTGAGACTGAGTGACTGTGAGCATATTGTACGGCCTCGAGCCCATCTGACCCGTAGCTGAACTCAACATCAGTCTTCCCGGTCGTCCAGTATTACCCAGATCTGCATTTGTGCAAATATCCATTCAGACTTTTTCAAAGTTCCCACAATAATATTGACACACTTGCACAGTAAGAGCATAGCAGTGGGCCAGAAACATGACATAACACCATAGGTGGGGAGGAAAAAGAAGTTTTCAAACTGCATTTTTCCTCCTGAGAATTCTTTTCTCTTGTTCATGTACCGGCAGTCAGAACAAATAACAGTTCTCACAATCTCTGGAGTTACTATCTCTAGAAACTCAAACTTAATATACAATTATTTTTCCAAAAACTCCTGGAAAGCTATACCAGAACTTGGCATGCAAAACTGAAAACAAATCGCCAGCAGTCCAAGCAATCTCAAGAGAGATTTCTTATTGGAAAGAGCTGGGTTCTTTCAAGTGTGACCAGTTCCACCTGGAATAAAATCAGTTCAGTATTTTTAAAAATGATCAACCTGTCCTCATCTCACTAACTCAGTAACTCCGTGCTTTGCTCCTTTTAAGAACAGGAGCCAGAGCAAAGCCATGACAAATGGAATTTCTAACGCTGCCATATTATTATTGCACAAAAAGTACACAAGGAGATAGAGTAGCTTGAACAGATGTTCACATGCACCACCGAGTCACGATTGCTTGGTGGCTGCATGTGGTGGTGTAGGGGCTCTGTGTCCCAAAATAAGCATCATTAAAGCAGACACAGCTTATGCATGGCATTGGCTGGGTACTTGTAACTGGGGACATGTTCTGGAAGCACATGGAATATCTGAAAGGAGAGATGAACCACAGCTTTTTAGCAGAGGCAGAGTAGACTGTATGAAGGAATGAAGTTTTACTGGATAGTAACTTCAGATCAAGACTAATGGAAAAACTGAAGCCACTGGGTAGGACTCGTTTGCTTTAAACGGGGAATACAGGTTGATGTTACCAGCTATATTAGAATTATGGGTTTAGACAGGTCAATTTTGAAGGAGAATAAAGAATAACAAAGATAAAAAGACTCTACACAAATCAACAAAGTACCTGGCAAAAGACTAAAAGATTAAGCTTTATGGTGATGTTAAACATGAAGGGCAAATATATACTGAGTAATAAAGATATGACCAGGTGGTTTCAGAAACGTGAATACATAAAGGTTTATTTTCTCCATCACTGCACACAATTTACTCCAATTAATGCTAATGGAATTTCGATGCACACTGCAAGCGAAGAATATACTTCATGGATTCACCAAGTGAAGATTAAGCGTATTTAATAATACATAACGTCCTAAGAAAAACAAACTGAAGACAGAAAGTAGATTTTGCTATCCTTACAGCAATGGCTTACTCTGGAAATAATGATAACAAAATCAGTTGAACTGCCCAAAAGGTAAGATGCAGCATAATTTGCGTAAGGATAACAGAATCTATCCCTATAAAACAAGCAAAGTGCCCTACTGAAAGAAAAATCTTTTCTTCTGAAATAAAAAAAACCCAAACACAAAAAAACAATTACTCCTTTCTTTTATTAAAGGGAAGCTCAGCTGAGATGATGAACACTGGTTATTTTTACCTACTGGTTATTAGTACCTACATTCAGACAGCATCGACCATCAAAACAATTTCAAATAGACTCCCCAGCACTCATATGTACTTAAGGCATTAGTAGTTAGACCTATTTTAAGAAATAGTCTTCATTCAGAGCAGTGCCCTTAGCTACCTTACTAGGCAGGATCCAGTCCGCCACCTCTCATCCTCCAGATCAGCGGGGGACTTTTCACCCATGCTGCTGGCACCGACAGATGCCCACGAAGCGGCTGGTGCTAACAGCACGCAGCACGGGATTCTCTTTTAAAGCAGTGGCAAAAAATCAATTCACTTCAATGCAATTCAGTTTAACACGTGGAATAAAACTGTTTAAAAATTCACCTGAAATGCATCGTTATTACAAAATTAGATGTCTTTAACAAAATTCAACTGTTGTTTAATTCAAGTTCAGGCTTCCAGGGGGCAGAGTTAGCTTCAGAGGCATGCAGCACACATAGCAGTACCTCCACACATTTTGGCTGTAGGACAGCACAATTTGTGTGCAGTCTCCGTGCTCACTGCAGGTGAATTTGTATTACTTCTTCAAATCCACTCATAAACGTTCTGAATATCTAGGGACCACGTAATCAATTCTACCACAACGTTAAGACAAGATGACACAATGCACATTTTGTAAGTCATCTTCCTTATTAAGTCTTTGTGTGCATGTGTGCCTGTATAAAATCCACTACAAAGTAGCATAAAAAAAGCCCTAGAAAATATGCTGAGGTCAGATCCTACTAGTGGCATACATCTGGGACTTTAGCTGTAGCCAGCTGTGCCATTTAGTCTCATATGAAACCAAGCACAAAGACAAAACTAAAGTCTTCTTGTTTGCTACCAGCAATGACATTTTGAATACACATTAACTATAATCTGGGAAAAAAAAGTTGAGATAAAGAAAAATGTCAACAAAAGAAAAAAACACGTTTTTACCTGATCAGCTGTGGTCTCAGAAGGAATTACTAGCACAATATCTCCTCGTTTTAAATTAAGCTCATCACTGTTAGCTGCCTCGAAATCGTGTAGAACTTCAACCTGAAGAAAATAACACCAAACGTATAGACATGATCTAAAGGGAGATATTTTCTCAACAATATCATCTGTTAAATCTTTATTGCAAAAAAGAGAATAATGTGCCTTCTTTATGCAAACATATGGCTATAGACAGGTACATTCAAATCGTTAATGTTGACATTTATTCATGTCAAAGTTTTCTATTCATATCCGTGGAAGCAGGGACAGCTTAAGTAAGTCTTCCTGCGACTACCGAAGGAAACCTAAGATCCTTTGCCAAGGTTACAGGATCTCAAGGACAGATGATTCTGCAATGCCCCACAAGTCGTGCCTCTCGAGCAAGTCCTAGCCACCCTTATTCCTTCTGTGTAAGGAACTTGCTTTCATTCCGCACTATCATTACTGTATCAGAGAGAGGGGTAGCAGGATTTTGCAAATAAAATGGTGAAAGGCTCCTAGGAACTGATATTTCAGACTCTCTCATCCTCCTGTTGTGGCCACTGGATATTATTCTTGCTGTCAACATCCATGGAAATTTGAGTGGGACATACAGAACCCATTTCAACAGGTGATCAGAGAGGCAAGTAATGGGAACCCTGTTTAATGCTTGCCTCAAAGAGCTCCCGTTCACTGGCAGATAGGTATGCCAAAAATATCTGTCTTTCAAAGAGGTGATTATTAAAACATTGTCAGGATTAGCACGTCATTGTGAACAGACCATTTTAACTATATGATTCTACCTCCTTAAGAGATAGGCTATTCTAATTCTCTCAAAGCACAGCCAGTTCCATGGTAAACCTGCAATCATGAAATAAAATGGCATCAAGAACCAGATGCAGGCATATATTCTGCTTCTCCTTATTTATGTCTGACCCAAGAGAGTGTGATGAAAAACAAAAGATGAACTACGTCTGCATGTCTGAGTCAGACTTGCACGATACTGTTCACCCTCACCTTAATACTCTTCTCCGAGTTTGCTGAAAATATTGAGCAACGAGAATAGACCAAGAAGAATGGCATCCTTATGGAGTGCTATGGGACTAGTTAGTCTGAACTATGCAAATTATAATAGGATGCACATAAAGTTCATCCATCCTCAAGGAGCTTTTCTGCTGCTCAGTGATTCTAAAGTGAGAAACATTATCAAAGAACCTTGTGAATCAGGAAACCCTAGGGGTCTTGCCAGTCAAGGAGAGAATTACTCTTACATCTCATTAAACTCTTCAGTTTGATTATCCTAACAGTTTATAAATATATTATTACTAAAGTCACAGAATGACATTTTGGCTTCATTACTGTGAATTGTAGAAGTCTCGTGGGTTTCAATAGAACCAGAACTTCCACTATAGATTTTTCAGGCCAGAAAAATGCCATTTTTAAATATTTATAGAATCATCAAATGGTTTGGGTTGGAACGACCTGAAAGATCAAATATATTGTTAGCACATCAGGTATACTGTTAGCATATATCATACAATATTTCTGACTAACTCTGTAGCAGTGCAGTTTTACTCAATACATTAATTTTCAGTAGTAATTTGGTGATATGAAAGGGTTCTTCTACTTCGGTGAGTCTTACAGCTATATAAAAACATACACACCAACAGCAGTGTGCAGAAAACGTTATCTTCTCAGACTTCACGTATGAAACAACAACACAATGTTAAAGTTGTGTTTGTGTGCATTTGTGTACGCATGTGCCTGGGTGTTTATCTACGTGTCCTTTGGCCTCAGGAAATCATCACACTACCTGTGCAGACAGACACATCCACAGAAGCTAGATCTGAAGGGATGTCTAGAAGAAGAATGAAGAAGCAGACCTTAAAGAGAAAGCCAGGTGGCATCGTAGCATCTGTGTCTTCTGCTGGAACAGGCTGATCTTGAGAAGGTGCAGCCTGGATTTCTTCAGCGGGTTTCTGCTCACTTCCAACTTGGGAAGTTTCACTGGGAGGAACATCAGTGTCCTGAGTGCCCATCTCTGCTGTGGCATCTTTGGACTCATTCACGATGACTTCATGTTCTTCACCCTCCCCCTCGTTGTTTGATGCTGGCTCTATTACTACTGAAGGGATGCTGCTGACCTTTTCCTGAGGAAAAAGACCAAAAAAACCACAAAAGCACCGCAAGAGTATTTAGCACTTTATTTCAAGCAGGAAAGCACAATTTTGTTTATTGCACAGGGAATACATGGGAATGGGGATTTTTTTCTTCTTCACAGTGGATTCTTACAGTAAGACAGAAAACTGTACTAGTGCAAGAATGTAAAGGAGTAATCCCTTCCCTGTTTTCACTGTCCCCCTTCATCCTCCTAAATCTACCTTCTATATTACCACAAATCACTGCAGTAAATAACAAAAACGCCCTGCAGGTAGTTTGGGTTTCCTCTTCAGTGTGCATGCAAATCAACAGGCCTTTCTCCTCCACCCTGCTCTTAACTTTGGGTGGGTTTGGTAAAGCCACAAGTTCCAGAAGTCACTGTCCTATATTTCTTTGGGAATTCAAGTCAGGAGGATAACAGTGATATAAAGGTGATGAAAGAAGGAAACATGACCTATTTCTTTGAGTGATTGAGGGGATTTATCCTGATTTACAGCAATGTAACTGGGAGCAGAGAAAGCAAAAAGGCTGAGTAGATAGCATCTGACCAATAATGAACCCTAGGACAAAAAGCATTTAATGAAACTTGTTGGAGCATCCAAACTGTAAAGAACATGTTCACCGATCCTCCACCAGAGCATCCTATTCTGGTGCACAGAAATACAACATGCAATGGCAGGAGGCGGCCACAGGCTGCCCAGCTGCAGGGTCTGCTCTAGTAGCTGTTCCCCAGCTCCTCGGAGGTTGCAGATGAAAAGGCAGCAGGCCAGATGCAGATACATAGCTTGACTGCTGTGATTTATGTAAAACTAGGTAATGCTATTGATAGGACATGGTGCCAGGAGAGAAGAAAAATCCATTACTTTTTCTCACTATTCCTTCAGAAAGCCCTGTTAGGTTATGTGATAAGGCTCATCTCCACAGAGGAGCACAGGCAGACAACAGCAGGAGCGGGAGCCCAAACAATACCCTGTTCATGCCGCTCCCAGGCCCATCACAGGAGCCATCAGCCCATCATCAGTCCCATCTCCGCAAGCCCAGGGGAGCACAGGCGCATGAAGGCAGGCACAACCTAAATTAAGGACTCAGAAGAAGGGATACCTTATGTGGGCCCCTCCCAGAGCTACCCCAGGAGAGCCTCAGCCTTGCTGCTGGTTGGACCTGGGGGCACAGGGCTGCAGCAGCCTTGCCTCTCTTGGACTGCTGAATCTGTCCCAATTCCCCTAACACACTCTCCCATGCACCAACATGAGTTACCTGAGACACATCAGCCTCCTTTTCTTCTCCCTGAGGTTTGTCACCTTCAGCAACACCCTCCTGCTCAGTGGTAGCAGCGCTGTCACCAGCTCCTGCTGCCACAGCTGCACCGTCTTCTGCTGCCGCAACCCCCTCGGTGACAGGTACCACCTACAGACAACAGGAGGGAGGGACCTTTCAGGATATGAGTTCTGGATCTCTGCTGGAGACACCACAGACCAGCCTCTGCTCTGCGACCTCCCTAGGTGGTGCCAACTCCAAGCCTTGGTTTCACTGGGGTTCCTCCTGGTTTGTGGGGGACAGTGGTGTCGGAGGCAAGCTTGTGCATGGAAGCTAATTAATTAAGTGGGAGAGAGACACTTATGAGACCTCACTAGGCACCATTTAGCAGAGTCCTCAGGTGTTACTAGTGGAGTAACACTTTGCCAAGGCCCTAGTATTTTTTTCTTCTCTTCCCTTGAAGCTGTATTGTGGAAGAAATTCACTGCAGGCTTCTGCTGATGAGCAGGAGCTTGCAAGCTGTCCAAGGGTCCACAGGACCCTGCTAGTGAAGCCTGTTCTCAGTAAGAGGCTCCAAGTCTTCTCCATATACTATGACCTACCACTAGACTTGGGCTGGCTTCAAAAATATTGCCTTCATTACACAATCCTTTCTAATAGACAGACTTACAAATTAGGCTAGATCAGCAGAGGCAAATATATTCTACAGCTGGACAAAGAACAGAAATCTTCAGATTCCATCAGATATCAGAAAAAATATAACCATAAAGATCTATAGCTAGGTCAGTATAAAAAAAAAGAAACATACACAAAAGCCTGTTCAGTCTGGATACAACTCAACCATTTGTGATCAGTCCATGTTGAAAAATTAATGTATGCTTTGTTCCAGTTCTTGAAAGGTGGATAGAAAAGTACCTGCCTATAGATCAATGTTGAATCCTCCTACAGCAGAGACGGTTGTAATTCATGAGTCACCCTAACATTTGTATTGGTATATACTGGTATATGCTTACAGTTGCATATTGGATAAACACTGAGAGTGGATTAATCTTAAGGGTCGGAGGGTTGAAGCTAAATGACAAAACTCATTCTGTTAATCCAATTAACTTCAGCATGGATTTTTTTAATGTATGGTAGATAGCATCAGGATAAAGTAAAAACCTTGGAGGAAAATTGTTCTCTAGGTACCGATGCCAAGCTACAGTTCGCAGAAATACCTCTGTTCTCCATTTAACAGCCTGATGCTCTTTGTTTCCTCAGTTTGATCTTTCCTCCATGGATAAGGCCAACTCAGCTACCCGAACCCAACGCGAACTACCTGCAATTGCTCATGGGCACTCTTCAGGCATTGTTATTTTAGCAATATCTAATATTCAGCACTACTCCTCTTTGCTGCTATTAATTCATGTGATAAAGAAATTCTTCCAGAGTCCTTGAAGGCAGAAAATACCATAGAGTTTTGCAGAAATCACTGGAGAAGCTTTAATTTAAATCGAAAATACTGCTGCTGAAGGATGCCTTGTCATAAAAAGAAGTAACATCAAAAGACACAGGCACATGTAGATATCTTCTCCCGTGACTTTAAAGGCATGCAAGCCTTCCATTTATAGTACTGCCTATTTTAGCAATCTTGACTCAAGAAGATATTCAAATAAATGATGAGTGTAAAGCCCTGGAAGAGGCTAGTAGGAAAGAGGGAGAACAGAGTGCATATCGTATTAATTTTATACAATGTGCTTCTAACAGCATGCTGCAGAAATCGATCTTGCTGTCTGTTGTGATTAGGATCAACACGTCTCTCATATTTATTGCATTTATATAGCCCATTTTATTTCACTAAGGAGGAGAACACTAATTTACATGAATCAGCTCTCAAATACCCCGCAGCGAAAGGGTGATGTTCTCACAACCTGTAGCCATGAGTCACTGAATGTACACCACGGCTCACAATCGCATAATCATTTGTTCTTCTGTCTTAAGAGTACAAAACCAATGTAAGCTAGATGATTAAAAAAAGCTTTTACAAAAATGCATGTGAGGTAGCACAGAATGAACCTCACTATCAGCCTCAAACATATTTGATTAGTATGGAAAAGAAAAAAAGGAGGGAGGCTTATCCCACTGAATTTCACAACCAGCTACGGTGAACCACATACTTGCAGATATAGTTTCCTGTATTACCTTACTCCATATTGAAAACCAACCCCACAAACCTCTTTTCCATAGGTCATCAGTAATACCAAACAGTCTAACAGTATTCCAAATTAGCTGTCTCTAGCAGTAATATTGAAATTTGGACAGTCGTCCCATTATACCAACCACACAGGGGACAAAGAAAGGGTCACCCAGTATAACGAGGGCTGAGACAGGACCACCACTTGACCATTTTAACTGCAGCAGAAGTGCATGCTTCCATGCCCAGGATGCAGCCGATTCACAGGGTTGCACTTTCCTCTCGCTAACATCACTCTCGACTCTACACAAAGCCACGGATTCGGCAGCAGCAAGCGCGAGCCCAGGGAGAGGAGCAGGAGGGCTGCTGAGCCTGCCGCTGGCAGCCTGCCAGAGGAGCTCCCGGAGCTACGCCGCTTTTCCGGAGCTGAAGGTCTCAGCCCACGGCTGGTTTTAAAGAGGGGCTGGGTAATTTCTATGACAGTTATAATTGCAGCTAAGCTAGCTAATATAATGTCAAGAGGAACTAATCATCCTGCTTTAGGGAATACATCAATTGCTTGCAAAGTCTTGGAAGACTTTTGGGGCACTATTGAAGAATTTGTTATGCAAGTTACAGTATCAAAGGGACCACCCTCCACTGGAGGCCAGATATCAGCTTAGCAAACAGCTTGATCTCTTATGGCAGCACTTCTGCATACAGTAATACTGCTACTTTAAACAGAACACGGGGTCAAACTCACTAGATAAGAGACCTCAAATTTGTAAGGACATAGGGTATTAGAAAGAAGGAGAAAGCTTTCAAAAGCTTAGCTTTGATGCTCACAGGATAGTGAGGAATTTCTTGCGTGTTTCTTCTTGGACCAGACGTCTTGGGAGTGACAAGCCAACGCTACAGAAGCAACACAACGCACCTTTGCACTGTGTCAACACCAAGACAGGCCTGATCTACCACTCCTGTCCTGTACTTTCTTGCTAGTGTAATTCCACAGATTTCTACATGGATGTGGCAGTACTGGTGAGGAATACGGCATCAGTGAGTCCCAGACTCACTTCCCAGTGAGACTGGGACACCCTGGCATCACAGACAGTTCCTCGACTCTAGCAGAGCTAGTGCTGTCTTACAGCAGGGTAACAAACCCAAGCTTGGACAGCTGGACTTCCCAAGTTCTGAAACCAAAGTGAACGGAGACCAGTTCACGATCTTTTTGTATACATCGTGGCACCAAAATAAATAACAACAAAAAAGGAGGTTGTCAGCACCTCCAGACACAAATCCTAAGTGATCAATAACTAGGAGTTACAATCTCTTTCTCAGTCCCTACTTCTATCCCTGCATTTAATATGCAGCCATTCCTCTGGTGCTGTTCTCTGTGCAAGTTTGAACACATCACAGTTTCACGGTAGTATAGAAGGATTCAGGATAAGTAGTTCTATCACCTCTGAAGAAATACAAGCAAAATACAATCATTCGAGTCCTCACATGCACAGCTTTAAGTATGCCACTGAGCTTTTCAGTTGCTTTGTAATTTGATTTTAACTGTATCTAACTTGATGCTGGTTTTGAGCTTCGGTAAATAAACTCGTAACATGATTATTTTCAAATATCTGTTTTAATCCAGGGCATATTGTGCTAGGAAGAATAAATTATTGATCAGAGTTTTCTTCTTTTTATAAACATGTTTGCAGGAAGGCTAGGCAAACAAATTTACAGGAAGCGTGACAGCTACTGGGAATCTAAGCAACGTATTTCCAAATGTCAATAGAAACTGCATTATACCTCCTCCTACCATGGAGCTGCTTTGTTTGCTGCACAGAGATATCTATCACTCTACACTGCTGCAACAGGCAGTTTCTAAGGCAGGTCCTGCACTGAATGAGAGGTGCTCTGGTGTTAGAACATATACCACAGACACAGATCTGCGAGGGGACCTAATAAATGCTTACAAATATCTCAAGGATGGGCGTCAGGAGGATGGGGCCAAACTCTTTTCAGTGGTGCCCAGCGACAGGACAAGGGGGCAACAGGCACAAACTGAAGCATAGGAAGTTCCATCTGAACATGAGGAAGAACTTCTTCCCTCTGAGGGTGATGGAGCCCTGGAACAGGCTGCCCAGGGAGGTTGTGGAGTCTCCTCTGGAGATATTCAAGACCCGCCTGGACAAGGTCCTGTGCAGCCTGCTGTGGGTGACCCTGTTTCGGCAGGGGGCTTGGCTAGATGACCCACAGAGGGCCCTTCCAACCCCGAACATTCTGTGATTCTGTGATCTATCTGTGCAGTGTTAGAATAGATACTGCAGCTAGGTCACAGTCACATCATATCAGCCTGCATATTGATGACATGCAAATAACAACTATATTTTTTGGCCATGCTTCTCTTGAAGATTTTGAAACACAACCACACTCTTTAGGCTGTTCACATGTACCTCGCTTTCCTTCTCAGCAACTCCAGTTGTCTCCTTATCCTCTGCCTTGACACTGTCCTGTATAAAGAGGAAACACGGTCATCACCTTACTCCTGCTGAGGCAATGGATGCAGAGAAATTGGTACTAATCAAGCTTAATGGAAGCACAGCATGTATGGGATGCAATGAAATGAATGGCTAGAACTAAATGGTATCGTACATAGCAAGCAGAAAGATTCTTGCTGTCACCTATAATCTGAAATCAAATTACTTCTAGGCTAAAACCTTTTATGTATGTCATCATCATCACACCGTAAGATCTAAGGACAATTTTATTGATTTTTATTATCAGTATTCTCACAATAGCACCAGCTTTGAAGAATTTTTTAGTAGGCCACAACTCACAACACTGCTGACCTTGCAGTTTCCAGCAAGCTCAAATTTCTCCTACCCAAGACTCAAACCATTCACATTATAACCTGCTGCTGCCTCTGTAACTCCTCAGTTTCAAAGTAAACTTTCTAAAACACTTACTTCTTCGACTCATGTTGGACTGCAACTCATTTAAAGGGGCTGTTCAAAAGAGGTGGCTCACAAAGTTCACCATTTTTTCACAGAATCACCTTTTTCTACGTCCGTATTCAGTGGTACATGCAGCAGGTGCCTGACATTTAAAAAATATGTCAGTGGTTTTCCAGATCTGACACTCGTTTAGGTGTTCAAGGGATCGCATGCACTGAACAGCATTGGGCTCCCCCCCAACAGTTCTTTTTACAGCACAGACACCATCTAACACCAGATCCTTCTCTACAGAAGGTCAACAGTCAAAATCGTAAAAATTCAGGCCTGGTTCAGAACATTTGGAAGTGCTTTTTTTCTATTTAGGTTTGAGTCCCTGCAGACCCAAGATATTTCTAAAGATGTTCTTCTGAGGAAAAGCAAATCAAAGACCTATTATGGAAATCCACTTTGCTAATAAATTTTGAGGCTGCTTTGCAAACACAGGTAGGTCAGATTTTTCTAAAGAGGGTAAGCATGAAGACAAGTTATGCAAACCTCTATGAGGGCACGGTAGCTTGGACTGTCATCTTTAGCAATCAGAAACTAGGAGAGCTCAAGTGCTCAGGCTCCAGCTAACTGCCTTCACACACCCACAGCTGTCACTCCAAAACTTCTACAAGCTTCAGCTGAAATGGTTGTGTGTTTCTTTTTTAATAAAAGGATGCTGAGTTATATCCAAACTTCCTATTACTCATGTTTTTTCTAATCTAATTTTCCAGTATTGCCTGCAGTCACCTCATAAGCCCCAAACATGTCCAGATGCCAGGGCAAGGCAGCTGCTGACAGCAGCGTTACCATAGAAACCTCTTACAGCTTTATCCCATTAAAATTACAGTGTTATATAACCTTTTTTTATGATTAATTTTGCTTTCTTTTTTTTTGGAGCTGCCAAGCGTCTGCCATGCAGTTCTCATTTGTATAATAAGTTTGAGGAGACTGTAGATGGTCTTAAATAGAAAAAACAAGTATTAACTGCAAAATACAATTATTCCTTACCCTAGCAATATGCATCCATGCCCACAGCCACCCACAGAAGTCTTTTTTTTCCACACAGAAGATAAATACACAAATGTTTCTGTTGCTCATAAAAGCTGTATGTCCAACTGCAAGTCAGTAGATAGATGCCTTCCCTACTTTTACTATTAAAAAGTGCTGAATTTCTGCCATCACCTGTATTTACAAGTCAATTTGCCTTCAGAAATGAGCATCATCCTGCACTTTATGGTCAGCAATGCGCCAGCCTCTGCCCTTCTCTTAATAATACCCTGGCAATACCCTCTGGTAAAAATCCCACCAGTCCAGCTTTGGGCCTCTTCTCAGAAGAATCTAATATATATGTATTTTTAAATGAGGACTGTTTTCCAGGCTAATGGAAAGCACAGTTTTAGTGGGAAAGGGGAAAGTATGGAAAGCTCCCCTTGCTTCCCAAAGCTTGGGACTTCCTAAAGCCAAGCTGACTATTCTGCACTAGTCAAATTAGTAGCATTTTTCTTTTGCATTTTTGATTAGCTGGAAGCTGGGAATGGTGGGGTTTGAGAAGAGAGGCATGGTAGCATGAACTGTACCATTTTTAGGGCACGAAAGCCTAGTAAAAAGGATGACCAAAGTAACATTTGAGTAAAGTAACACCTCAATTCCATAAACAGAGAAAAAAATCTGCTTCTGCAGAGTTCAACAGAATGACACTATTCTGCATCAGTTCTCTCCTGTATGTGAGTGCCATATATTTTTAATGGCCTCACTGCACCTGCACTTGGCTGCACACTCAGAATTCGGACACAGTTGACCGCTCCTCCATATCTAACCATTGTATTACTCTCACAAATTACACGCTCCGTGATTTGGGCACCATGAATTCTACCTACAGTGGGATTCAACCGCAATTAGATACCCTTAAAGCTGCAGGCTGTTTCCTGACCTCTGCTGCACTTGCTCAGTGTCTGCAAAGAGCTTAACAGGAGGTAGTTTCATATATGCGTATACACAGCTTTGAAAACCACAGTATTTAGCTGAGTGTCTGACTGCTTTAATGGGAGAACATCAGAGTCCAGGCAGGCATCAGACCCAAAGCACAGAAAGGCTCTTTCCAAACTAACAAGCGTAATGTAGGTCAAAAAGCTGATCTCTGCGCAGTGCTCTCAGCTTCAAGCTTTATGTCTCGTATGCAGGAGAAGAAGAAAGGGAAATAACAAGATTTCCTAAGATTTCACTTCATGTCATCTTTGACTGAACGTGAAAAAATGATGTGGTGAGAGGCATAGACTTATTTGAAAAGGAAATAAATCAGCAGTTAATGCATTATATCCTTTGGATTTTACAGCTGCCTTTGGGGATGCTATGGAAACAGGGAAACGACTCTCTTGGTGTGGCAAAGTCCATGCAAGCAATTTTTGCCATGGTTAGCGTCATTTCTGTAGGTGAACATGGTCATTCTGTCCCTTTAATTACCAAACATTTTATCCTCTCCCCCAAAAGGATCAACTGTTCACAGCTACTCATAAAAACTTTCTTTGTTCTATGGCATTTAAGACCCGAAGGACCAAGATAAAAACACGTAATGAGATCCCAGGCAGCAATTCCGATGAGCTCTTGTAATGAAGTCTTGGCAATCTTGTTCAGGCAGACTACGAAATAGCAAGCAACTGAATCCAAAACTGCCTGAGTGGCAAGCGGTACCCTGTTTCCCAGACCATTCTCTCCCTAACATAAATGAAAGCCGTACCAGAAAATTTACTGTGAAGCTCCTACAATGAAGCACGCATGTCATCAATTTTCTGGATGAATGGGATGTGACAGGAAACTTACCACAGAAAAATTAAACTGATTAGTGGCTGTCACTCCAAACTGGAAGCTACTAAACTCGATGAAAGATTCCCAATAAGAAAGTATCTATCAATATTTTACAATTCCACTTTTAAAGTAAACTGTCACTCATAAAGCAAATGCATGCAGAACTGCTGTCGAGAAATGACATGTTTTCATCTCTTGCAACTCAGTGTACTTTTCCTTAGCTTTGATCATATTTGTCATTAATCCTAATCTTCAAAACTCTTCTTTGCAAGTCCTAGAAAGCCATTCCTAAAATAACAACCCCGCACAGCCAAATTCAGAACGACTCCAATTCGGACATTTTTAAAATCAACACTTACATCTTCTTTTCCCAAATTAGCAAGGCCAACTTCGTATTCAAAAAGCAACAAAAACCCAAGCAGAAATCTAATCAAAACTGTTCAACTTCTATTTAATGCCTACAGTCTTCCTCCCTGATTGCTCTTCAGTTGCCTGGCTCTTGCCCTGTGTTTGTCTCTGCCCCTCTCCCAGCAGCTCTGCAGTGCTGTGCCTCAGCTAGAGCAGCTGCTGACAGACCATGGACCCAGAACTCCTCATGGACAGTCAGGCAGCAAAACAGATCATCTGAAAAGGTCACGACAGCCAACGAGTGGATGCGTGATGCTGCAGCCACAGCCTGTCATTTAATTAGCACTTAAGACATGGAACAGGCTTCAGAGCATTGCTTTGTCTTAGTGTGAGGCAAAGAGGAGCTGGCTTCCTTTTAGAAAAATGAACTTCTTTTAGAATTCTTTCCTTCGTTAAGTCTCTGCAGATAGTCAAAACAACCTTTTCAGCTTCATTAATATCTGTTCTTCCACATTATTCCCTGCCATTCACTCACAGGAAGGGGAGAGCTCCACACCAATCACTGATTTCCCGTTCTTCCTCTCTCCACCTTCCCTCCCTCCTCCTTTATTCCAAACTATCAAATTTACTCTGACTAGACGTGAAGCATTCTGGACATGAGTTTGACAAAACAATGTGCCTCAGACAGGCAATTTCATTGTTTGCCTTACTATAGGGTTGACAAGTTATTACTTACTGTGATTTATATCAACTCAAAAGAAAACACACAGAAGGGGAAGAGCCTGATCTCCACAGACCGTGGGGCTTTCTTAGCTCAGTTATGCTATTGCAAGGGGATGATCCTGAAGTCACTTGCTCCAGTGTGTACCATGGAACCAAACAAAAAGTGAATTTAAAAAACATGAAATAACTACTCAAAACTCATACAAGTGTAATCAGATTTAAACGCCATAGTTCTGGGCAACACACCAGGACTGGTTCCCTCCATAGCTGCAACACCGCTAAGAGTCCACGGAGAACAGGCAGGGTTGGACAGAGACAGGGATTATTTTCCCTTTCCCCCAGACTCCTCCGGAACAGCCCACCCAGCACTGCACTCCTTTCCTTCCACAATGAATTATTTTTCCTCTCTTAGGAAGATGGCAGTAAGGAAGGAATGATGACTAGGCAGATGCAACAGCTAAAGCTCAACTTGCCTCTTTGTATCATTCACGCTGGATACCATTTTCTTAATCCCATGGCACACACAGCTGGAATCACCCAGGCAAACTCATAAAACTGTCCTTAAGAAGGTCTTTAATTAAACTACATTTGTCCTCCACAGCCTTGCACACCAACACTAGTACTTCCTTCTTTCCGGTGAAGACATCTTGTGCAGTATCACCTGTGGCTTTTCCATGGGTCTAACGCTGCCAGCAGACAACCAGCCTGTCCCTGGCCAGTAGAGCTAGTGGGCCTAATGTTAATGACACTACCCAAACTGGAGTCATCCATAAATGTCACTTCTAGGCTTGTCGTGTCTGAGCCATTGCCATTAATAAGCATGTTAAACAAGATCAGCTCCAGAGACAGATCCACGAGACGCTACAGTAGGTGCATGTCTGGTACGTTTTCTGTCCATGCCCTGCACTGCCACATCTATAGGTGTACATCTACTTCCACTTTCTTCAGCTAATTTGCATCTACATCAGCTTAATATTGCTTCCCATGTGGTAGTGTATCAAACGTTTCCTGAAAAACAGCTAATTTTATGATGAATTGGGTATCATCATCCCCTACTTAGCAGATCAAGATACACAGGGACTCACCCAAGGCCAAGAGCAGTTCAACAAGCCAAACCTTGTTCTTCCCAGAACACTTACAGCATCAAACTGTACTTGATGGTCAGAAAGCACAGCTGTAAAGCTTCCACTGGCTTCTGTGGCAGAGGAACTCACCCACCAAACAACTCCTTTTTCTGTCCAGTTTTTCAATAGTAATCTGCATATTCTAACAGTGACAAACACTCATTAGAGACTTTGACCATGTTACTGTCTCGAGGAAAGCATGAAAACTGTCAGCCTACAAAAACAGATGCATTTTTCCTCCAGGGTTTCTCAGCTTATGGGTATCACCCACCGCCAAGAACTTCTGACAGTAGTATGTAGAAGAGGAACCTCAGTTGGATAAAAAGGACTTTCACTGAGATACCCATTATAAAAAGGGATGCTAGTCAGCAGAAACCCCCCACACCTATTGTCTCAGACCACCTCCTAATTTGTAGTGATATTGGGTGCCCTGCTTTGCTCTTCTTGCAGAGCTGTCATTTCTTCTCTTCCCACTGTTTCCTGAAAGCTGACATGTAAAAATCTCCAAACTGGTGCTTGGTGTTCCCTCTTCAGCTCATGCCTGGCTTCTAAAACCATAAACCTTGTAGACATTTATATTACAATTACTTTTTTCTGGCATTATCATGCTCTAGCAAGGACCATACAAGATGTACATTGGCTTACTTCTTACAGCTCAACTTGAAATGAAATGAGAAACCTGCTAATAAAGTAATTTAAAAATGGCATGAACTCTTTCTCCTTCTGAAGTTCACCTGGAATCAAATAATCTGTGAAACCACAATCACTCAGCTGAACTTCAGTCTAAAATGCCAAACACAGGAGGAATGACATTTTAGGGCTGAAAGGAGGACGCGTGCTGGAGAGGCATGCTGTGACACAGCCGGGCACTGGGGAAACCGGCCATGGACGGATGGTGATGATGGAAAGGATGGCTGAAATGCAGCAGGCACGTTCACCACAATGAAAGGCAGCTCGGATGAGGCCCGGGGGACAGGTCACTCACCGCAGCCTGCTCTGCTGGCTCAGCAGCCTCAGCAGGGATGGCCTCCTTTTCCGCAACAGCAGCAGCAGGGGTTTCCTCGACCTTGGGTTCCTCAGGTGGAGCTTCTTCGACCTCAGTCTTTTGTTTTATTGATTTTTAAGTAGACAGTGGAAAAATTGTTGAGGAGCACATGACAGCGGGGAGAGAGGAGGGGAATGGGAACTGTGCCTGGCACAGTGCTGCTTCAGGCTCAACCTTGCCAGGTCTTGCCGGGGAGAGGACAGCAGTGCATGGCCTTACATGGCTAGCATCTAAAGGGCATTTTCATCCGCAATGTTCTATGGATAAACTGAGCCAGTCCTACATCCCTCCCTCACAAGGAAAGCAAGCATCAGCTTCCTGAGTTACAGAAAGGGGCAACGGAAGCAAGGGGAAGGCACTCTGTTTGCTCCAGAAACTGATGGCAAGCCCAGGAGTTGAAACCGGCACTCGTGTATACCAACCCTGGGCTTCAAATACAAGTTCTTAAAATTAGAGAGTTCTGTCTGTTCTCAGACAACATAGTCCCTTCTTCAGTGAAAGTAAGAAGCAATTAGCAGAGACTCAAGTGGTTTTTCTGTGCGCAGGGCAACCACTGACTGCTGGAATTCTAGCAGTGTCAAAACCATTCCTGGTTCCTCATTAAAATGCATTCCCTCTTGAGCTCTCAATAACCTACAAGGCCTCCACTTGTCAACCCACTACTAGGATTTCCACCCTTTTAAATTTGGGCCTAAGCTTGTTTTTTAGCAAAAGGATCTAGTAAATATCACCAGCTCTGCAACACGTTTAGTCTTGTGGCAAAGTAGCTCACAGCAGAAGCGTCATCTCCAATGAAGACATCACTTTGCAAATGCACGCACACACAGGGGAAGAGCTGCAAGCTGTGCTCAGCATATTCCATTTATCAAGATGGCTGACTCAACCAGATAAAATAGGCCCAGAAGATTAATTTGCCATGAACAAATTGCTCAGCATAATACGAAGCTCAAAAGCTATTTAGCTGCTTCACAGTTGATAACAGGCAGCTGGCTAGCAGGTCTCCTATGATGAAGAGACAGCTTCCATGAAATTCTTAAAGATACTAAAATCTTCTCCTCCATGATATTTTTCATGAAAAACAACATAGCCTCTAACTTCTTTTCTCACATCTTTCTTAAGCAGACTGATTTTTAACGAGGTACAGAGAAGCCTGCCTAAGCGAGACCTTCAGGATTTGGCACAGCATAAAGAAACATTCATTATATTATACGATGCTGTGCAGAAATCTCTGTGTATTGTGTTAATGCCAGCTCTAGGGAATTTCACAAAGAGGAAATATGACTGAAATGAGAAACAAAGTAGATTTATCCCAGGTAAGGTGTCTAATGAGTTTCCTGATGTTTAACACCAGAAGAAACTTTCAGGCTTAAAATCACAGGTAACATGTTACAATGCAGATTGCGCTGATGTGCTTCCAGTCAGTTGTTAGCAAGCAGTCTTCAGACTAGTTACCACATTTCAGCTTTAAGTAAAAATACTCTCACGGTATTCAGTAACCATTTTGAACACAAGCACCACCAGAGGCATTATACAAAAGCCACATTAAATAACGTCGAGTATCACTCTGCTGCTGTTAAGTAGCTATAGGACTCATCCAGCAGTGTTGCTATTCTACATCCTTACTCCAGGCTAACCAAGGACTATAAGAGAAACTAAGAAAACTGCCCAAGTATGATCACTTCCAAAAAGATGCTCTGCTCCTTAGAAGTAGACTGTGCCTACTATTCATGTGTGGAGAGTGGATAAAACTACAGCAATACTGGAGACATTTAAACAGCCATCATGTACTATCACTTGCTTGCTGTACACTGGACCACTCTTCTCATTTCTTAAATGCAATAAATGAACACCTTGTTTGACTACACCTTTGAAAAGTAAACATATCTTAGAATATCCTGGTTTTCTTTTCTTTCTCTCTGTGCAATCCTTGTGAAAGACTGTTTCAGTGAGTAAAGATTTACAACTACAACGACATCATCCACCAACTCTTGCAGATTAAGGTTTTGTGATTTAGAAGGTGGAAAACACAAAAAAGAAGAAAATATCTTTGCACAAAGGAAAACTGGTGCCATTTTTTCCAGGCATCTAAAAAGGAAGCAAAAGCCACCACTTACCAAAGCCTCTGTCACATTCTCATTTGATTGCACTGCAAATGCAGAGGTATCCTAGATACAGAAATTAAAAACAATGACATGAAAATATTTGAGATGGGATGTTAGCAGGTGTCTATCAAAGACCTGATTTTTTAATGGTTTGTTCAGGTAAAGGCATAAGTAAATTCACATAGAATAAGACGACAAATAGGTAATCTGAATAGGTATTAGTAATTATTAGTTAAGCACTATTAATATTAAAGACATTCCTTTTTCAATTACATATTCTATGCTTCTAAACCATGGGATGTTATTCAAGGCAGTGAAACACCCTTCATTAAATACATGTGAATTGCAAGGGTTTTGTTTCAGGCAAAATGCGCTAACGAGCTGTGAAACTCGGAATCTTTTCTGCAGGCTACACATGCCCTTGCCTGAGGAGTACACTAGCTCTAAGCTACTTTCACACCCTCTTGATTCTGGGCTTTTATTTGAATAGCAACTATAGTGATTACAGATCGAAAATTTCACATGCATTAAGAAAGTACAAAAATTCAGATGTTTTGCAACATCTTACTCATTCAGAACCAGTTAACTTGCAAAATATTGATGGGCCAAATCCTGTTCCTCCTGCAGTGGGGGCATCAAATTTTGACTTCTTGGGGCAAACATTTTGCCTTCATTATTAGAGGTGGTAGCCTTGTGCTTTGCTCCTTCCTTCTGGATCCTTTACTAATTTAAACATCCTGCAGCAGAATGGTTAAGCACTGGAAGATTCATTTCCATCCTTGTATAAGCTCAGCTTTTTTAGGTGCTTTTAAAAAATGGTGTACAGGGCGTGCTGTGGATGAGCCAGTCTCTAAAACCATGTTGGAAATTCATGAGGCCCCAGGTTATCCACCTGAAATTTGGGATCTGGGCACAGCCCTGGAATTTAAAAGCATAAACACGGTATCTTCATGTGCTGTATCTCTGTGATGCCTAACACAGAGCCTCACCATCAGCACAGCAGCAAACAAATCATTTAAATTTCAGATTAGAATATGTCTTAAATGGAAGTAAATACGCAGAAACAAATAAAGCTCATTTTATGTACATATATACACACACAGAGCAACTGAAAGTATGTGAAACTGAGGGAACCCCATTTTAAAGGATTTTGAGATTGTCCACAAAAGAGCACAATAAAAAAGCTAAAGCAGTCCTTATAGAAGGAAAAAATCAGTCCCACTAAGGTAGTCAGATTTTTGCTATTAAATTCAGTCAGGCCAAGAGTACCAAGAGTATTAGCATCATGCTAGTAACAGTTAGGAATAATTTCTGAGAACAGACAAGGTTTGTGTTTGAGTCAGTATGAAATGTTGTGCAGCTCGTCTGTAGAACAGATTCCCTGATATTGCACAGCCAGTCCTAATCTCAGAAAAACAACAGCTCAGAAAAAAAAAAAATAAAAAATCTCAAAACTTGTTTCTTTCTTACCTGTGCAAATCCATTAAATGCTGTGCTGGATGCCTAAGTAGAAGTGAAGATCAGAACAAATTATCATTCGTTTACTAAATCAGAACGTGAGTCAAAATATTTTGATTTGCAAAATAAAAATATAGGCCAGACATTTAAAAAAGGAAAAAAATAATAACATGAAGGGTAAGGCAGCAAGAAATTTGATGACAGTGCTATTTAATAACAGGTGTCACAGGCTTAAAGAAAAGAACAAAAACAAAAATCCAACTTATGTATTTTTGTAAAATAATAATAATAAAAAAGACTAGATGCATTTAAAATTATACATACAAAAAACACAAAATCTGCGAGACTCAGTCTTCACAGTTCAAAGATTCATTCACCCTTTTGAAACACATTTTCGTCAGCCTGCTTCATTACACGGCTGAAGGGCACCACACTATGAACAGTTGCATGGCAATTTTTCAAAAAAAGAATAGCACGGGCTCAGGAGGGGCAGTGGGGAAACACACAAATGGATTGTTTTTAAACAACAAGGTTATGCATGGCCTAAGGAACTCTGTCTAAGACTAGGCTACACACTGGGGTAGGTACCTCTTCTTTATCAGCCTCAATTTCCTGGTACAACAATCCATATCTCCGGTTAGCAATTTCATCTTCAGATAAATCTGAGTTGTTGGTCTCATTGTCTTTGGGACTAGTTGAACTCTCGGTGCTAGCATTTCTGGAATTTCCCAGTTGAAACAGAGTCAAGGGCCTAGCTATCTCCTTGCTCGGTCCAGGATTGCCAATGCCTGCCTGCTCCCCAGGCGAGCCTTGTTTTACTGGTGCCTCCTGACTTCTATTGCTTGTGCTCGCACCTACTTCTCCCCAGCTGTTATCAGTCACTCCTAGGTGTTGTGTAGACCATTTATCGCTAATGCCTAACCAAACATTTTCCATCTTACTTTCCTCTGAGTCTTGCTGCTTGGGGAAAAAGGGCCAATTATCCAGTCCATTGGCTTGGCCATCTGACAGATTAGAAAAACCCCAGGAATCATTAGTAACTGTTGGATCCCAGTTCGCCAGCCAAGGGTCTGTTTCGAAGGCTTCAGGAACACCAATGCTACTAGGACGTTCTTCAGAGACTGCTGCTGCCACCCTACCTGTCACTTGGTCTTCTGCACCAGCTAGGCAAGGATTACCACAGCTTGTGCTAGCAGCGTCAGCTGTCTCGGGCAGCAGTGCCCACTCTTTCTCAGCAGCAGCTTGACCTTCAGCAGCAGCACTACCATTTGGGAGGAGGCTGATGCTATTGTCTTCGGTTCCTTCACCAGACTCTTCTGCACTGAATAATTCAGCATCACACAGAACGTTTCCAGCACCTGTAGGGTCCTTTTCTGTGTGGTCAGTTACCTCTGGGTCAACATGGGTCGTCATGCTTATACACTCCATGGATGTACTCTCTCCAGTACCACTGTCAGTTTGGTCTAAGCCACCCTCAAATGTCCTTTCACGGTCCTGATCCAAGATACCAAAGATTCTCTCGGGTTCAGCACCAGTGCTTTCTATAGTTTTATAGTTGTCCACTACTATTTCGTCCCCACCTTCTAACCCTGTACTCAACAATGGTATTTCTCTATCTGCCTCCTCAACGACACTGACCCATTTGAATTCTTCTTCCCTAGAGTTTTCTAGGTTAGAATCACTAGACCTCCCAACATCCCCATCCTTATCTTCCAACTCCTGTAAATTTTCTACCTCTGTGCTGACTAAAATTTCAAGATCTGATTTTGCTAAACCATTATGAAGTTCTGCCTCCCTGTTTCCTTGGGTTTTGCAACCTCGCTCTTCCAGTTCCTCTGTACCTTCTACCTCCGTGCAGTTAACACCTCTGGTCTCTACCTGTTCACTTGGCTTGACACCTGCCCACTCGTCTTCCTCCCGTTCTTCCTCTGCCTTTTGCACATCATATTGGAGAGGTTCATCCAACAGGACGGGTATCTCAAAACTGGTTATGTTCTCTAAAGGTTGATTGGTCACCACATCTTCCCATGGGACATTTTGGGCATCCGGCTGGTCCTCCATTGAAGTCCTCTGGTTTTCCTTTACAGAAGCTGACCCTCGTGCAGCATCTTCCCGCTCACCTACAGCAGGCCAAACACTAGCAGGCAGAGTACCCGTGGATTCGCTTGAGGTCTGCTCTGCCCCAGGGAAAAGTAAAGAACTGCCTGCAGTAATTTCCTGGCTGACACTGGGAGTGCTAAGATCTAGGCCCCAGTTGAGTGAACCTAGATCAGTTTGAGATCTGTTAACATCTTCTGATGACCCACTGTTTGGGGTTTCCTCCATGACCAGGTTACACAGGGAAAGACTTTTTGAAGAATCAGGCTTTAGGCAGACAGAAAAGCAAAGAAAAAACACAAGATGAAAAAGATAAAGGCGGACTTGATGAGAAAACACAAAACTTACATTTTACTTGAGCAATTTTAATTTAAAGAATGAAAGTGACTAAATTAAGCCATTTAAGGAAAAGCTATGCGGTTTGCAACATTTGGAGGCAATAGATTGCAATGTAAGAGAGCAGCACTGATACTCAAAACCAGAAAACTATACATTACTCCACACTGATTACAGCATGTCTCTAGAGTGGTCGTGATTTTGGGGGGAGGTTTGCTTACCGGCTGCACCAATTCGCTGCTTGTCTGTATAGAAGAAAATCATACATATAAAACACAGAAAATAAGAACATAATGTACCTTGTTATAGCGGCAGTTTATTAATTTGCAGTTTTCTAACCAGCAGCAGTTACTAAGTGGTAGGAGAGGACCAAATGGGTCCTCTCCTGCCACTCCACAGAAGACTAATCCCAGGCCCCTGAATTCAAGCCACGCTTCCAGCCTCTGCATTACATTATAAAAGAAGTTCTACATGTATGTTGAATATTTGTCACACCTTGCTTTCCTCTATGAACCACTGACATTTCTATCGCAGGAACCCCATTACATCGCAGCTGAGAAGACGGGTTGCTCTGGGAGACAGCGACCAAGCAAGGAAACTACGCAAGCAGCAGTGGGGCTTACTTGTATTTACACTAAGGCATCACTGCATCACGCAGGCAGCGCAGAGGGCCCTAAGCGTGCAGCTTCTGTTCTCCACCACCCTGTGCTGTGCAGAGGCATTTACATCCACACAGAGTAAGGCATCAAGTCACAAAGCCTGCTGTCTACACTGCCACTTTGAGCAGATACAAACGCCGCGAGGAAGATCAGCAACTACTCTGCACTCAACTTATTAAGAGAAACTCAAAGGTTGAGTATCTTAGCTTACTACAGGGCAAAGAGGAAAATAATTATAATAGAGAATACATATACATTATTAACAAGCTGCAAATAAAACTGCGTGAAAGGAAGCCATCTAATATAAGCTTTGAGCAATAAATTAGAAATATTTCTGGGTTATTTTCACCGGCCTATATATTGGCAGCCTTGAAATTTTGGCTAGCCTACTTACATGACTGTTTTTTCAGCCTTTATTTAACCTTTCCCAATAGAAAGAAATGAGCATTTAATACACATTACACATGCCATGTGCTCACAAAACAGTGCTGCAAATCTGAATGCACAAGAAGCATCCACAGATTTCTGTGCTGGTTGAAGCTGCAAATGATCAAAAATGAAAGTACCAGGCTCCACGTCAAGTCAATCCAGCTACCTCCACAACACAATGTCAAAAGAAAGCTCACAAAAATGAGTTCTTTTCTTCCCACAGATCATTATATCTGACCTGGCACCGGGAGGAAGAAAGAAGGATTCATGCAGTTTCTGAAAGTAGCAGCTTCTTTTGTGAATAACTCCAGCTACCCTCTAACAGCTGTAATTCAGACATGAGAATAAAAGCAACACACACTTAGCTGTAATGATTGTGAATCTCATTACCCTAGATTTCTGACATCATTTTGCTTTTGTAGGCCAAGCAACAGAGATTATGTTTTGTTGGTGGTGGTTTTAAAAGATCCCTAGTGGCTTCACATACTTGAAAGTATTTGTCACGGTCTGTAAATTCTTTATCTTGGCTTTTGGTAAAAGCGTTGTAAATCTGAGTTTAGGGTGTTACAAAATCAGAGGCACAGAAATATCCCAATTCACAATGATAAATTACTTACCGTCCAGAGATCCCATGGCAATGTCTGAAAAAAGGAGTGGAAAAAAGGGGGTCTTAGAAATATACTGTTCATATACTGTATGTTCAACATGCTACATAACTGTGTGCATTAACTAACAAGAAAGAACTTTTTTACATGCATATTTATAATACATATATATTTTCTATATTAGCGTGTGTGGGCTCGTGTGTGTGGATACATATCTGCGTAATAGGCTTTTTGGTTAAATAAGATGGGCAGTATGCAATGGATTGTGGTATTTCCCCACTTCAAAGCAGTTGTTGCTTTCCAGCAAACTCATACTGCCGTGAGCTTGAGTAACAGCCAGATTCTGATCTGGTGGCTGAACGACTTTCAACAGGTACAGGAGTCTTTGCAAAGTGTAAGCTTTAAAGAGCTTGCATACACCAGGCTTTTTACACAGTTAAAAACTGATCCAGCTATCCACTGAGAACAAGTGGGTTTTTTCAGAACTCCGACACCAAGAAGGAAAATGGCATGCTTTTTGGGAAAGAAAACAAGAAAGTTGACCAATATTTTAATTTTCTTGTCCAAGCTGTTAAGCAATAAATGTTAGTGACCTCTCAGCAGAATAGCTGAATGGACAATGAAAGCAAAGCAGCAGACTATATGCCAAATATTAGTAGCCCACCACATGCGAAGGAACTCAGCTGGTTGGTCCCAAAAGCTGCCTGAGATGCTTCGAAACCTATCTATCTACTGTATTCACACCTAGGATACAGTCCATGAAAAATAAAAACTAAAGATGTTCACAAAGTAAAATGTAAAACTCAAATATTGGCAAGTGTTATATGTGACATCTAACATTCGCCTGAGGGAAAGGATTGCTACATTTAACTTCTTTTCTTGCCTGCTTCTTATTTTATAAAGACAGAATGGCACTCTGAACAACTTCTGCTTTCATGAACAAAAGACACAGTAACCACTCACTACTCAGATTTACAGCAAATTAACATCAACAGCCATTTCTCAATCAGCTTAATTTGATTCAAGTCCAGGTACGCGCTTCTCCTGTGGATGTAATTCACAAGTATACCTGCTTACTCCGCTGTCACATTATTAGCTGAGCATTTTAGCTCCACAGAAAAATGATAGTTCTGTTCTTATAGCACTAACCCACACAAACCCTGGATGTCCTACTGACTTCCAGGGAAGGAGAGACTGCTCATTTTTCATCTTTTTGTTTGCCTTTCATTGCTCACAAGACCTTTAGCACGAGGGGGAAAGAACAAATTGAGGGAAAGGTGAGACAGACCACAGTCAGCAAACAGGCAAGGGCCAGGTGCGTTTAGAAAGGCCACTTCTGAAGCAGCCATCGAAAGAGAAAAGCAGCTGAGGAAGGGCAGACCGGGGCTCACTCACTGTGGTCTGATCCCCCTGGCAGAGCAGTAGGGAGGTAATTCATTAAATGATCAATAAGGAAGTCATGCCAGGCCTCCCGAGGCATCATGGCACAGATGCCTACTCCTGTCTTCACATCACTACTTCAGCAGTTTGCTGAGGGGACAATACCCGTGACCGAGGCCAAAACCATACACCTACAGAAAGACCACTTCAGGCTCTTTTCTTCATCTCCCTGCAAGGTAGCACTGGGCTCTCCAAAGACTCCAACCACAGGTTTCATTCTGTCTGTGCTGCCATAGCAATGGCCCTGCCACATGCAGGGAGACTGAGACCCAGACTGCAGGGCTGTCGTTCCTTCTAAAACCACAGTTCTCTGACTCCTCCACATGCTCTTGTGGATGTGGACCATCCTTTCTCATATACCTATGTTGGGAGGAAAGGCAAAAGGAGAGCAGAGACTGAAGGTGCTCAGTGAATGCTTCCTATGCACCTTGATGAAAACTTACAATGTACATTGTAATATACATGGAATTATATTCTCTATTTCAAGGTACAGTTGAATCTAAAACAACTCTTTTTCACTGAACTAATAAGCTCTTCTACAATCTGCACAATATTATATAAGGACAAGTGTGCCTGTCACAAAAGTTAAATGTCTTTGCCTGTCACACAAGTTAAACGTCATCTTTTTAATGATCGCACTGCTCTAATCAGCATTATTTACAACACAAGCTGAAAGGGTAGATAGAGTTAGCACAGCTACAGTTTTTTGTCACTGCTCAATGCCAAGGAATTTCCTTCCCCTTCTCCTTCCTCTTTCCTGTTTTGAGGGAGCAAGAAAAATAGCAAGAAAGATGCACAAAGCCTCTGCTCTAATTAAACATTTCTACTAGCAAACCACAATATGAAATTTCAGCTACTGTTCAGAGTGCTGACGATGCACTGTTTTTCTGACAGTGCATAATCCATCAGAGATCACTACAGATCTCATTACACAACTCGGACTGCACACCAGATAAGAAACTAATTAACCAAGGCAGAGATCAGCAGAGAGCCAGGACTATCTCAGCCTTAAAGCTTCTTGTCGCCTCACTCCCTTCCCCGTGCTGCATTCCTGAACAGCTGATTAGTCCTCTCATGTCTCACAGTACAGTCCAGGTTAGTGATAGCCACAGGGATAACAGGTTTTGCTAACAGCATGTTAATATTGTTTCCTCCTCCGTGTACAATGCAGAGCTCCAGCTCTGCTGGCCAGGAGAACTTCCCTAGTGTACTATCAGCCCTATGGGTAGTGAGGGCGAGTTCTGGATCTTAAAATAGCAGGTCCCCTAGGGTAAGCCGATGAAAAACAGCAACTTGCTATATCAACCTTCTTTTTTTCTTTTACTTTTCTTCTTTTTTTCATATTGCAGCAAGAAACTACCATGGCAAATATTACCATACAATACAGAACTTCTTTAACACAACATCCTGCAAGGAAACATCCTATTGCATCCTCTCATTTTCCTTGAGGTTAGGTCTAAAATAGATTTATAAAAGCAAAACCACTCAGATCACATCCACTGCTTGGTACAGAAACTCCATCACAGCAAAGCAATCGCATGCTGACTCCACGAGACCTAGTTCCCCTGAGGCATCCTTCCAGACATGAAAAGCCAAAGCCAGGTCAGGAAAAAAAGTCAGAAAAACAGGTGCTGGAGAATTACAAATACTCAGAGGTACGCTAAAGATGGAATATAACATCATGCTGCAGTCAAGGCCAAGGTACCAGCAACCATTCTCATTGGCAGGCATCTCATTTTACCACCTGACAATTTCCTCTCCTTCCCGTCCATCATCAAGCACAGAGTTAGTGAAGCGGAAAGATGGATGGCTGACTTGAGCTGCTCAGGAGGATGAAGTTTTTCAGACACTGCAGATACACTGCTCATTAGCACACAAGGCAAATCTTTGCTACCAAACACAGCACATTGCATTCATATGCTTTGCGTACCTCAAGGCAAAGAAATACCTGAGACATGGGTGAATGAGTAACTCCTGTTGATACAACATCTGGCTTGAAAGGGTCGAAGTCCAAATCTAGCAAAGATTCCTCTTTTTTAGCTTCAGGAACTTCGTTCTGTTACAAGAGAAACATAACTCTTGAAAAACTCACCTTTCAAAAGCTGCCCTGGGCAGCAAAACATTAAGAGGCCGAAGAAAAACAAAATTATATCACTGAGTTTCTAGCTGTGGTGCAAGTCAGAAGTGGTGGAAGCTCTGAAGGCTTCCCTAAGCTTTAGTGTAACTTCTAATTTTTTTTTTTTTATGAGCTTCACTCTTACAATGCCTTTGTTTTCTCAGTAGTGCAGCTTTGCCTTTTCAGCAGCCCTTTTTCAAAAGTGCTGAGTCTTCACCATTTGACTGTGAAGGCCCTTCTAAAGTGCTTTGAGACAGACACCAAAATTAAAATCTACATAGAATGTATGGACATTGGGTGCCATTTAATATGTGAATCTCTCTCCAAACACAAACATTCGTAAAAAGCCAATACAGAAGGACACAAATACATCTGAATTTAATTTCAATTCTGAACATGAATACTGATTTACATTTAATGCTGCCCTTAGCTCTAAACTTGAGGAAACACCTTGCAAAACAGTAACTACATCTTGCTACACTGATCTGCGCTTACAAAACTGGATTACATGGTAGATCCTTTTTTTGTTTGCAATTAATGAATTAGCCCAGGCCTCTCGGGTCACTATAAATATATGTATTGGTTCTATGGGCTACAGGTCTTTCCCGCTGTAAAGTGACACAAACAAATAATTAGCATGCTTCAACATAAAATTTTAATTGGTGTGAAACTGTAGCTGAGATTTAATTACCACTCATGATAAATATTCTAGGCAAGCATCTTGGTTTTGGCAACAAGGCTAGTACTGCCTACTGCTAGTTGTTCAGTTGCTATTAAATAGTGAGAGAAGCTTGTCTTTTGATGTACAGAACATGCAGATAGTAAAGTATTAATTAGAATCCTATTTTGAAAAGTGTTCAGATTGGAAATGGTACCATGGGAAATTATTTGTACACATACATTCACATATAATCTTAAATCTCAAAATAGCTCCTCAGCTCCCATGCTGGGAATGACAGAGTGACCTGGAACTCTTCAGTCTAGAAGAGGAGTTCTAGCGATGATGTGAGCAGGGCCTACACCAGCGTGAGAGTCACCAGGGTTTGGCTGCTCCACGACTCCTCCAAAGCAGGAAGGCAGGTGGCAGCGAAGTTTATGGATGCAGATGCAGAATAAAGAAGAGATGGTGGTGGTCCATGTGGCACAGAGTTCAGGCGGGGACCTCCTTGCAATTGGGTAGTGTGAATGCGAAAAATTTACACGTGCTGAAAGACCAAACAGATTTCTGGCAAAGTAGCCTGTTGAGGATTACTAAATAGGTAAAAATCGTGTTCAGGAAGCTCCTGAGCTGCAAGTGGCTGAAGGCTGGGAGACTATAGGAGAAAGGGGTGTAAGGAGTACCAACTTTATGTGCCTTGTTTTATATACTTCCCTTGCCCTCTGCTTTTGGCCACTGGTGATGATAGATAACTGGTCTGACACACTGAAGCCGGTGTTATGGTCTCTTACTTCAGAAAGTCAAAACCAGACCAGCCCTTCCCACCAGTAACCAGCATTACACTCTGTCATGCCTTTCATCTGATGTATTTAGATTCCATCACATATGCCCTTGAGGCAAGAGTACTCATATGGTTATACAGCTTGACGAAACAACACAGCATTAGCTAGCATATAATCAGAAACGGATGGAGATGGAAAAGTTAATTTTCAGTGAGGTTCGAGAATGAAGTTGTTACTTATGAGGACTGAATCAAATGAATAGGAGTCTCACTTAGGCCATGTGTACTGACAGCTAAGGTATCTGTAGTGACAGGGTACTGATTATTCACTGCAAAAATTGCCATTACCCATTAACCTCAGACCACAATGAGGAGAACACTTGTCAGAACTTGAGGACAAAGGGCAAAATAATCATACAGAGTAACTGAGATATCCTGCTAGATGGAGATTTAGGAGAAACAAGAACCTCAGGAAACTTCTCAATAAGGCACAAAGCTGTGACAGGAAGGCCTGGCAGTCATCCTGTGTTAATTCCACCATAGCAGGACAGCATGAATAAACGCCACATTTGAAAGAGGTGTCTGTGGCAGAAGCAAGGCTGTACCTCTCGGAGGACGTGTTTGCACAAGGGATGGAGAAGGCACAAGAAACCTGCAAGGACCATCAGAACTGTCACAGTCTGTGCAAGCCTTAAAACAGCCCTAAGATACGGGTTGGTCACTTCCAAGCTGTCGGACATACTCAGACATCCTAAGTACACAGAAGGGGCCTATTATAAAGGCCCACAAAGTCCAAGCTAGTAACCGGACATTAGGGAGCAATGTGATGTGAAGAAAACAAGAAGTAAAGCAGGGAACACTCATTTCAAAATGATCCTTTCATCCGGTCACCCAGATATCACATCTTCTCACCTCTTTCTTTTACTTAGCAGTAATTAAATCTATTTTTGACAATGAATAAACTGGAAGCATGAGCTGCTTTGTTGAATCATGGCCAAAATATTTAGCAGCATCACGCAGAACTGTCTTTCAGCATCTTGCGCAGCACCAAATGCATTAGTACTGCTTGGTAAAGAAAGATGAACGATAACAATTACAGGTTATTTGTGTTCCAGAGGAGAAGAGTTTGGCCTGTTCGTAATCCTCTCTGAAACATGGGATTAAAGCAGCAAAGCTTCATTCACCAGCCTGTGGGTTCTGTGTCTCTGAGTGAGCAGAGTGCCAGGGACACCAGCCCTGGTCCTTTGGGAAGTCCTGCACCATTAGAGGGCTCTGCAGGCTCCATAGCTTCCTCCATACTGCCCAGCAAGGGCTCTGGGCGTACAGGAGATGCTGTAAGCACCAGGAGGAAGAAGTCCATGTTTCCTGTGGATTTCATGCAATATATTTTCAACAACTGGTTCTCTTACAGAAGGATATAAAACCTATACATCACACTATTTGGGTATGCCTGTACATACTCAGAGATCTCAGATACAAGAAGGATGCTTTAGTGATGAGGGTAGGTTCTGTGGAGGTAGAAGTGCCAATGATTCACGAGAAGGTGGCCAGGAAATAGCTTAGGTCATTCCCAGGTCACTCACTGTGGAGGAGGGAGAGGCATAAATCACTCACTGAAGGGAGATCAATCTTTTCTTGAGAGAAAAGGTAAGGATTTCAGTTCTCAGGAGCACACCACACTTATATTATGCCATTCTATTTTTATACCAATCTCTCATGGAAAGGATTTAAAGATTCTGGAAATGTGACTTACTCATTTAAAGCCATATTCCAGTGTCAGCTCTTCATGTAAAAGCAAACCTCTTCCACTGCTGCTTCCCTGGCTGGCCTGACAGGTGAAGGTTAGGTGGATTGAGCATTTAATGCAAGGGGCCACGTCTAGCACAGGTTACACCGACTCCTACCACTGATGTCAAAGCTCATGCTGCCAGAGTGAGAATTCCCATGAAGTCAGGGTACAATGATGCAACGGACCCGCAATTTCCCTTCAGTAGGGGGGCCCAGCAGCAGCTGATTCTGGAAGCTGCCATTAATTCTTTAATTGCATGGGGACTTAACTATAAATAACTCTTTTCTCTTCCAAATAGATCCTTATGGACAGCAATGCTTTTTTCTCCCCTCGACAAGAAGGAAAAAAGAAACAAAAAATCACATGTTCAAATTCTCCAAAATACTTTTGGTTTTCATCGCTGGGCCTACATTCTCCTGTGTTGTCAAATGAATTAGCACAAAAACAATAATTCACATGAAAACAAAAATTCATAAACATTCTGCATAAGCTTCAGATTTGCATATTTCTCCCCAGTCTATCAGACACAGGCTCAGATTTCAGAGCTGTAATTACCATAATAGAAAGGGCCCACTATTGAACAACCAGCAGTCACCAAAACCGCATCAGTGCCGAATAACTGAACACAAATTATACAGACTTATTTTATGCAATCTGGCTTTTCTGTTTGTTATACGCAATTTTTAAAAATTTCATAATAATGAGATAAAAGTAATTTTGATCCCTTCTCTGCTGTATAACTAATGTTTCTATGAGTCAAAACCAAGTGAATGATTATCTAGCTGGAGCAGCCTTTTATACCTTCAAAGAATTGATTAAAACAGACAAGTTCCAATTTTTTATAAATCCCTCAAAGGAAAAAAAGGAATACTTTTTATGATTTTGATGGAAGAAATGTAAATAACCAAGGATCCCTGTAAAGTGTCACTTGAGATGCTTGGGATTAGAAATAAAGCATCTTAGATCAACTCTTAGCTTGTAATGAAATCTGGATTCAGGTAAATCTCAAATGTGGCTGTGCTTCACAGTATTTTTAGTCAGGCCTCTCAGGAAATCTCTCATTTGTTTCAATATATTAGCAATGCTAGCCTTCTTGAGTGATTATGAGTGACCAATTCAAACATAAAAGATCGAGTGCGTGACCCTTTCAAGATAATATAAAACGGTAATTGTGCCTCAGCTTTCTACCTGCACCCTCCTGCTCCCACCCCATGGAGACCAGACCTAAGGCACTCTCTTGGCCAACTCCGGGCGATTGCCAGTTGGACCCAGACACCATCCGCTGAAGCTTACCTGTGATGGGGTCGTCACATTGATCTCTGGGACAAAATTGTCATCAAAGAAGTTAATGATGTTCTCCTGTTGTAACTCCTTCGTGGGCGTGAGCTTAGGCAGCGGTGGGACTGGCGGACCTTTCCTCAGCTAGGCAGACAGCAAAAATGTCACAGACTAGTTCAGGGATAAAAGAAAGAGCTTTAAGCTAGGCCTAAACAATTTGTGTTCGGTTTTTATCTCTGCTGCTTCACCTTAAATGTGGGAAAAAGCCATGAGGCAGAAGTTTGGCTGCTCACCACGCAATGCCTTGAAATAAACGTTACAATAATAAACCAACACAATCCAACCCAAGGTTTAAGATTTCATACAAAAGCATTTTGTGGCTGATTTTTTTCTACTGTGATGGGCGCACAGTGCAAGTCACTTCCCTCTGCTATGCAGCCCACAGCTGAAATGGCGATACTGCCCAGAACCAGGCCTCTGCAGCTTTTTGGATTCTTAAGTTCATTCCTATTTAGCTGTGGGATATTGTCCCCGCCCACCTGTTTAAAGACTACTTAATGCTAAGAGTATATAATCTCTGTGAACCACAGCATCTCCCAGGTGCTCAGGTTACCAATTCTCCCTGCTCTACAGAGATTCATGTAACTATAACAAACTAATTGCTTGGAATAATACCAAATACTATCGCATAATTCAAAAATCTGTCAAAATACCAAGAAAAAAAATCCACATAAAATCCTCAGGTGGTATATAGTGACATAACACTATTGGCACCAGTAAAACTAAACTGATTCATATCAGATGAATACTCAGGCCGCGAGATGTCACATTTTGGGAGGCCAGAGAAAACAAGTGTGATCACATGTAATCAAATGTAAAACCAGATTTCTCCTGACGTGTTCACCCATAGAAACAGCAACCAGCACAGAAGCTATCCCCCATTCTGAAACATCAGTCATGTCAACACGTCTTGTGTTTGATATGTTCATGCAGTATCATATGCAACTCTTATGCTGCAGATAAAGCCTTTCATGAAAATGATGCTTATTTCACCAGTACTGGTGAGAATAGAAATGACTCCAACAGTGTCAGACTTCTCAATTCAGTGTTAATAACAACCAACAAGCCTTTAATTATCAGTAATTATCACAGTGGCATTTAAGCTAGCTCTATTATTTACCATTTTAGAGGGAAATCCATGGTGGCCGACCAGTGACACTCACAAATTTGAAGATGAATGAAAAGCAGCAATATATAATGCACTGAAATTCATGAGGAGGTTTTAGAAATCGGTTTTTAAAACTGTCACTGCTAGGATACAGTTCCTTAGAGACTATGCTACTTTTTCAGAAGTGTTTTGCTCTGCCACCACAAGTGCCCCGCAGTTCACCAGGCACCTTTAATTTTCTTCACTCCCCCTTATATGAAAACCACTTTCCACCCATGCTCGTGACAGAGATGAGCAGCCAATGAACAGAACAGCGTGCAACAGAGCCAGTGGCCTCCTTGTCAGTTCTCAGTCACTGCCTAGATTAAAAATCCACCATCTACATCATCTCAGCTATCTTTTACTGCACAGCAGGCCAATTTCTCCCGTTGGGTTTCCGCTTACCTGTGTGGGTGACTTCGGCCGGGCTGGTGCCGGAGATGCTGGTGCCAGCATATGATTGGGACTAGCAGTAGGGCTAGGCAGGGGAGACACTTCCTCCGGTGGTGACGGTGTTTTCGCAATGCGGAGTGGACCTGAATCACTAGACAGAAGCAAAGCAGTGGTGAGGACATACATATTATGCTGACTTCTTACCTTGACAATTTGATGCAATAGCTGAACTGCATCCTGATGTAATGCCAGTGATCACAAAATGCAGTACACACTGGAGATGAAGTGAGCTATTGTATAACGACTAAACGTAAAACTGCCATTAAATTCAATCAAAATTTGGTGATCTAGAGTGTCTAAGGAAGTTTTAATTCTGAGTGATCTTGATTTTTGGAACTTCTGTTTACTTGATCATTATAACTTGAGGGAAACAGAGTACCTGCATTTTTTCAGATTCTGTATTTGAACTAATGTGTCATTTACAAGTTTGTAACTATTATAAAATGTCAGATGGAATTATTGTCTTCATTTCACAGATTTCTAGAATAAAAGTCTCCAAAGATAAACTCAGGGGAAGACACAACAGTAAGTAATGCAAATAATCTTAAAAGCTCAGCAATTTCAGAAAGGTTTCAATAAAATAAGACACAACCAAATTATTAGTAGGGTACCACTACTTAGAGGCACAACTCAGCACAACTATAGACAAGCAGTAGCCATGTGACTTGAACAGAGCTCTGCTGATACTAAGCAAAGATCTGGTGAAGTCCTGAGAAAGCATCTGCCCTTCCCATGAAAGGACCTGGTGCCAACACTGAGACATACTCAGCAACCTAGAAATGCTGAAAGCTTACAACTCGGGGAAGCTATAAACTACAGCACTCAACAACCACAGTACTCAGTAAGAGAAGAGCGACTCCTACACATCCTCAAGGAGAACCAAACGCGCTACCTGATTGAGGAGACCACACCATAAGCATATTCCTAAAGCTAACACAAGAAAAAATTTGTTCTTTGGAAAGGACAGACTTAGCTCACACTCACCACCTCTTTCTGTGGAAATATTAAAAAAGAAAAAACAAGCAGTTATTCAGAAACTTCTTTCCCAGGTACAGTATTTGCCTTCAGGACAGAGTATTCAGTAGCATACAAGTTTTTAAGACGTTTCTTTTTACACTGTTCTTTAAAGGAAAGATTAGATACTGGACTTGTCTAGTATCTATTTCTCATGCATCTAAAAAGGAAAGCTCTTTTATCTTACAAAGACCCATTCCTGAGCAGTCTTTTAGAGCACCATAACTAATAATGGAATTCACAATCTATCCAGATTTTCACACAGGCTCTGTGAACAGTACAGCAAAAAAGAGTAACATGGTAACTAAAAAAATGATGTATTTTTTAAAAGCGTTTTTAGAATAAGTTAAGAATTAACACTGCGTTAATCTACGTCTACTCATTTGCAGCAATAATTATTATTTCTCTCATTGATGGGATGAGCTATTCAGTGGGAATGAGCATGTGCAGGCTGGACATGGTCTAGGAGGCACAGCTGGACAAAATATGTTTGTTACGAAAACTGCTTGAAGTTTTCTAACACTACATTATTTTTCATGCCAGAAAAGTATTTTACAAATCCTTTATGGAAACACAGTCCAGCTTGCGAGTCCATCCTAAAGCAGGTGAAAGTGGTGATGCCTGAGCTAACAACTCTGGAGGCAGCGTGTAAATACATCTGAGCATAGATTAACACTGGACTAATCCAAACCAAACATTTTGGACACGTTCTTAATAAAGTAGTTCTGAATTTTGCATCAGGTCAGCAGGTTCAATGTTTCACTCCTTGTTCTTCCAAAGTGAGATCAAAACAAATGTAGAAATATCAGCCATATGTTTGAGGCAGATGCTACGTTGTTTCGTCAGTCTTAATTGTTGCTAATCTGAGCCCAGCTTGAGGGCAAATTACCAGTAGCGATAACATTGTTCTGTGCTTCTGATGAGCTGGGATTGGCTGGAAATTCAGGATTTATGTATTCACTCTAAATATCATTGCATTTTGAGAAGTCTCACTGCTTCGGAATTTCAACCTCTTCTGCTGATCACTATTACAGTACCAAGAGATCAAATCATGGCAGAAAGGCTGCATTTGTTGCAAGCGAAAAATCAGAGATACTGCACTGGCATCCACTGACCTTAAGGGAGTACCATCTGATTTTAAACTTTTTTGCTCTTGTTTTTATTTTAAGACAAGATTTCTCCTGAAAGTAATTAAAAATACGGCATTTTGTGACATTCGTTTTATTTCAGCTTTTCAGCTTTTTATGATGCACTCTCAGATCACATTTCATGACTTCTCCCCATCAGCAGTAAAGATAAAAGCTGACGTACAAAGGTTGGGATTCTCACCTAATCATATGCCTTTAGGAGCTAAAAACACATCTAAATGTTTCAAAGCTTTAAAAAAAATGGTGAGAGTTAGCAACATTGCTGTAAACTAAGCATCTAAGAATAAACAAGCTACATATTTAGCTGCTGCAAATTGGTGTAACAGTCTACAATGAACTAGGCTAAATTGCAATAGCTGAGAATCTGGCTTTTATTCTTTTTTTGAAAGGAAAAATAAGTGGGTGATGAAGGAAGTTTTGTACCTTTACTCATGTTGAGAAGAACTTCATCCAAGGTACCTTCATCTACCATCCTGAATGAACAGACCCAGTGACCATGTTGTGCAGCAATTGCTACACATGGTGTAGGTGATTTCTACACATGCTGAAACCCATAAAGCCTACAACAACGCAATTCATTAAAAAAAGCATCAAATTCACCTTGGTGCCCCTTGAATGGTGAAGGCCTTGTCTGCATGCTGATCCCCCAGCTTCGTCATCACTTCATACAGTTTGTGACATAACTGAGAAAACAAAACACTTGCCTGAGTTTATATGAAGGACTCTAGTCATGATTAAAAACACAGGTGATAAATCTGGTCTGATAACTGATAACCTGATAATATATGATCTGATAATTTTAAAATGGCATACAGATCCTTCCAAAAATACTCAGTGCCACGTACATATCAACAGCCTACGTGGAAATCTATCGGAATCCATAGAATCAAAGGTAACAGCAGTTCTTCAAAAACATAAGCGAGTTTTCAGATACCAAGTTTATAAGTGTGACTGGCTGCTACTTGATCTCTGATGAAGGAGATCGCCTGGTTTAAAGCAATGTGGGTTGCCGAAAAGATTCATGTTTTCCCCTCAAAAGCCTAATCCCAATTTACATGGGACTTCAGTTAAGCAAGTTCTCCAAACAATTTTGGTTCCTATTAGTAGGTTACTACAGATAATTCACTATCACTTAGAAAGGTACATTTAAAAGATCCTCACTGAAACTGCTCGATTTGCCTAACAGTCACAGACATAATGTTGCATTGCTGAAAATGTATATAGCAGTCTTGAAGGGAATGCTTGACATGCTTTTCTTGTACTGATTAAAGCAGTGAGACGCTTAGCAATTGGACATGGAAAAAATACTGAAGGAAAGAGTATGCTAAAAAGAACAGAGAAGTTATCAAAATAGAAAGTGAATTTAGTGCTACAACTGATAATGCACTGCAATCCTAAATTGTATGGGCTGCCCCTTCCTTAATTGTAAGCAGAAACAAATACAAAGGTTACACTACAAATCTGGATCTAGGGCAAGTTCTCATGTGTGCCTCTGCGAGATTTTTACTGCTGCATTATAAGACATTTCCTTGCTGTTACGCATATCACATAATCCGTTATACACGAGATACTCATTTTTACTCACTAAAGCTATCTCCTTGTGAAACTTGGCTTCGAGGCTGGATACATTTTTGAAGGTGTTCACATAGAAGCCAACTCGTCTACGGAGACGAAGAAAGGAAAAAGAGAATAAAAGATAGGGGTGGGAAGGCTACAAAGGCAAATTAATTTCTTTCCAGACTACAACAAACATTCTTGGCTATTATTCTCAGCAAAGCAAATAATTGGATCGAATGTCAACATTTCAGACTAGTTCATTCATTATTATTTCTGTTTGTGTTGAGAACCATCACATTTCACACAGCACAGAGTGAACCAGGTTGAGACTACTCCACAGCAGGGGGGCTTCAGCTTGTTTTAGAGACGGAGAAGGCTGGAAAAGGATTGGCACGAGTGCAGCACAAGCACATGAAAGGCAAGGTGCCCTGGGCACCCCATCTCCCACCGGACAGCAGGCAACCATTGACTGCAAGGAGAGAGGTACCACTCCGGCACTGCGAGCGCCTGCGCCAGAGATAATCTCACAGCACCTAGGTCATGCAGCTGTGTCTGGAGGCAGCCTAGGAGGTACGGTCTAGGGGTGGGTGTCCCATGCTCAGCCCTCCTTAAGGAAACGAGCCCTGAAATACATGCATATGTAAGAGAAAATAATTTCTAATATAGACTAGACATTTTTTCACGTCAGTGAAAAATCTGCTTGCTCGGAGTGAGTAATTAGATAGCTTTTGTACACTTTGAAAGCCAAAGGTCTTTTCTTAGATTTTGAATTATTCCTTTTCCTATTTTAAAGCCTGCATGTGCAATTTCTCCAAACTCAATTTATTAACAAAAATAATCTCTGGCATAAGAATAAGCCTGCAAAGTGTCAACTCATTTGATTATTTTCTTCCTGAAGAACTGTAATAACTAAAAAAAGGACTCTGAAAGCAATTGCTTTCTACACTATGCCTATCGGGGCAATGGGCACAAACTGAGGCATAGGAAGTTCCAGCTGAACACGAGGAAGAACTTCTTCCCTCTGACGGTGACGGAGCACTGGCACAGGCTGCCCAGGGAGGTTGTGGAGTCTCCTTCTCTGGAGATATTCAAGACCTGCCTGGACAAGGTCCTGTGCAGCCTGCTGTAGGTGACCC
>Ga0065711_1028122_pt1 | contig 43482 bp, 35 predicted proteins | sample Hoacrofraction12_FD_59098 | JGI IMG/M metagenome (GOLD analysis project Ga0065711, IMG submission 59098) | Hoatzin crop microbial communities from Cojedes, Venezuela - Epithelial fraction 12 v2 (version 2) | ecosystem: Host-associated > Birds > Digestive system > Esophagus > Crop | place... | reverse complement strand
TCGCCTCGCCTCGCCGCCCCGGCCCGGCCCGGCCCAGGCCCAGGCCCCGGCCCGGCGGGCCCCCCGCATCCTTTGGCCCTCTTGTGCAAGCGGAATAAGTCACCTGCGGCTGGCCGGTTTGCGGTGGCTCAGCGTTTGCAAACGCTGACCGTTTACCCCCTGGTTAAAGCTAAACCTGCCTTCTCTTGCCCCGGGTTTTTAAGACAGATACGGGGAGCTGGGAGCCCACGCCGGAGCGCTGGGTGCTGTGAAGGTCATTATTAATCGCTGGGGCTCCTGGCCAGTCCGGCTGGTGCCGGAGACCGCGGAGGCGACCGTGGCCACCCTGCCTGCTGGGGCTCGCCCGCCGTGCCCCGTCCGAGGAGCAGCTCGGCCCAGGCCTGGCTGGCGAGGCTGCCTGCCAGCAGGAGAGAAGGACCACTCCAGGCAGCTGAACTTTTCACTCCAGCTTACAGACAAATTTCCAGAGATGCTTCGAGAGAGGGGAGGGGATGGGAAGCAAGATTTGCAGGGGGACCAGCCTGGCCTTTTTCAATTCAGCTGCAGAGTCAGTTAACAAAGTTGCAGGTTCTCAGTCTCTTTTGCCGTTTCTTTGCCAAGTCTTTTTTTTTTTTTTTTTCCCTTCCTCAATATAAATACCCTGGGGCGGTTTCTTTTCTTTTTGGTATGAATGTGATGATCTTTCGGGGCTGCGATTGGCTCCGCGGCTTGTCATCAGGGACACACCTCCTGGCGTGGGGCCACCTCCTCCCCCTCTTGTGAAAGCTTCCCCTTGTAACAGCCGAGCGTAATTACATCAGTTACTCACTAGAGCACAGACCTGCTTTAAATTTTGGCCTCTTGGAGGCAGCGAGAAGCTGAAGGACTAGAAAAAGCAGAGTTTCAAAGGCCTGTAACACTGTGGACCATACAAGTCACGCTGTGCTCTTCCCTCCCAGGAATTAAGGCTCCCAGTCACACGCGAGGAGAAATGAATACCCATACTAGCCATGGAAATGGCTACCTGTTAGGAGAGCAGAACTGCCACACCAGAGGAGGATTTCCGCTTTGCCAAAGCCTGTCACACCAAAAAAAATACACATCAGGTCCCTTTTGAATTGAGCTTTGGTGTAAATGAACCAGAAAAGGCCACACTCGCAGGGGCACCAAAAAGGAAGAGAGCTCGGAGTGAGAGCTGCAGGGGGCTGTGGAGGATCTCTGGAAAAGAGCAGAGGCAGCTAACAAAGGCATCTGTGTGCCAAAAGAAAATGCATTTCACCCAGCAGCAAGGGCCTACAAGACAGGGCTGGACCTGTCGGGGGAAGAAAGTGGCCCTAAAGAGCAGGGTTTGTGTGCCAGGTGGATATTGCAGCAGCAGCTTGACGCATTTCTGACAGGTCGGGATAGGAACTTGCAGTGCTTCTGTGGGCTTGTTCCAGAAAGGGCTGAGTGCTGGGGCGGGAGCATCCTCGCTGTGCTCCAGAGGCCCAGATCCTCAGCCAGGGTAGGTCGGCGTAGCACATAGGAAGCCAGCGCTCTCACAGCCGAGAGCCTGCTCCACACTGGCGTGGCAGAGTTTGGCTGATAAAGAGGAAAGTTTCTGCGCAAGAAGGAAGGGAACTGGTGCTCTGACTGGAGGAGAGGGCTTGCCTCTTATCCCAGGGCATTATTGTCCTTTGAGGGATGTGACCCTGGCGTATGGCACAGATGCCGCTGCTGCTTGGTGCACTAGAAGGATGCAGATGAAGTGCAGGACAATGCAAACCATCGATCTGGCTGGGAGAGCCGAGTCCGCATGTACAGACGTTTGCAGGGTGTCAGCACTGCTATTCTGACATGGGATGAACCCAGGCCTTTTCAAACATGTCTTGCAAAAATTACACAGGGAGAGACACCTTCCCCCCTGTCCCCTCCAGCTATTCTCCAGCACGCAGGTGTTTGCTCAGAGCACACAGCTGAGCAGCTCCAGCCCTGGTTCTGGATCAGGCAGAGCAAAACTTGAACTGTCTGTCACGTTCCTTGCCCACTGGATTGAATAGGGTTGTAGCCTCTTTTCCCCATCTGTCTCCTTCAAGTCTGCCCTCCCTCAAAATAAAAATAACCTCCTGCTTTCTGTCCTGCGTCAGGGAAACTTTTGCCTGGAAATGTCATGAAAACTGATGTACCTCTATGAAAAATGTGTTGTTTGATGATTCAACATTTTCACATGGAAGAAACAGCTCCTTTGCTGCTCTGACCAGCTCTCAGCAAATGGCTCAATGGCATGTGGTCCGTGTTTCCTCCCAGGGACCTGTTCCTGGAGCTGCTGAGAAGCTTCCTAGGTTATGGCCCATTCAGTAGGTGGCAAGTGTGATTGGATCAGGCAGTCTGAATACAAGCAAAGAGCTCTCATTCGTTCTTACAGGCCTGAAAACATGAAAAATAGTGTTGGTACTTTCTGTGGGATCAGGTGTTCTCTGATTGTATAATCTTCAGTGAGCCCTGGGTTCTGCCTGATTTTGAGGAGAGCTCTCAATGCAAGCCAGTCTGCCCTGTCACTGAGCCAAGGTTCCATAAAGGAAGGAGGTAATGTGTCACAGGAGCCAAGGAGGAGGCATGAAAAGGGACAACAGGCTTGCAGTTCTGAAGGATGAATACTGCCACTAGTGGCTTGGGATTTGGGTACACGAAATTGAGGGTACCCTCACCGAGATGTGAGAGCTGCAGGGTGCCTGGCATCTCTGCAAGGAGGCCGTCCCTGCCCTGTGTTTAAGATACGAAGCTGGATTTCTGGCCCAGGAGGAGCAGGCAGAACAGAGGAAGGTTGTGGTGCTGGGACAGGTGTGTCAGCCGGCCACGGGGTACTTCCACGTTCCCAGGTCTCATACCGGCCTTTGTGCTGACCTCCGGGCTGGGATGAGAGTGTCAGCTCCCAGCTTTGCTCTGCAGAATCGCAGAGCACCTTTGCCCGTTTCCCTTGCCTGTACACAAGCACCAACCCACCTTTCTAATACACCCTTTTCAGATGGATCAAGCTTTTATCCTTACTGTTATTGTGATCCCTGACATTGCCTGTAAGCAAACTGATGGCGAGTGACGAAATTCCTTACGTGGAGACTGAAGTGCGAGGAGCACAGGAACAAAATAATAATGCTAGTCATAATAATAAATATCAGCCCCATTTGCTTTAATCCGCAGCTCACAGAACAACAGCCCAGTCCAAATTCTCATCTGCTGTGGAGATAAAGAGTGTGATTTACTCTGTCAGCTTCGGAGAACAGACACACCACAAGGCAGTTATCTCCGGCCATAAACAAACTGGAGTGGCTTTGCCTTTTAGCAGGCTCCCTTCTCCTCTCCTGTGGAGTGCTACTTTCCGCCTTACGTAACCCTCTGGGCAATTCCACTGACCTATTTTGTTTTAATAAACTTGAGCAGTTTGAGTTATGCACCCTCCACTTTTCAGACGCCGTTGCCACTCCACAGGGCTCCCTTTCTTGCCCTGCTGTGCAAGGTTGCATAGGTAGTATCTTGGGAGAAGCTAAGTAAACAGCTTCCAAGTTCCGACACAGCCCATATGTGCCAAGCTTCCTTTTGAATGTTAGCCTTGGAGGTGAGAAGGAAAAACTGAGTTGACTAGGAAAACGCATAACCTTTCAGAAACAGTTTTTTATTACCCTCCTTATCACCCCTTTAAGGTCGTAAAGATTATGCCAAAGAAGCTATTAAGTTTTCCAGGATTGCAAAATATTTTCTCAATGATAGAGATGAAGCATGCCGTTCCACTTTTCAATTTTTTGCTTTAAATTTCCTTTTATGTTTGGGGATTTGATCTTAATCTTCCCTCCATACCTTTCTGTTTCCATCCTGCTTGGAGGCAGTCAGACATGGTTAATGGTTTCTTCTAGCCAGAAGCCTACACTGAATTGCAAACAGAAGACCTCTCAGGCATTAGAACAAATTAAGAGAGTGAACATGGAAATTAAAAATGCGGGCACCCTGGTTCCTTAACAGACTGAGCTTCTGGCTTTCCCTCTGTCATGGTTCCTGAGATGGGTATAGTCTTCTGGAGAGCAATGACTGACAGCAGTGGTTTTCCATACTGCCTCATCTACTTGAGTTAATTTAGGAGCTAGGGTATATTCTCCCACTAAAAAACATCTGCGAACACTTGACACCAGAATGTTTCTAGTGGTTAAATACTGGGGTCTGGGCTGAAATGGCTGCACATTGGTGTCTCCACTAGGTTATGCTAGGGAGGAAACAGGGATTAAATGTCACAGGAGGCCATCAGAGATTCCCTTCCCCACACATTGCAGTGGAGGAGCAGATTAATGTCCCACTAATAATGCGTCTCCTGCAAATCCCACACTGGAGAAGGATATCCAGAGTTTTGGAGAAACGCTGAAAAGAGGCTCATGAGAGCCCCAGTTCTTCACACTGAACTGGAAAGTGTTAGGAGTGGACTGCAAAGCTCTACTGAATATCGAGTTAATCCAAGATTTACGTGCCATAAACCTCCAGAAATTGGGCTGTGGTGGGCTTTAGCTAAAGCAGTGTTAGCTAACCTTTTAAGAAACCCTGTTTTTCCTTCTTGTGCGGTCTTTCCGATGCGCCTTGTTTTCCTGAAGGAACAGATCCTCAGCTGGCATAACACAGATTCATCTCACTGAAGCCACTGAAGCTGGAGGTTAGGATGCTCTGACCCCAAAGCAATTCCTCTTAATGGTGACATGTTTGTTGCCACCAGGCAAGACCGTGGACTGAGCACTGGTGATGGAAGAGTAGCAGACAGGCTACTGGCACGAAGTCCTCCATTCACCTCTCCCATGGCATTTACTATAAAGAGAGACAGAAGCAGGAATTTGAGACACCTCAGTGAAGTCAGCGTGAAGAAGAGAGGAGTCTTACTCAAGCTGAGTTAGAGTGGAAAAACTTTTACCAGGGAAATGCCAAGTATAAATCACTAACTGGTCAAGATGATTCAGAAAGAGGACAGTAGTGAGCTAATTAATGCCAACTGGCAACAGAACAGAACAGTATTACGACTTTTTAGGACAGCGTGTGTCAACCTTTTCCACCATGTCCCGCAGGGACAGGCTGCCTCTTTCCCACAGGATTACAACCTCCTGTCTGGGACGGGCAGAGGGGCCAGGGGCGGAGGATCTTCGAGCTATTGTTTCAGGTGCCTTGCCAATCCGAGAAGGCATCTCAGCATTGATTTATGCTCTGCTCATATTTTCCAGGTTTCTTCTCCAGTCATGCAATGGTACGGAAAGACTTCCCTAGTAACGGGAAAAAAAGGGGTGGGTGGAGGAGGATAAAAGGAATGGGGGGACATGCCTGTTCTGACAGCTGTGTCCATCCTGGGGGGAGCTCGTAATTCCCAGCTGGAAACTTTGTCTCTGGAGCAGTGACTTGTGGTGCCGAAGCCACCCAGAGTCTCCTAGTGGCAACTTGAAGTAGTCTGGTCACTGGACAGGGAAGGTAGGGCCCATACTATTCTCAACATCCATCACAGACAACGTACAATGTCAATGACAGACTTAATAATTTTAAAATTTTTAAGTTAAATACATTTTATCTCTTTTGAAACAGAGCTATTTAAAATTAAGTGTGGAACAATGGCCATCTATATTAGGAATGAAAGTTAACATATTTGATAAAAAGTTTCTTTTTGTCTTGTTTTGCTTGAAATATCATTAAGTGCTACCTGCCAAAATGTTTCAGAAAGTTGAACCAAACCACTGCCTAAGCGCCTGGAGCCAAAGCTTGGTAAGTGCTAAACCCACTTTTGAGAGCAATTGCTCTTCCGTAAGTAGAAGACGACTATTTTTTCCATTTCAGTTTATTCAACAAATTAGGTTCAATGACTTGCTCATGCGAAGCTGAGAAACTGAATGAGGTTTGGAAAAAGCAGACAAGCTTGTTTTTCTCCTCTGGTCTATGAAGAAAATGAGGATGAGATGACAAGATCCAGCAGATCTACAGTGTTGGGGTATATGGTGTCCTGGAACAACCTGTTTAACCCACTAGCCACTGATACAACCTCCTTTCTTTTCTGTTTTGCAGTTAAGGTGGTTTATTTAAGTAATATACTAGGAGTTTGGTAAAATTGGTTTTAGATGTTTTTAGTGGATTCAAATTTCATTCTAAATGCAGCCTGATATGAATCAATTCTAAAGAAAAAGTCATTCTGTAACAAATAAAAAATGCATAATTCATCATTTTCAAGCATAGAAAAATGTAATGATCGAGACCTAATAAAATAATATAAAGCTGTAAGTAAATACGTGTAGATGAAACTGTCTGCTGGTAACAGTAAGGACCAAAGTTAGGAGGCAGGCTGTATGTGGTTTTAAGTCAACGGGGTCTTACTGGTTACAGCCTGACGAATATCAACCTTTCTTCAGGGAAAATAATTAAAAAGGATAAATGGAAAAGAAGTTTTGATTTAATTTTTAAAATAAAGTTCTCCTGCTTGCTAATTTAAATGGGTGATTCAGTCTGTTCACTGAGGCTCAAATCTATCCATTTTAGTCCAGTTTCCCTGTAGTTACCACATGGGTGGGGTTTTATGCATCTGAAATTTCAGTTTCAGACTATTCTCTGTGAAGCCGAAGCCAAACCTCGCTGAAGTCGATGAGATTTTCCCCACCAGTTTGCCAGGAGTCTGGAGCAAGCTTTTAGTGGTCCAGATTGATGACTGTTCAGTTGCTGAAAACCAACGCCTAGTGCAGTTCTTCACAGGTAACTTCTGTTGCTGCCTGAGGTGTGTAACTAACAAGTGTGCTTGTAGCATTCTCAGCAGAGGAGTGAAGAAACAAGAAGATCTGATCATAACATGTGCTAGCAGTTTGTAGTGTCCCTGCTTATGCTGTACCTCTCTTTCAACCTCCTGCCTGTTTTCCAGATGTTTCCTAGCTCAATATTCGCTTTAGACAATGTCAGCAAAGCCCTTGTCAGTGCCTGTGCAGAAGCAAAAAGCAGCAGCCGTGAAGCAAGTGAACCCAAATAGAAGTCAGGATTTGAAAAGTAAAAGCAGAGCAAGCACATCTAGTCTGAGGCTGGAGGAGAATGTTGCGAAAACAGTGGAATCATCTTGAAGAAGTAGAAATAAATGAGGTAACAATGTATTGCAGTACAACTGGAAGTGTCAGTCACTTACTGTGAGTTTTTCTTCTTCCCCATCTGTCATTTCTATTCTGTTCTGTTCTGTTCTATTCTATTCTATTCTATTTTATTCTATTCCATTCTATTCTATTCTACCCCATCCCACCCCATCCTGTTCATCTGGTTACCACAGGACCTTAAAGGTCCATTTATGCTAGGCTCTATGGGGAGACCAAACAAATTAACCTCTTCCTGCCTCGAGGAGTGTGCAGCCAACCCAGCACAGAGCTGTGCTATGCTGAGCCAACTCTCTGCACAGCTGCAGAGCCTCACTCCTTGTGCGAACTCGTTCAGACCTTGGTGTGCACCACAGAGCACTATGCTGGCCAGGGATCTGCTAAGCGTAAGGCACCAGGCAAGCGGTAGAGACAGACTGACTTGCAGTGTGTGCTGGGATGATGAGGCAAAAGCAGGCAGTGGGCAGAGTAACTTTGTGCTATGTCACTTGTATTCTCAGCTGTTTTCGTGTGAGGACAGTTCCCCTAGTACACACTGCATGTTTGCATCTCTACCTATCTGCAGATCAGCCCATCCATGTCATGAATCAGCTGCTCCATCAGGAAGAGGCTTCTGGAGGGATGTGTGCCAGCTATTTAATATATTTATTGCAGTGTTTTTACTCTGTGTATTTAACTAATAATGGCAGAGTTCGTGGGTAACTCCATCAGGGAAAACATCTTCCTGTGTCCCATGGCAAACATGCGCACACAATTGTCCAGTTGGGCTCCAAAATGGCCCATACTTGTCATCCCTGAATCAGGTTCTGTTTTCCAGCCCTCCCCACCAGTTTACAGTTTCCATTCTTGAGCTCCTTCCTCTGACTGTAGATGCCTATCAGCATAACTGGAATTCATGGCATGACCTTTGATTCCTTCTATCCTCATGCCAGACTCCAGCAGGTCTCTGTTATCAGATAGTAAAGCCTATTATAACGTGAAGTGCATGCACAAATTTACCCAGGCGGGTATGCTGGCATCCTTGCCTGATAGTTCCTCTTCCCAGAGGAGCATGGGCATCTCTCAGCCTCCTTAGGGCCGCCAGGGCCTCTCTTTACCTAAGGAAAATATGTTGGCATGAAAGGCAGATGGTTACACATGCTTCTGCTATTTTCTCTTTCAGAAGGTAAATGCTTTTTCATATCCCATGATGTCATCTTTTGACACTGCACACTGGTGTTGTGTCAGGCAAAGATGGCATTCTCATCTGCTGTCTGCCTGAGCCTGCAAGGACCCTCCAGCCCTGGAGCCGAAAGATTTGTCCTCATTATCCTCCTTCTGTCTCAAGGGAGCAACATTTCCCCAGGTGGAGGCACAGACGAGGGATGTGACTCGCCCAGCATCACCCTGTAAAGGTCACAGCGGAGCCAGGGACAGAAGCCAGGCCTCAAGAGTCCCAGTGCTGTCGTTCTGCAATACCATAACTAGTTTCATGACACACATGAATTCTTCCAAGCAATTCTGTCTCCCGTGCAGCCACCACAGCCATCAGCTGCCGCCTGGGCCCTTGAGCACCGTGGGGTACATCCCTCCATGGTCTGACCTGCAGCAGAGCTCCAAAAACTGCCGTATGGGGAGGTGAGGGGCCAACTGACCTCCTCCCATTCTGGGTAGTTTGTCAAAGGCTGGGTCACACCACAGGCCCTGCTTGCTGCAGAGCTGGGTCTGGACAGTACGTAACCAGAGCAAATCTGGCAGAGACAGCATGACTACCTCAGCTCACCATAGCCAGCTGTACATAGCAAGACGTCTCTTTACTAGTAGCAGATGGGATGCAGAGAATGGTCCCAGTCTGCATGCTTCCCGAGACACCTTCTAGGATCATATGAGCCACAGAATTCATTCTCATTTCCTCTGAGACCCTCACACAGCACCCCAAGTCGGTTCCTCATGCTGCATTCCTTTTGTGCAAGGGCCCAGCTCACCCACCAGCCGCTTTGGCCTGCCATCAGACTTCGGTCGCTCTGCATGAAAACTGTCCCATCTGGTTGTTCTGGATACACCGTGCAAAATCTCCCTGGCCTCGCGCACGCTGGCTGTGGCACGTATTTTGGATTTGGGCACTCTAGCTGCAGGCAAACTCTGTTCTCCCTCAGCGGCAGGCTGGGTTTGTCGGAGGGTGTTAGGAAACGTTCTCGCGGTGGGTGGAAGCACGTAGTGCATCTGAGGCGGTTGCTGTGGCTGTGGGGGACAGCTCTGGCCTGGCCCACGCAACATGTCCTGCCCAGGTGATCCTCTGTGCTGCTCGCAGCAGTGCTGCTGTGAACACTGCTCACCCACACCGGGCTTGCACGACCCAGCCAGTTGCCAAACTGGAGCGCCTCAGCTGATCCCAGGGAATTTTAATTGAACCACCATCGCCCATTGCGAGTGGGTGCCAGTTTGTCAAGCCTTGATGATGTTATCTGGGGCCAGGGAGTGTAGTAGGTTCACATGCATGCTCTCTGTGGGACTGCAGAAATGCTTCCCTCTAAATGACTGCGCATATGCCTTTGCAATCATTAGATGTAGGAAGTGCCTTTTGTGTGCATGATAATACACCATTACAGTCATCCTGGAAGCTGCTTCCACCTTGCCCCAGTGCCTCTCAGCTAATCACACAGGAAAGGTTTTGCATGTGAGAGGAGTAGGATGGGGCCAACAACAGGTTTGGAAAATGCACTTCAGGACATGGTTTAGCAGACATGGTGGTGTTGGGTTGATGGTTGGACTTAATAATCTTAGAGATATTTTCCAACCTTAATGATTCTATGATTCTTTGAAATCCAGCTTCAGAACACCAAGGGAGTAGCAAGTTCTGAAGCCAGGTCCGTAGATGTAGGGAGCTCTCTGTTAAATGTCCTCCCAGACAGACTCCATACAACATGGTACAGGGTAAGAGACAGATCTGGTATTCATGAGCTCTTAATCAACTTTGAACAGTGCAGATTAAAACCAAACACCTAGAAGGGAACAGTCTTAAGTTCCTCCATGATGTGCTTGGCCCTGGAATGGACAGGCAGCTGTATATGGAGCTAGCTTCAAATTGAGGTCTCCAGACACAGTCCTGCAAAAAGTGTATTAAACTACGCTCTGCAGCAGCACAATGAGGCCACCTTACATGCTTGCTTCTTGTTCTCACACTGGTAGTGTGTGCTGTTCTCACATGCAGCTTCACACTCCCTGGTTATACATTAGCAACGACACATTCTTTAGCTCAAGTTTGAGTTGGACGTAGATTGAAGCCTGATACTGCAAAGTACGGTTGGGGAGAAAGAAAACATCACTCAGGGTCAAATATTTTCTGGTCTGGGGTTAGTAGACAGAACATGTGACAAACCCCTAAGTACTGTTATTGTGAGTACTCACTGGGTACCATCAATGCAATAGGAGATGAGGTCCTTGGATCTAAAGGCCTGCTGAGACAAAGATACTGAAAATGCACTCTCAATGAATGAGTTTTTCCCCAAGGTGGAGAGCACTTCTGGGGATGTGGGGTGGCATGGTGTGCCTTTGCTGGGGGGATTAGGGTCTAGGGGTCCCAAGGATGAAGTGCTTTTTCTGGAGGAGCCAGAAGCTTAGCAGAGCAGGAAAGGAGGTACAGACACAGGCAGAACAGGAAGAGGCTACTTTGGTGTGGGCTCAACAGAGGTGAGAAATTGGCCATGGAATAAGAAAGATCCTACACTTCCATCTTATGGCCACACCCTCCCAATCTCCAACGTACTCCAAAAGCACTGATCATTCAGAAAGCCTGTGCTTCTCTCCCATGGTCACAGAGGCCAAACTGTCAGTGCGTGTAGCACACTTGACTGGAGACAGGGAAGCTGGGGCATCGCGTGTGATAACCAGCTGTTCATACCAGCCATTCCTGCTCCAAATGGAGAGTGCCACGATTGCGTGTTTTGAGGCTGGTCTTTTGTCCAGCCCTTCTCTTTTCCTGCATAATCCATCTGACTGGAACACATTGCAGGGTATCATGCTGCTTGGAGAGAGGTCTTCAGCGTGTGCTGGCTTTGGACAACCTTCCACAACTCCCATGTCATATTTTACTTGGGATCTAGCCATCACATGCATCTTGATAATAATCACGTTTAGCTCAGCTGGACCTGGGTTGAATGTCATGCCTGAACCAGTGATTTCCCATCCGAGTGCAAAACCATCTTTTCTCTGAGGAAGAAACAAAGAGTAACATCAACACAATCAGATCCCAAGACTAATGCAAACCTATCACCAAGCAAATTTCATTTTTAATAATTCAATAATACATAAGGATAATGCAAGTAGGGAAGACAGGAGCAAGTAAAGCCAAAATAGATCAAGGCAGAGAGCTCCAGCTGTCTCACCAGCTGACTTTGGCCACAGACAGCTCAATCTAAATCTCAATATAGGGGCACGGGGGGATGGTGGCAGATCACGCTGCTACCCTTATTGCCTTCCACGATCACAGTGTCAGTTTTGCTAAAGCATGGGAGGACAGGTTGATGGAGAATATTTGCTTTCACCCTCCCCTCCCCTTTTCCCCTCACTTTCACACTTTGTGGATAGCAGCCATGCTGTGATCTTAGGCCTGATATATATAGCCCTCCTACAGCCCTCTTTGAAGAGGATGCTTGGCCAGAGGAGGGAGATGAAGGCAGAACTGGCCACTAAAAGGGTTTTGCTGACAGATCCCTTTCGGTATTCATCAGAGATCTCTTTTGCTTCCCTATACTTCTTATTTCATAGAGCCTTTCTACTGGATCAGTAGCATGAGGAAGGAAGGAGAAGACGAGAGGCAGAGCTGTATAGAAGGCTGTACTAGCCCACTGAAAATTGCAGACTAGAAGAAAGCATGGACTCATCCATGGTGTCCGCCTTTTTTATTGCATGTGTATCCCAAGGGACATGGCAGTTCCAGCACATCGCTTGGTTTGCTGCCATTTCAAGGAGGACTGCCTCCTTCTATCAAGTCACTGTGGTGATTTGTTCTTTTAGTTTGTCTTATACGTACAAATTGCTTATGTTCAGAGAGCTGGATATGGCGCTTGTCCTTCTGAAATCCACTTCTCCCAAACCTCTAGTACTGGCTCCCCTGTACAAACCTCTGTAAAATTACTCAACTACAGCAGCATGCTGACATGCACGATTTTGCTGATGAACAAATAGCAGTTTTTCCCAATGCTTTCATGCAGTTGTTCTGCCAGTGGGAGGTATGATTTCAGGAACATTAACTTGAGTAAACAACGTCCTGTGACATCTACCTTTATTGGGCCTGCTTCCCTCCTTCATCTCCAAATTTCTGACATGACCTTTGATAAGAGAGTGGCTTGCTAGAATGACACTAGATTGCTCGGGGCTCTTGTGAGACAACCCGTTATCAAAGGCTGAGCACAGCCGTGACCAGCTTGGAGTGCCAGTCCAAATTTACCCAGGCTGCTATGTTGGCATGCATCCCGAAATTCTCAGCTTCATGGACTTTTATCTTCCCCTGCAAAACGAGGACATCATGGACTCTCCTCTTAGCTGCCACTAGCCTGTTTGACACCACAGAAATATGCCCAAGTGCGAACATGCTCAGCTTCCCAACCCATACGCAGAGCTCCCCTCCCCAAAAACCTCAGGGAAGATATGTTGAAAATATGTGTTGCCCAAGTACAGCTCTGTTTACTCGATAGTGATTGTTCAAGGAGGTGTTTCTGGCCTCTCTTCTCCCATTCTTCCGTTCCCAGCCTAACAAGACCTGTATTCTTGTCACGGTGTTTATCGGGCAATGAAGGAGAAGCAGCAATGGCTTCTTGGTGCCAGCTGGCATTGTGCCATGTGATTGTTGTCAAATGGGGATGTAATAATCGTAATAATATGTTTCTCACTCAATTCAAACCTCTCCTGAGATGCTCTTTTCATTTGAGGGGAGGAGGGAGAAGGATCTATGACTCTCTGCTTGTCTCAGTCTGCCACTCCAGCTGGGTCTCTGTATCCTTCCAACCTTGCCCGTGGCAAACCAGGTGCTTCTGGAAAGGCTGCAGCTAACTTCACCCTAATGCACTCTTTGGCTGAGGGGAGATGGCCCCCAAAATTGTCTCTGAACACCAGAAGGGCGTCTGGGCCCCTGATCCACCTCCTGCAGCTCACTGTGCCGTCTGGTGTCTGGGCTGTGGAAGGCTCCGAGTCTGCAAAAGGCACTGGACACCAGGACAGCATGAGTGAGAGGAAAGGAGTGGCTCAGCCCCAAGTCTTCCACTCTAACTTTCCTGCCTGTCTGGCCGTTAGGAAGTAGAAGGGAACTCAGTCATTAATAACGCTTGCAGTTTTTTGGCCTCTGCGCTGAGCCTGTCCATGAGAGACCAATTATAATTGTGCTGCGGCCAGAAATCTTAGCTAAATGGCCAACGTCCTCAGATTCTAAGAAATTCTGTGGAAGAATTTCTTTGTGGAGAGGGAAAGGATGAGAAAAAAGAGGATTTTCTTGGACACATGGCAGTCTGTGAGTGGGGCCAGGATTTCATACAAAGCAGCTCGCTGTGGCTGGCTCCCTGTGCAGGCAGCCAGCAGGAGACCCACATGTCACTTCAGAACTAACGTGCCTGGTTTTCCCCACAGGGGATGAATTTCTCCTTCTGGCCATCTCCACAGGACCCCACCGCTGCCCTGCTCCTTCCACCACACACCTCTCAGGAGTGGATCCCTTGGGAGAGGATGGGCAGAACCTGGACTGATGTCAAAGCCCTGGAGCCGGGAGGCTCCTCGCCTCCTTTGTCGGTGCCTGATTCATTGGGTTCCAGGGGGCAATCCTGTCCTAACGGCAAGTCTGCACTTTGTGTTTGTACCCCTTTAACCCATAATAGAAATTAATGCATTTCACGGATGAATGGGTGTTCTCAGCACACTGAGATTTAAAATCTACCTCTCCAAAGCAAAAGTGCTGATGAAAATGATTATGAAATACATTAAAATAATGGTGAAAAAACCCCAAAGAAAGTAAAATCTGTGCATCAAGGGATTTATCCCTGAGTATGTGATGGATTTGTAGAACAATGCAGGGAAGGACTGTGTGAAAAAGTCTTAAAGTGTGTAACTGCTTTCCAGGAGCTCATCCCAGGTGCAAGAGCACTTTGTGGATGCACATTAGGAGTTTGGCTTCATCCAAGTACCGATGCAGAAGGGGAGCAGTCTCCTCAATCTGCTGCCAGAGTGCACGTCGCACTCCTGTTTGCCGTGGACTGGCAAGTTAGGAGAAGAGCTCCCACGTGTTAAGTGAACCAGGGAGTGGGTAGGGATGTGTTCTGTTCTCTGCTGGCGCACTGCAGTACTGCCAGCACTTCCTTACCCAGCAGTCACATATGGAAATGTGGGGGTTTTGGCAGGTGTTTAGACTTTTTTTTCCTACGCATTCCGTGAGGTATATACCACCAAAAGCTGGGAATGGCCAGAAGGCACACGTCTGGGCTGGTGTGGCCACCCTGGTTTAGAAGTGCAGTAATGACAGGAAAGAGCTGAACCTCATGGCATAAACCCTCCTGGGAAAGTATGTGAGGAGACTCATCAGCCTTGGCCATTCTCTGAGGGGTCAACAACTACCCCTTATCAGTTTTGACAAGGTACTTTTGACTCCTTGTCAAATAATAGGAATCTAGTAAATGGGCCCAAAATGTCAGTGTTATTCCAGACAAGAAATAGATGAAGAAGAAGTTACCTTTCCTGTTGCTAGAAATGCCTCCTGTGCTAGCCGTGCACCAGTCACTACTAAAAAGTAAAGACTGACCACTTGAAGGCTGGTGGGACCTGAGAAACTGAAGTGCAACATTTAAAATACAAGGCACATGACTTCAAACATGCTCAGGACTCATGGCGAGTCCTACACTCTGCAGGTTCCACCGAGACAAGATCTTTGGGACAATCTGGCACTTTTGTCCGTGAGTCATCACTAATAACATTTCCTGGATAAGTAAGTGTGAGAGTAGATCCCAAACAGAGAAACTCACCTTTGTAGTGTTTATATTGTAATAACTTTCATAGCATTGAAAAATGCTGTGCTGATGGCTCTGGAGCAAGAAACGGCTTTATCTGTGAAGGTGGTGCAGGAAGAGGATGTGTGTTACAGTCTGCTCACCTTTCAGTACCTTTCGTAATGTGGATTCCTATTCACTGAGAATGTGGAGGAGGTGAAATCCTGCCAGTTGGATAAGAAACACTTCAGACCTCTTCATACCCTGTTGGAACAGGTGGGACAGAAGAAAAAAGACCAGGTTGCTGGAGAGACATCTGTTAATACTGGAGCAAAAGGCTGGGACTGGGTGTTGAGAGAGACTCTAGCAGGTTTAACAAAGCCCTTTCTTCTAGCTCTGCCTGATTGCTGCCTTGCTTAGCATGAGTAGACATCGGGATCCTTCCACACCCCTCGTATGGGCTCTTTCAGTATCTGCCTCAGGCATTTGTACCTAGATAAAAATAATCTCCACAAGCTTCATACTCTTGGCCACAGTCCATGCTGGTGCCCACTCCTCTGTGATGATGGCTCTCCAAGCCCAACAGCAAAGCACCAAAAATCATAGAGTCGTGGCAACCCTGAGAACACAACTCAAACTCTAATCCCATTATAACGGCTCAATGTACTTTGCTCAAACTTTTAATAAGGTAACATGTACCTGAATAACTAGATTTCCTCCTCATGTTCACGATCCTGCTCTTGGCAATGACTGGTGAACTATGATAGCATAATCTGATTTGGATGGCCTGCGCAGGCACCACCTGGCAGCTATTGACATAAAGTTAGGAGAATGAAGAAGAATGGTCCCGAGGAATATTCAATTACATTGTTTCCTTTCCCAAGGTAATAACCTGATGAGTAACAAAGTTACTTTCCCTTTTTTGCTCTCACCATCTCCGTTTCCAAGGATTTTTATTTAGTTATTTCCATTTTTCTATTCAGCACCCATCTGGAGATGGATGAGCACTCCCTCTGTTTGTAGAAGCCACCACTGCTGAATCAGAATCAGCTGGTTGTGTTGGAATATGGTGGTAACACCCAAAGTGAAACCTGTGCGCAGCAGAGCTTGGCTTCCCAACACCCTGTGAGCAGGAGTGCTGAGAAACAAGCTCTCAATTGCCTACCTTGTTGTGCATTTGCAAGCTGCTCTTCACACCCCTAGCAAAGAGCTTCAGCGCAGAGGTAAGGGAAGAGCTTTCTCCTGCTAAGCAAAACCAAGATCTTTCTCATTCCACCCTCTCTAAACGGACTGGCTGTTTAAGAAATGCTGGAGTTCACTGTGATGTCCAAGACAGGGTGGGAAGGCATAAATGACCTTTTCTGAGACATCCTGGGAACCAGATTTGCTTTACTTACCATCTGTTTGAAAGGCTCTAGAGCCCTCCCTTGTTTGTAAAGTTGATCGAAAAGATATGAAGAGATGTTAAAGAATTGTCTCCTTTGTCCATGCACTGACAGACCATTCTCCATAGCCTGGATTTTTCTCTCACAGACTCAGATGGTGTCTTGGGGTCTGTGCTGAATTTTCCGACTTGGGTAGAGACGTAAGCTCAGCTTGACTGGGACTCCTCTCTTCATCCTTAAACTTCACCTCTGCTCTCCCGAATTCTCTCTTTATCCATCAGCATCCCAAGGAGGATGCTGCAGTACTTATAGTCCACCTCTGCTTTGAGGGCAAGAGCATTTCCTTGCTCAACGTCAGCATGCAGGACTGCACAACTTTGGGAAATTACAAGGATTAGGTTCCTTCAAGGTCTTTTAAGAATTTTGTAGGTATTTTGGTAGCTTTCTACTGATTTAAGGAGTAATATTTCCATCCTTTCCCTAATATGTGAAGGAATTCACTAACAAATGGTGACTCACTACCCAGAATCTTTCACTGAACCTCAGTCTCTTCTCCAGAAGCAGTTCATGCCATTCTCTTGCCAGCATGTGCAATATCTGGTGTTTCTTGCTCCAGTGAATGTTCTAGTGAACTGATTTTTCATTAGCATTAGGCAAAGAGGGGTTTGAACACCAATATTACTCTCTTTCCCCGATCTCATCCCGTTTCTGTTTTTCCCTCCCACTGGCTTCTGAGCAAACGTTTATGAATGTGCAGTTCCTAAGCAATTGCGTTATGGAATGACTGTCTGGTCTCCATATCTGCCAGCAATAGTAAACCAGCTTTTTTAATTTAAAACCATTACCCCTTGTCCTACAAGAACAGGCCCTACTAAAAAGCCTGTCCCTGTCTTTCTTGTAAGCCCTCTTTAAGTATTCAAAGGCTGCTATAAGGTCTCCCTAGAGCCTTCGCTTCTCCAGGTTGAACAACTTCAAGTCTCTCAGTCTGTCCTCACAGGAGAGGCATTCTTTCCCTCTGATCATTTTTGTGGCCTCCTCTGGACCCTCTCCAACAGGTCCACGTCTTTCCTGTGCTGAGGGGTCCAGAACTGGATGCAGAACTCCAGGTAAGGTCTCACCAGAGCAGAGCAGAGGGGCAGAATCATCTCACTCGACCTGCTGGCCACTCTTCTTTTGATGCGGCCCAGGATAAGGTTGGATTTCCAGGCTGTGAGTGTGCATTGTCAGCTCACATCCAGCTTTTCTTCCACCAGTACCCCCAAGTCCTTCTTGGCAGGGCTACTCTCAGTCCCTTCATCCCCCAGCCTGTATTGATACCAGCAGTTGCCCTTACCCAGGTGTAGAACCTTTCACTCGGCCTTGTTGAACCTCATGAGGTTCACACGGGACCACTTCTTGAGATTGTCCAGGTCCCTCTGGATGGAGTCCCATCCCTCAGGCATGACCGCACAACTCAGCTTGGTGTCATCTGCAGACTTGCTGAGAGTGCACTCGATCCCACTGTCTATGTCATTGATGAAGAAATTAAACAGTACTGGTCCCAATACGGACCCCTTAAGGACATCATTTGTCACCAGTCTCCATCTGGACATTGAGCTGTTGACCACTACCCTCTGGCTGTGACCATCCAGCCAAATCCTTATCCACCAGACAGTCCACCCATCAAATCCATGTCTCTCCAATTTAGAGAGAAGGATGTTGTGCGGGATGATGTCAAAGGCCTTACAGAAGTCTAGATAGACAACATCTGTAGCTCTTCCCTGGCACATTGATGCAGTCACTCCATCATAGAAAGCCACTAGGTTGGTCAGGCAGGACTTGCCCTTGGTGAAGCCGTGCCTGTAGTCTTGAATAACCTCCCTGTCCTCCATGTGCCTTATCGTAGTTTCTAGGAGGATCTGTTCCGTGATCTTCCCAGACACAGAGTTGAAGCTGACAGGTCAGTAGTTCTCAGAATCCTCCTTTCTATCCTTTTAGAATGACACAAGTAGGGAAGAACAGAGGATGCTGGAAGAGAGAAGTGGGTGACAAGAGGAGAAAAAAATTGTCTTTAGTGGATAATTGTCTCAGAGCTGGGCTCATTTAAAACCATATGGGTCAACAGACTACAGAACAGACTGGGGGAGCTATCTATCTTTAGCCCTATTAGAAAGGGTGTATGGGCTCTAGCATAGTAGGTCTGTTCCAGCTTGTGATTCATGATAAAGGAAAATCTGAACTGTTTAGCAACCAATAGCCTTTCTGGTTGCACCAAAATCTCACCTAAGGCAACATGTTTTGCTTCCTAAATTGTGACAATACTCAGCAGGCATGTTTGTTATCAGGCATTTTTTAGAAAAAAGTACAGAAGCTCAAAATCTACTTTTCTTTGCCAGGCACTGCACAAGCATACATGGAGAGAGGTATCCCCTGGACTTGAAAATCCATAAAGCAAAGGGTGGGAGACAGGAAGTACAATTCTTCTTATTGCTACAGAAGTTCAGGCATGGAGGAGGACATGCACACAATTGCTGAGTGTTAATGGCAAACTTCAGAGTTGAAGCCAAGTATGGTGCTCTCCATTGCTGTTGCTAAATCACAAGATCTTCTTCAGTTTCCTGATTGGACCTGACACTTCAGTAGGCACACCCTGAAAATGATGATAGTCATTGTTTATACATCTAATTTTCTACACTTAATGCTAGCCCTAGTAAAATGCAGTATAAGAGCTGAGTCACCGTCTCAAGGGATACAAAAGATCAGTGATTTCATCTCACCCTGTGCACAGATTTCTAGAGACTATGGCACATGGATGATGAAATCAGTGCTAGAAGATGTAAGGAAAACTCCATTGAGACTCCACTTCTGGCTCTGGCATTGCCCACGTGCCAAACTTTATGCAGCTTGGACATTGTGGAGAAATCCCATCAAGGCCGTTTCTCATTATCTGTCTCCTCAGAAGAAGTGTGGTCATGAGGCACTGCCAACAAAGGTTTTAGCTTTGATCTGGCACTGCAGAAGGAGACTTTCTGGTCACAGTCACAGCGGGTCAGCCCACCTCACTGGCTGTTTATGAAAGCCAATTTCAGAATCACAGATGGAAAATGCATTACAAGATCTGACTGTTAACAGCCACAAGGACCGCAATGGCTGATCTTGTCATGTCACTTGCAAAACCCAGCATGCAGAACTCTGCCTGGCCAGCTGGCAGACCAGACACTTTGCTCTTCCCCACTACTTATCAAATCCAATACATTCTGGTAAACTAGACCACATAATTTAGCTGTCATCCCAGACTGGACGTAAAGAGTCCAAGCAATGACAAATTCTCCACTTGCCTTAGGAAATGTTTTCAGTTATTCCTTTCCTCTAATCTTAAAAAAACCCCTTGCATCTTACTTCCAGTTTGAATTTTACGGGTTCCATCTTCTGGGCTGGGCTTTATTGGGGTGTTGTTTATGGGGTAATAGGCCTCCCTGCTCTTGGATGCGTTTTTCCTTAGTAGATCATTAAAACATCATAGCATCCCTGATTTTTTTCTGATAAACTATATGGGATACTGAAGAGCTCATGCTACAGAGCGAAAACTCTTCAGGATCCCATATAGTATCTTAAAGATTGTGTATCATTCCTGCAGCTCATTTCTGAACCTTTCCCAGTTATTCTGCTTCCCTCTTGAATGTGGTCATCTAGTGGATGTTTTGTCAATGCCATGCCAGTGGGAAAATCATGTTCTTTTCTGCCACTCCGTATCTCTCCATATAATTAGCTACCAGGAGAAACAGTTTAGGCTTTCTTGCTCTGCCTGGAGCCAGCTTCCAGTGAATTATCTGTGTAACCCAGCAGAGCTACCCAGAGTCACTGCTTCCAAGAATACAACCTCATACATACATAAAGCTTGTCTATATGGACTACTCTCTGCCATATTCATCTAGGACAGATGTTATAACACGCATCACCTGATTGTTGCCTGATTATGAGCTTTGTATCACTGATCTGCTCTTATTGCCATTTTACTTTTCCAGTTTTCTACCCAGATACTCTCCAGCATATGGAACATGGAAGTGCTGTCCTAGCATTCTGCTGTCTTGCAGAATAGGGAGTAGTCCATGTTCCAGTCCGCTTCCTCACCTGCCTCACCCACATTCAGGTGAAACTGTTATTTTTCGCTATCTGTGAGCCAACCAGGTTCTAATATATTTTCTTCCTTTATTTTTTTCCTGGTCTGCATTGTGCTAGCACCTTGGTCAGTGTGACAACTTTGGGAAACTCTTATCTGCATTATTATTTCTTTATTTATACTAAAATAGTGGCTGGAGGCTCCAGAGGAGTTGTGCTCTGTATCCAAGCGTGCAACAAGACTGTCCATGGCACTGAGCAATTACAACTTCAGCAGAATCTAGGAAGAAGACACACAGAAGCTAGGAAAAAGGATTTCAAATAACTTTGTTTTTCAGATAGGGCACAATGACATGGAGTTCAGAAAAAGGATGTGTGTGATTTTGGCTTAGCTGTCAAAAATAAAACTTTCCCAGCAACTGAGTAGCAGGAAACACCCTCAATCAACCTTTTGACCTTACTATTGCATGACATTCAGGTTTGATTTACAAGTATCTTGCCTTTCTGTTTCCTTTACCCTACCCTTTGCCATCCTCGCTCTAACTCTCAGACAGCTGGTCTCATCTCAAGTGCACACTTACCTATATTGTCTTAGCCATGATAAGTTACTCCAAAACAGCATATCCTCCTGGATGATGTAATTTTGGCCAAGGGCTCTGTTCCTCACTTTTAGATTATTTCCTGTCACTGAGACATGAAACTTCTCTTTTTTTGGCTATGTACTCCCCTTTCAGAGCTGTGAAGCCTCCTTTCTTGTGGGACACCTCCCAGAGGCCTCCAGATTATGCAAAAACGCGAACTCTCCACACCGTCAGAATTTTGCATCAGGTGTCCTGTGTAGTGTCTTTTTATTGTAGTGAGCTCAAAAATCTGCTCCCATGAGAAGCCAGACACAGAATCCCAACCGCTGTCTGTGCACCTGCTCTTTAAACAGTGCTGGGGCAAGCCAGCTCTTCCACAGCTGGCTAGCAGATGGGGAAAGGTGAGAACAGACAGGCTGCTGTTCAGGGTTTCTGTGGCAGAGTAGTAGGATTGCATTAAGCTCCTCTTAACACATTATGCAGAATCCTAAGTCTTTAGCTGAACCGGGACTACAATCCTCTTATGCGTCTTTGCTGAAATTCCGTGAGTTGCATGCACGCACGCACACACACCAGCACAGAGGAGCCTTCAGAAGCAGCTTACCCCTCGCAGGTGACAAATGACACCAGGCAAGTTTGTGCTGGAAAGCCCGTGAGCCATCAGTCACCCGCAGACGAGAGACAGCTTTTGGCTCCCCCAAGCTTAAGGCATGTCGTGATTACCTTCTTTTTATTTACAGGTAACGGAATTGCTTGTTAAGATTGGCTTGTCCTTTCTTGCTGGGGATTTTTGTGTGTGTGTGTTTGTTTTCTGCTTCCAGCATATTCATGTGAAGTCTTTACCTTCCTTGACCTCCAGCAACAAGGCAACTCGTGTTTGGGTTTGACAGTCTGTGAGAGAAGTTTGCAGTGAGTGAAGCTCACCTCTGTGCAGGACACCAGGACACAGCTGGGGTGCTGCAGCTAGGGTGGACATGACTGCCAGTACTGCATGTGCCTGTGTGAGAGAAATCCTGTCCTACTCAGAAATGGGATTTCCCGGGCAATTGCCAATGTAATTGCAATGAGCAGGGGTTTATAACAGTCATCAGAGTTCTTCTCCTTCACTGCAGTATTTTGATATCATAAATATTAATTGGTCATTTATTTAGGTTGGGATTTTCAAAACTTACTGGGGATTTTCAGTGCCCATATTTCTAGGGACTGGACTTTCAACACTGGTTGAAAGAATACAATCCACACCTATGTAAAGTGTCTTACTTTGAGGCCCCAAGCCACATGGCCAAAAAAATCCATTAAAAGAAACATGGGTCCTCTCCTTGGGAACAGACATTCTCTGCCACCCTGAGACCCTAAGGATGGGATTAGCTGGATATCCAGGTCTGATGCTGGACCAAGGCCCACACAAGCAATGCGAGAGCTGACCATGGTGAACTGGAGAAAATGAACCTTGGGCTTTTGCTGCCTGCCAGCATGGGTAGCTTTTAAATTTGTTTTGGCTTATCTGCTCTCTGGTAGGGTGCCCCTACCTGTCGCCCCTCCATACAAGCTCTGGACAGTGTCTGGACCCAGGCTGCTCTCAACAGTGGTGGGTAGAAATTGAAACTGCAGAAGAAGCCGGCTTGGGAGCCAGCTGGCTAGGGAAGGGTCAGATAAGTGGCATCTTGAGAGCCAAACATAGTCATGATGGTTTCTGAGGTTGGCCTCCAAAGCCTCCCAGTGTCTGCCCATGGCGCCAGGCCTGTGTGCACAAGTCCTGATGCTCAGCATGGTCCCCTGCTCATGCCCTGCCAGCCAAGAGGACCCGGGGGCCCACGAGGATGGTGGTATTGCCAGTGTCTGGGGCCATGGGCGAGCAGTGGCTGTCTCTGTGCAGTGGCTGTCCTTTCCAGGGCTACGTCAGATCCCATTTGCTGGAACTTTGTGCAGGCTCATTGGCAATTATGGGCGAGACGTCCTGTGGGATGCTGTAGCCCAGGGAACTGCAGCTCTGCTGGTGTTGAGGCATCCTTGGTACATCAAAGCTTTTGATTCGTGTTGCCAGCTGTGGGAGATTTTGAGTCTAATAATTCGAGATTGTGTCAGTGTCTCTGTATTTTTATCAACAATAAGCGTGCTTAAAACAAAATAGCCAGCTGCGCCAGAAGCGGTGTGATACACTCACCATGGTATACAGTGAACGTCTCCAGACAGGACTATACAGAGCATTTTTAACATTTGTGTCTCCTTCATACAATCTGTTTCATTTCTTCATCCTGCAGAAGTGGAAGGCTGGCCACCCCTCCGACAGAACATGCACTTCCCCATCTTGGGGGCTGAACACCAGCCCTGTCCTCCTGTGCTGGTAGTCTCAAGCAGCCAGTCCTATGCAAAGCACCCTTTCACAGAGAGACTGCAGAGCTGCCGCTCTCCCCAGAGTTGCTGTTGAACAGCAAGTAGCTCCAAAGCCTGCAGAAATACTCCATGGCACCCTTGCATTAGCTTCAGCAGGGCTGAACGACACATGAGCACAATTTTGTACGTGGTGAGGACTGCCATGGGGCGGTGGCTCTGCTGCATGGAGCCTGGGCGTGTGAAGCCTCACCTTAATATCTCACTCCCTTAATGACTTAACGTGTCCATGCTCTTTGCATGTATCTGTGATGGGTTTTGCAATCTCGTCTGCGCTGCCTCGTCTTTCAGTTTGTGGCCTTGCCAGCTGCTGACAGTGGTGAGAGGGTGATTGCAGCACTGCCTGGCCGCAGGCCAATGCATGTGGCGTTTGCTCCCTTCCCATGTCAGTCCACATAGCCTCACATGCAGCTCTGTTGCTGCTGCTGCTCCCGCTCTGTCCAGATCCAGAACACGGTCACCATTCTTCCAGCCCCGCACCTTTCACAGCTCTGTCATCTGGCCTCCTGCCCAAGCTGCAGTGGACCTCTCAGTTGGTTCAGAGCTTTTCCAACCCTAGTTCCACCAATACCTCCTTCAGCTGTCCTCAGTCCCCACTGGCTCTGGACTTATGCTGCTGTGCAGAGGTGTTGTTAGTCACTGTGTTTTGGAATCTCAATGGAGACAGGATTAAAACCCCCATGTTTGTGCTGGTGTTGACTTGTGTTTTAGGAACAGATATCCACAGAAGTATGAAGGCTCATTCCTGACTTATTTTTCAAACGTAATATTTATAATCCCTAGGCCTCTGCTGCCAAGTTCTATACTTCTTGTCCTGTCTGGTCCAAATAGCACTATGCAGGGAAAGCTTCTTTCCGTCAGAGGACTGCTTAGTAGCCAGATGCCTATGGTGCCCTCCACCAAAGGAATGCTCATGCGCACTTGAGGACAGTGCTTTTAGGAAGGAAGTGCTCCACTGAAAGAAATCCCACCTGAGGCTGACCCTAAATGTAATGATACAAATGAGACTACACTGGCTGCAAGAAAGGGAAAGAAACTCTTGTGGCTTCTGTGGTACTACATTATGATGCCCCACCTTTTCCTTCAGGAAACTGAAACCTGAAGAATGATGGTTTTCTGAAGATCACCTGCTGAGCTGGTGTCAGAGCCTGGAGTCAGCTATCAGCTCAAGGCCCAAAGTGACGTTCTCTGTCACAGAGACATCGTGCTCTACATGGGCATTGCAATCCTGGTGTTGTACCAGCTCTAATTTTCACTTAAAGAACAAATAAATCGGAGCTGACCTACCCATCCCAGTTTGAAGCCGGGCCAAGTCACAACTGAGCACCATTTATGAAATAGTAACTGGAGCTCTGGCAACTGAACTACTATATTTATTCAGCCTGAGGTGAAGTCTGTTACCAGATAATTGCAAAGGGGAATGAACTTATTCCAGTAAGGTCAGTTTTACTGTTTCATCTCCTGCAAGCTCAGTTCATAGTTCCTGTTTGTTAACTGCAACTGGGCTGCACACAGAGGCTTTGTGCTGGGGGATCTCTCTGAGAGGTAGGATGCAACAGTGCCTGTCCCAAAGAATTTACAGGAGAGGATGTTTGTCTCATGCAGGTTAGTAGCAGGGCTTTTTGTTTTAGCAAAATGATGTCCTGTATTCACTGTACTTCTGTTAGGAAACACTCAGATTAGGGTGTTTTCTAGGGATTGTGTGTGTCTCAAGCAGAGGAGAAAGAAGAATTCTTTTGTGGGGGAAAGAACAGGGAAGCAAAGAAAGGTTTGGGCAGAGAAGAGCTGTGGCGTGGTTTGGCAATGACGGGCTGCTGAGGCAGAGGGGAGTGAAAGGGGCTGACACCCAAGAACAATCAATACGGCGAATGAAAAGTCAAGATCAAGCAGGCTGGAGGAGTGTCTGGGAAAGAGGGCTTGTTGTGCTGCTAGCTGTATGCAGCTGTGATCTCCACGCTGTCAGTCCCAAAACTACCAGCAGTTTCTCCTGAACTGGAACCATCTACAGAGAGGCTGCCAACACCGCTTTCCTGGACACTCAGTAGAGATGCTGGTTGAACTCCCATTAGAAAATTGGCCTGGCTTCTGGGAATAGAGCCGCTCCAGTCACACCCCTTTCATGCTCGCTGCTTTTGGAGTGGCCAAGCTATTGTTTGCAGGGCTGGAATTGCAGAGCTGCATACATAGAAATGAAACAAAATTCCCACACCCCAAGAGCTGGGCAGCAAATGTTCATGCCCTCAAACTTCCTGGGGGTGGGAGGTCGTCACCAAGCATGTGTGTGTGGATGGTCCTACTCACAAAAGCTTCAAATGACCCGCTGTCTGGCACACTGAACTGCAGCAGCACCAGGATTCTGCGAACAGTCTTGGAGCATTGCTTTAAATTCAGGTTGCCATACAACGTGAGATCTGTCACCTGCAGGATATGAATCCCTTCATGCTAGTACCTGTCAGGCTCATTTCTGCACTTAGTACCCCACTCTTTCAAAGGTTTTTATATTCCCATACATTATAGCTATGTCAGAAACATAAATATTCATGGATCAGGTGGACAGATGCTGCCCATTCTGGTCATAGCAGACATCTGAATCAGCCTAAAGGCTCCATACCTTCATCATCTGTTATGAGTCCAAATGTGATTATTATCAATTCCTGCAGAGAAATCCTGCAAGATACTCTGCAGTGGTTGGTTCTGGACTAACCAAGCTTGGGGACAAATTCCTTCTCGGCCCCACAGCCTTGAGACCTGTTTATCAGAAGCAAGAAGGCACATTTTTCTTGGGGAAATCTGACATGTTTTAAATAGTTGTTATTCCAGTACATTACTTTCTTCTTAAAAAAAAATCTTGCTTAGCTCTTGTGCCTCGTAGCACCCTGAGGCAGTGAGTTCAAGGTAATCTGATAAGATGACAATAAGGTCACATGTGGCGTTCTGGGATGTATTCTTGCTGTTGGGTTGTAGAACTGGGAGTTCAGGATCTCTCTTCTCTGTAGCTTGTTCAACATTTCTATGACAGCTCCTTCCATCTGTCTTCCCTCCAAGTCAAACCTTACTCACTGCTCTGGGACCTTAGTCCCAGAGGCCAGTTCCTCTGGGTGGGGGCATTGCAGCAGGGCTATATATGAATGTGCCAGGGAAATCCATCCTCTCCTTCCTCCCACTTCTGTCAGCTCTCCATCACCATCGCTTCTCCATGGTTCAACAGGATGGCAGAGCTCCCAGAAGGAGTCCAGGTGATGGAGGAATTCCCAGAGGTCTGCAGATTTTTGGGAAAAAAATAAAAGGTCTGCCTTTTTTGAAAAAGCAGCTCTTGCAGAACTTGGAGGAAGGCAGAGGGAGGAATGTTAAAGCCAGCCTTCTAGTGGGAACCCATAAGCAGTGAGCAGCTGCACCATCCAGCCTGTCTTGGTGCAGCTCCTCACTCCATTCCCTGAGGGATGCCAAGATAGCCCCAGCACGGATGAAGGCAACATGCCATTGGAAGTTTCCATTGTGTGACACAGTGCTGACAAGCCCTGGCCCTACAATGATTCAGTAGGGGTCCAGTTTAGTCTCATCCAGTTCTCTGATGGTAGCCATTGCCATAAACACAGGACTCCTGGAGCTGCAAGACAGAACTGAAGGTAGCACATGTTCTCCTGGACACAAAGATCAATGCTGGCTCTCAGAAAACCTCAGTGTGTGCTGAAATGGAAGTGGAAATGGTGCCTTTTCATTAGCACACAGGAGTACTGGCATGTGCCTGCTTCTGTGCCAACAGGTATTAATGCCCATCAGAGCGTGCCAACCAGCAGGCACTGTCTAATCCTGCTGTTGTATAATGAATAAGATTGTTGAATTGGGAAACTGAAGGTCAGAAAATGAGAGTGAAGCTGTCTGGAGCAGGGCTGCTCCACTGAGATCCCAGGGGACAGTCCCCTCAGGTGCCCTCCTCACTCTTGCTCCTGGGGGCCTGACCACTGGTCTTCTCTAGATCTAGATGCCTGTGTTCAAGGGGGAGGCTATGAAGACCGCAGCTGAAATAGAAGAGACAAGACCAATTGCAACTCCAGCTACTTCTGCCCATGTGTACTATATCTGGACACAGCTGGATATCAGAGTCCCATCAGTTTCCAGCCATTAATGAAAGCTAAGGTTGCTGCCTGACAAAATAGATGGCGGTTCTCCAAGGGATGAACCTTCCTCCCCTTCAGTCTGTTACAGGCCTCACAGTGTGACTGCACTGTGGGAAAGAGTGGGCAGCACTCAAGAAAGAAAGAATATCTATAATATTGTGGTGCTGTAGCACCACTGGCATGGAAAATGGAAGTGGCAGGTGGATGTCCACATTACCCACAGGTGAAAGATACAGGAATTGAAGGGAAAGTGGAAATGCAGGAGAAGCGTTTGAAGAATGCAATAAGCCCAAGTGGTTTCCTTGTTTCAGCTCTTTGTTATAAGCAAAAGCTTCCACCCCACGTCTCATCTCTCTTTCTCATTGTATGAAGAACTGAGGACTCTGAAGATAAGGATCATTCAATTCACAGAAGGAAGAAAGGGGTTGCTGCACTACTCTGTAGGGCCTCAGGGAAGAGTTGGATGCTGAAGACTTTTGGACTCTGAAGGGAACTGCCTTTGAACAGCCTTCAACTGAAGGCTGATCTGTGGTCTGAGGCACTCGGGGAGGGGTAAAACAGGGTTCTCAGGGTTGCATGAGATCCACAGAGAGCTGAATGTGTAATTAATGTCTCCAAATGCAGAAGAATTCCCTATCATCTGCCTTTTTTTGAAATTCTCCGTAAGTAATGTGAGGGAACCAAAAGCTTGAGGCTAACGCACAATACCCCTGTTAATCATTTATTAGTGTTTGGTTGGTGCCTGTAATGTGTGCATAGAGATGGCTCTGATGAGCTCTGAATTTCTGGTTCCCATCTGGAACCTCTTGCTTTGCCCAGACTTTGTTCAGACTTTGTTTACTGTCAATTAGCCATCTGGCCTATCACCAGGAAATTCATCAGTACAGGTATCGATCTGTGCAATTGATTTTGTGTCACTTTCTCCTCGGGGAGTGTGTTCACATGAGAATAACTCAGAAAATATGAAGTTCAGAATGCCACTGTGGACCCCCACAAGGGTTCTCTGCCCTGAAGACCTCTCCTCTCTGCCAGTGAATCTCTCTGTAAAGAGTTCAAACACATGTATCTGTTGGTACATTGACCAGCCAGGACCGAGACGGTTAAGAGTCCTAGGACGTACAAACTCATTTCATCTTGTTTAGGCAAAATGATACTTTTCTGTTGAAGAGACATGCCTGGAGAACATCATGATGGTGCCTTGTAAGAGCCAGCCCACTGGGGTCCTTGGGCAACATTCGCTCAGCTCAGTTTATGGAAGCAGAAGGGACTTGAAAGAAGCAGTCTGGTTCCTAGACAGGCTGGGTGGTGGGTGGTGCCTCTGCTCACGTCTCCTGGGTTCCCATGGGAAAGCTTGTATTCAAACCTCTCCCCTCGAGCAGGTCGTCTCCAGATGTCTGGGATGCCCCTGTCACCACCACCACCTTGGGAGCTAGCCTTGGGGAGGTGTTGTTTACAGGGGGGGAGCTGGAAGGAGGGAAGCAAGGGTGGAACTTTTTTTGGAATATGAAGACAAAGATCCTGAGCTGATTCTAGTTCGTAAAGCCAACGCTGATATCTGGTGCTTGGCCTAGTAAAACACAGGGAGTAAGAGGCTCTCTCTGATGTGAACAGTGGGGATCGTTAGCTGATCTGGGAGTGGCACGCATCTGGGTATGGCCCTGAACACCCATAGTCTACCTCCTCTCAGAGCCACTGCTTCCAGTCAGTGCCACAACCCGTAACTCCATCCCACAACCCACTGTAATCTAGGCCCTAACAAAGGTGTCTTGAATGTCTTACCATGTGGCCATGGAGTATGACTTTTCTTCAGTTCAGACTAGCTTTCCTTGAAGAAAAGAACATACTAGAGGGATTACAAAGAGAGCCAAGGGATGAGGTAAAAATAATAGGAGGAACATTTTCAGGAAGAAGAAAAACAGACAGCCAATTTAGAGAGATATTTATTTATGGGCTTACAAAAAGAATGGATGGAAATCTGTTAATAGAACAATTTTCTGTCTCTATTGTCTTCTGCTGTAGACATCCTAAATTTTGCTAGTCCCATTTCTCCACTAGGTATGAACTGGAGGACTTGCTAACAAGTGAAACCAAGCTTTTCCGTCCTCCTCACCTCAAATTTGGGTCCAAAACCAAGAGTTAGGCAGCTGGAATACATTTTCAATAGCTCTCAAGGCATCTGACGCTATTCATCCAGATGCACTCAGCTTCTGACAAGGGCTGCTCCACACGTATTTTGAAATCTACACTCAGGCACCAACATTTGGAAGGCTGGGCTGCACTAAGCAGCTCTCCTGCTGCTGCACTGTAAGGGAGGGAATAGGACAGAATCCAGCTCTCAGCTACTCAAAAGCAGCAGCCCTAGTCCTAGTGTCCACAGTCAGCACCAGCATTTGACAGCAGGTTGATCTTCAGGCATTTTTTGGACTACAGCCCTAATTGAAAGGATCTTGGACTTGCAGTCCTGCCCTGAGCTCCCCATCAGCCATGTCGATCTGGAAAGGAGACTGAGGGGAGCTGATCTCATAGTGATATTGGGCACTACTCAGTTCTTTGCGTGCACCTCCCTTTTTTGTCTTCTAAGCTTTTCAAACTAACATCCTGCACACACCAAGGGAAAGTGGGCTGATGGGGAGTACCTCAGTCCCTGCCAGAGCTGTGAAAGCATACAGGTCTTGTCACAGATGTTAGCAAAGGTTCCTTGCTGACATCTCTGTTAGCACCTTGTCGCTGCTGCTCACCTGGAGATCATCCCATTGGAAAGTCTCTGGGGATAAATCTCCACTGTGCGTTCACTCACAGCTCTCATGTGCTCTTCCGAACTAACTCCCCTCTTCCTGCTTCCCCCTTCCCAAAGACAGAGCTTTTCTCTGCTACATCCAGCCCAGTGGCGGCAGGCAGGGGCTACAGCCATGGAACTGCAAGCCAGGCTATATAGTTTGGTCAGAAACACTGAAACCCAGGTGCAGGGAGGGATAAAAATTCCCGTTTACTGCTGGGAGTCTCAGTCGCAGGATTCATATGTGAATAATAAGACTAGACAAATTAGATCCTAATTGATATCAGGCATATTCAATGGTTCTTGCAGCTGATGGATGTTTTACCTCTGAATTCATTGCTTTGTGGATTAGGACCTGTGGACAGAGGGTGCAAACAGAAACCAGAGCTGTAAAGTCTTATAGAGACCCCCCCACCACCACCTTGGGGAAAGAGCTGTCTTGCAGTACCATGTGCGAGGAGAAGGCACCCCTTCAAGAGAAAGGGAGAAAGGCAGATGCTGGAGCTCATCCTCTGTTCTCTGCAGTGGGGTGGGGGACAGAACATGAGGTCTGGGGGATCTGGAGAAATTCCCACCAAACAGGAGAAGGATCTGCAATGATCTCCATGCCCTCCAGGGTCTGAACAAGTTTATAAAAAGAAGATTTCAGGCTTGAAGGAATGAGGGGCAATGGCCTCGTAACCTGCAGAGAGCAGGCAGGTTGTGGGACTCACCCCTGTTTTCAGGAATCAATTTGAACTGGATAAGTCTTTGCTGTCAGATCCTGGCTGTTCTTTAGGGGCACTGCTTGAGACTCAAAAAGGCCTTTTTTTTTTCTCCTCCCTCCCCATCTTCCCCACTTTCTTCCCAAACTCCCACCCTCTCCTCCCGCTCTCTGCTCACAGGCGACCAGCCCAGCTGGCGGCCGTGCGTGCCGTGCCAGGAGTCAGAGAGGCTGGTATGAGCTGGCTGCCGCATGGGTGAAACAGCACGTATGCACCGCCGCGCTGTCCCTTGTGCCTCCGGTTGCACAGCAACCCAGGGACACACGCTCGGGTCCCAGCCAGCTGCCAGGGCCAACACCTGGTCCTCATCACCCCTCCAAAAGCTGGAGGGTGCCGAGCATCCCTGATGTCAAGAAAGACTCAGCTGATGGTGCCCGACATGAGGCTCGGGGAGCACACAGCAAATGCTCCAAGTTCTTGGCAGGCCAAAACAGGGGCTGCTGGGTTTATTTATTTATTTTTGGTGGGGAGGAGGGGTATGGGAGAGAGAAGGTTATGATTTAAATATCTATCCTGTTGCCAACCAAAAATGTCAGCGGGGTGTTACGTTACTATTGACTTTGCAGGCCAGCACTTGGCCCCCCCTCGTCCCTCTATCTCAGCTCTCCCGGCGGTGTCTCTCACTCATCCGTCAGGGCTGCTATAAAGGGAAAGCAAGTCTCACCAGCCGACACTGGAGACGTTTTATTCCCCCCTTCCCCAGCTGAACCGGCTGGCCTCGAATAGCAGGGGAGGACGGGGCACCGCGCTCCCCCCAGCCCTCCCTCCCGCCAGACCTGCTGCTGGCTGCCTGAATGCTCCTTTTGATTCAAAGTTAATAGCCTGCCCTTTGCAAAACCGGCTTGCTTCCCAGCAGGCCCTGCAATGGGTGCTTCAGGTGGTGGAGGGTGCCAAGAGGGGTTCAGGGGAGCATAGATGTGCTCTTGGCTGCCTTCTGACTTTAGCCTGGTTTTGGGTACTTTTCGCTGCCATGCCACCTTAGCATTTGGCTTTTGCTTTCAGAGTATTTCGTGACTTTCAAGGGATTCAAGACTTTTGATCTCTTCCTCCCTCCCTTCACAGACATTCGGGTTGAGGTATCTGCTCAGCTGGGCTCTTCACAGGGTGAAATGAGATGAAAAGTCCTCTGCCGCTGCCTGGTGTTGCCTTTCATGGAGCTCTCCAGCAGGGCTCTTTCCAACAGTTGCAGGGCACACAGGGGCCGTGTAAGGTAGGGTGTGGGCTCAGATGTCACCCTTGACTGATCTTGAGCTACCGGTGGGGTACAGAGATGAAGTACCTAGCTGGGATCATGTTGCCAAGGACTTAGCTGCAGGGAGGGGAAGGTGTTGATGAAGGGGTCTCCTGGCACTAGCATGTGTAGGAGAGTGGAAAAGGCAAAGGGACCCTAAAGAAAAAGGAGCAAAGGAGAGCAGGAGAGCCATAATAACCCACACAGAGGTAGCTCACTTCTCCACACCCAGAGGAGGCCAGTTGAGCTCAAGAGACCCAGATCTTGTGCTGCGGTCAGGCTAGCTCTGGAAACCGCACTGCGCAGCACCTAATTCTGTGAATAGGCCCATTTGTCCTATGGGATTTGAAAGCTCTGTGTACTGTGCGTTAGAAGTCAGGAGGGGCACACTGGGAAAAAGATGGGCACTCTGCAAAATCAGGGGCTATATGTTAGCAAGGTTTGTACCAAAGGAAAAAAAAGTTAATGAAAAGCAGTGTTACCCTGGAATGACTTGGCTTGCTAAGCCTGTGGGCTCTGTTTGATTTTGCTTCTGATCAATAATACCAATCCATTTACTAATGTCTCTTAAATAAAGTGACCGGCATGGTTAAGCCACATAGCAGGACCTCATGAATGTGGGATCAGCAGGTAGCATGGACGGAAGCAAGGAGGGTGTTCTGGACTCTGGGCGCTTCCTGGGAGCTGAGGCAGTGGTGAAGAGACACCCAGGAATACGCAAATTAGAGTGTGTGGAGTAAATGAGGAGGTGAAATTTGTTCCGTGCCTCCTCCAATCAGTGTAGCAGAGAGTTCCAGTTGTTCCAGCCCAAAATCACCACTTTGTTGAGTTGAGACACTGGCAACAGCAGATTATCATCAAACTTTCATCACCCAGGGCTGTGCGTAAGCGTGAGAAATTTCAGCCCAGGGGGGAAAAAAACAACTCCAAATAGGTTCAGAAGGTTGCAGAAGCCAATGAAAAGAAGTGCTTAAAATAAAAGTGCCACCTCAACTGTTAAGGCAGCCAACGTGTAAGTGCATCCTGGCAAGGAGAAGAGAAATTGCATGGTCTGATGTGGCCAGTGCAGGGTTCCAAAAAGGCGTCCGACAAAGTACACCATCAAATGGAGACTTGTCCTTGTTCCAGCAGGGTATTGAATCAGGGCACTGTGAATCAAAAAGCCATTGGGTTGCCTACTGATTTAAAGAACCTCTTTCTGTCAACAGCTCTTTCCCTTACATTTTGCAGCCACAGGAGCAAAGCAGGCTGGATCATGCGCTGCGTCTCCTGTGAGGAGGTAGTGGTGACTTCATACCCCCCTTGTAGTATCGTTAGTGCTTTCCTGCCCCCCTTCCACGATGGAGGGATGGCACAAGGGTCTGATCAACACTACTGTGAGACAAAGTGGTCCCAGGTATACAGGACCATATAGCTCTCTACAGGCAGCCCAGCACAGATCTTGCCATGCCTGTGCTCCCCCAGCTCCATCTTATCCTTTCGTGCTGCACGTCCAGAAAGCGCTGCACGTCAGTGCATATTGCAAAAGGCCAACTCGTGGCAGCCCCTTCTAGTCCATCTCTAGGATTGCTTACTCCCAGCTTCCTACAGCCTTATTGCACAAGCAAGATACAGTGGCCAGGGTGGGAACAGTGCTGGTTTTAAGCCCCAAGCTGGTATGTCTACTCATTACTCTCTGGTATTCCTCACATCCCTGCTGCCTCTTTCTGTTTTGTTTTTTGCGTGAATGGAAAATAATTTCTCTTCCCTTCATCAAATAATCTCCTTCCAATTCCTCTAAGTGGCTTGCACCTTTTGTCTCTCCTTTCATCACTATCCTCCTCCGTGACATGGTTGGCTCCTCCTGTCATGCCCGATCCTGCCTTGCCTGATGGTGTCTGCATAATCTGCATGGAAAGCTCCTTGGGGAAAGAGGTCCATCTTGCTTGCTGTTTGTCGAACATCAAGTACACCTCTCGTGCTGTATAGATAATTAACAGGCCTCTGTCAAATGCACCCGAGAGCATACCTGCTCTTGAAGCCTCTAGCTACTACTGCTTCCATGACAGCACTTAGCTTCCCACAGAGGAGTCATCCTGGGATGTGTGAGGAGGTGTGGTAGAGGGATATCTGGCTGCGGTACAGCCATCACTCTGGGGAAACTACCCTGCAGGCGACAGGCTGCAAAGCTGAGTCACGGTTGCAGGGAGAAAGGTGAACTCCCCTTGCTGCCGCATTGTGTAACTGGTCCAAGATCTTCAGTGGTTGCTCTTTATTACTTTGCTGCATCAGACTAAGGGAAAATGCTAGCTTTAATGAGTTGCCAAGTCCTTGCTGAATTATGATAACTATTAGAAACACCAGCAAGAGTGATTTCAGAAAGAACAGGAACAGATATATTTGTGTATTAGCTCCTCAGCAATGTTAGCTGGCACTGACTGGGGCCTTCGGGCATAAAGGGCCACGTTGTAGTGGAAAGAGACTGGTTCTGCTTACAGAGGGTGCCTGTGCCCTGTACACCACAGGGCTGTGCACTGGGGAGGCAGCCAGATTTAAGGGAGAGCTGAGAGCAGGCTGTGGGCCCCTGCTTTCATGGAGCTGTCACAGCCCCCCCGTAGAGGGATGTTGTAACGTGGGGGGAGCAGTGGTGGGACTCCCTCAGTGCTCCCAGCCTGCAGGGGCATGTGCCTCCTTCCCAGACCCTGGTCAGACACTGAACCACAATACTGTGTGCTAAAGGCCAAGACTAGCTGTTTCCAGCTTCCAATGTCTGCCTCAAAGACAAGCCAAGGCAAGTCTCGCACGACTGTGGGATGTTGCACGTGGCAAGGCTAATGTTGGAAGGTTGGGTATTCACCTTTGTGCAGAGCAAAAAAAAAAACAACACACCAGAACAAACGCCAACCCCAGACATCTTTCGCTGCCAAGAACCATGTTTTTCTTACGTGATGCCATGCCAGGGGGGGGCTGCTCTGAGACCTAACCCAGAGTCAGTTGCAGGACCTAATAAGAAGCCATTTGCTACCGCAGCAGGAAATCTGTGTGCAGCCCGAGCCTGTGTCTAACGACACAGGATGGCAGGTTGGCACAGGAGCATGACTGATTCAGTTGTGTGAGAGGCTGATCATCCTCACAGGATCAATCTCTTCCTGCAGAGCGAGGTGCTTGAGAAGTGCCAGGAATATCATGGACTGATGTTTTGGAAACGGATTGTCTCAGTGGAAACCCCATTATGTGGATGTAGCTGCAAGAAACGTCTCATTTAGTATCATGCTATGAAAGCCAGGAGGATTTTATATCAACCAGAAGCAAGAGACACATCTCAGAAGGTAATCTGATGTCAGAACATACCATGGTGTTTGTGCAGGACTGTGGTAAAATTTTGTGGGGCACTTGGGTCAGCATGGAGTATGTTTCAACTTTGTTATTGTTCCAGGCCCCAGCACTATAAGAGTAATCCAGACACTCGGTGTTTGCAATACAGGCAAAAAAAAGGTTTCCTGAGCTTCAGACTGCTCTCGGTCCTGTCAACCCAACATGTTCCTTTTGCTAATATGTGTCTGCTCGGCAGCCAAAAGAAAAGAATAATACATTTGAGTGGAGGGAGTGGGGAAAAAATATTATGAAATAAAAGATCAGAGGATCAAGAGCACTTTTGAGGCTCAAACATGCCACACACAAGCTCTGGGCCTGTGGTCAGCCGGAAAACATCAGTTTAAAATTCCACAATAGCCCTGGTATTTAATCCTTCTAATGCAAATTCCCCCCACCCCAGTCCTAGATCGGCACTACTACTGTGGTGGCACAACCCGAGCCTTTAAGCCCTTTTGAAGTATGCAAGAGTCCCTGTTTCTCAGCAGGAGGGCTGGGAAGCTATGTCAACAATGTCAAAAATGTTCCTGTGATTACTGTACCTTTCTGAGCAGAAACCAGGAGAGAAAGCAATTAATACCTCCTAATCTGGCTCATAAATAAAACTTGTTCCCCGATGAAGCGTCATCTCTGTAGTCCCTAATTAGGATTAGGGTGGCTCTCTGTCACCTTCGAACCTGCAGTAGCGAAAGGAAGGACACCCATTATCTCCCTCTGCCCAGCACAAGGGTTAGATGTACACTTCTGCAAGTGAAGCCACATTTCTGAATGCAGTGGCAAGAGATACTCTGTGCCTCTGTGATATTCTCCATGGTTCGGTTCCCAAAGGAGCCAGATATTGCAGGACCTGGGCATCGGGGTCCTGGGCAACCCCTGTGCCAAGGAGCTCTAATCTAAGATGTACAAAGCGTGAGGCAAGGGGAAGGAGCCAGAAGGCACAAGTGTTGACATGCGATGGTGGTGAGAACTGTAGACCACTCCAGGCCAGACAGAGGGAGAGGCACAATGTGTATTGGCAGATAGTCCAGCCTTATCAACAGTTGAAGTGCATGCCAAGTATTTCCACCAGCCTCCCATGTATAAGCAGGGTGACTTCCTACCAATATCGGGAGCGAGACCTTTGAGGGCTGGGAGCAATGCTTAAAGACCAGCTCTTGGAGGGCACCTGAGCGTGTCTGCATTGCATGGTCACTCCAGGTTTTTGACATGTTGGTGCTTTGTCCTTGGGTATCCTGGGGGTCTTCCATCTGGGCTGCAAGAGAAGCTGTCTGCTCCAGAGCAGAGGGGAAGCCTCGGCTCTAGGATGACACATTGCTACTAGAGACCAGACTGAGCTGGAGCAGAGCTCAGACTTTCTCTCACAGCCCTGAATGAGAAGTGTAAAGACCACCCGTTTTCATAGAGAGTGAAACACAAGTGGTGAATGGGCTGAGAGAACAAATGCACCATACAGGACAGGCAAGGGAAACACAAACATGGTTGTGTCTTCTCAAGGTGTGGAGGGGCTGGGCATAGCTTGTGGGGTCATGGGAAGAGACAGATAAATACCTCAAGAGAGGACAAGTAGGGAGGTGATGGGATGAGCGTGGGATGGCAGAAATGATGATGGTGGTGGCAGGTGTATGAGGGAGGGACAGCTGAGTGCAGCCCAGGAGTGCTGATCTTGCCTTTGCAAGGTCCATACATGTGGGAGGTTTAAGGGTAGAAGGGGCCAAAGGAAGGAATGGGGAGGCTGGAGAGGAGCCAGCCATGGTCACCGTGGTGCTGGTGGAGAAGGTGGTCCCCACCCGCGGGAGCTCTGAACATCTGCAGGACAGGCCTCACAGCTCCAAGTGACAGACTATGGGTAATGAACAAGCTTATCTGCACCTTTTTGCTCAACAATAACACCAGAATTAGCCACTGAGGTGTAACCCAGGTCCCAGTTCCTTGTCTGAGACCTGAGCTCACCCACTGATCCCAGCTCCAGTACCTGCACACATGTGTGGAAGACAGCCAAGATGGGAGAGGAACACTTGAGGCATTGCTTTCTCAGCACCAAAATGGTGTTTCCAAGCTAACTCCACGGGCGAACACAGCCCTTGCCCAGCTCAATGCACCTTGCAGGGAGAAGCATGGCTTTGCTGGGAGCTCCTGTCTGCAGAGACCCAGTCACCCCTTGCCCTTCCAGTGAAGCCATGCTGAGGAGCTGTGGGACCCAAGGGTGGCCAAGCACACCTGTTGCCAGGGAAGAGTGTCTCTGCAGTACTTTAGAAGGGCCTGCAGGATGTATTGTCCCTGTTTAACTTCAGTAACATAAAAATCCTACCCCTAAGTGATGAAGGGAAAAACTATTTTGGAACCCACTCCACCCTTGCGAGGTGCCGAGTCGCCGACAGGCTCATTCTCCCTGCATGGAGAGGGGAGTAATGTAGGAATTCGTAATTCAGGAATTTGTGGTATAGCATTTTTCCCCCTGTTGACTGTGCAGGACTGTGATGAAGCCAGGCTTGGCACTACCGTCCCCATCAGCAATTCTGCTAAGAGGAATTTGGATTTTTATGGTCACTGATAAGATTAAACTCTTTGTTGCAGCTGTCCGAGGCAGACTCGGCTTCAGGCTGTGTAAAGGCACTTCTGTGAGGGCAGAGTGAAGGTAGTTTGGTTGCTCTCCTTGGGAATTCGCACACTTGCAAATGTTTGGATTTCATCTTGGCTGCAATCTTAACTCCACACTTGCTGGTGTGCAAAAGGCGTAGAGCTGTGGATGAAAAGGACAGGAGTCCCTTGGGGTGGGTTTCTCCCTGCTTTCCCACTGAGCTGTGCTGAGAGCCAAAGTACTCCTGCGCATCTTCTGCAGGACAGGTGCTGGGGGACAATGTCAGGCACAGCTCCTCTTCCTCATCTGTGGATGGTCCTCCTCCAGTGGGCCTTGGTGAGGGCAGGAGTGGGAAGATGATCAGCACCCTGTGATCTGCGGGTCTCCTCCTTACGCAACCCAGGGAAGCTCTCAAGGGTCTCCACTCAAGAAGTCTTCTGGGACTAAATGGCAGTCCCTGGGTCTTCTCTCCATTACTTGCCTGCAACATGCATTAATCCTCCCACTTCCAGAGTTGTAGAAATCATTATTCCCAGCAAATCCAAACAAGACCTTCAACTCCTACCTCGAAACCTTGGTTGCATGTTGAGTCAGCAGCCAGCAGGAGCCTGAGGACTTGTAAGTGCTCCTTCCTTTTCCCTGCCAGCCCTCTGCGGCACCCCATGGAGGGAGAAGAGCCACCTTTGCTTCCTTCTGGCTCCTCTTCACACCTGGAGGGTCATGCTACCACCACAGGGCCTGGTACATAGAAGACCTGGGGACCTGGGGAGGGCAGTGCTGGTGAAGATCGGCCAGGGGGATTGCTGGCAACTCTTCCCTGCTGTTTGCTTCCTCTGTTGGTGGGTGGAAGTGTTCCTGGGTCCAAAGTATGGGGCTGTTCAACATAACTCACCCTAATATTATAAACTTCTAAAAAATTACTCTTTATCAAATGAACCATGGCTCTGGGCACCAGCTCTCAGCTGTGCTCAACAAACTATATTTCCTTCTGTCTTAAACTCTACCTTTTCTTCTCCCTTTCATGTGCTATGAAGTCTAAATGGTAATGCAATGATTGGTCTCTGGCAGATGCACCCTGAGAGACAGAGGGCTGATTCACTTCACCTTTCATGGGAAATACCTTCCCTGACCTCACAGCCCACCCGTGGAGCAGATATTCTTTTGCTTAAAAATTTAGGAGAAGGTAATATTGTGACTTCGAGTTGTGAGATACCCTGTTCTGAGTCACACGTTGGACACAGGTCATGGTCTGGTTGAAGTGGGGCAGAGGGAAATGAGAAGTGCTGTGTCAAGCTAGTACAGCTCTCTGAGAGCTCGGCTGTTTCCTTGCATGAGGACACTGGATGTGCAGGAACCAAATTGGGCGAGCTGAGGTCCCCTGTACCCTTTCCTCCTGTACCAGGGAGGTAAGGTATCCAGGGACAGTTGGGCAGCACTGCTTCCATTTTAAGAGAATTATTCATAAGAAGCTCAGCATGCTGCTGCTTCCTCTTGCAGAGATGCCATCCTGGTCCTGCAAGTCGTCCATAGGGCATGTCCGCTTCCACCGCGGCACCTCGTGAGATAAGGCAGAGCTGTTAATCGGGTTTACAGGCACGAAGACTGAGGAAGTCATCTTTGCCATTGCAGATCAAGGCCCACGTGGCTCGCTCCAGGTATCACAGGGGCAACAGGCAGTAGGATAACAAGGTGGTAACAGAGGCTTGCCTCCGCCTGGGGCAGGGGCTGTAATCCCTGGTCCTCTCTCCCCACGGCCATGATGATACCATCAGGTGGCTACGGGGTGAGCAGAATGGAGACCGGAGCACTGCATCCTGCTGGGATAGCCACACAGAAGTCCTCACGGAGAGAGCTTTGGAGAGGCAGCAGCAGCAGGTGCAGTAAATGAGAGGAATAAATGAGATGATGAAATATTGGCAGAGCAAGATGTAAGAACAGGTGCTGCCCTATGTCAAATAAACAGGGTAGGTGTCAGAAGACCTTGCTCCTGGCCTCCTGGAGTCTAGTCCCACTTATGTAGGTGAGAACAGGGACACAATCCCGCAGCGTTTGAATTTCACATGATTTTAAAAGGATGTTCCTGGGAACAACGTGCAAAGAAGTGCCATGGCTGTCACCTGCACTTTGCCACGCAGGTCCATTAGTCCAGGCTACAAAGCAGTCACCATCCCACTATAGCAGTGCTCTCAGCCCAAGGTAGGTATTTAGCCATTGCACAGAGCGCTTCCCATCACACCAAGTGCTGGCACTGACGTTCAGAGCTGCAGCTCCTGGAGATGGGGGTCACACTACTGTCTGCGGGCCTTCAGCGATGTCAGATTTCAGCAGGGCTGCCACCAGCAGAGGTTCTGAAATACCAGTTTTAATTAAAAGCTGTATTTTCTATTATGCTGCACAGCTCATACATGCTGACTACTGCTCTTTCACCTCACCAGGAGTAAGTTCACACTCTTGAAAATAGGTCATGTGTCAGTCAGACAGAGCCCATGGGGGGGCTACGGCACTCACAAGCCAGAGCAAGGTTCAATCAGGGTAATGTATAGGAAACAAATGGAAGAGGACAGAGGGGCAGTGGGGGCAGTGTGGGGAGATTCTGGATGGAAACAAAGAGAAAGAGGAGATCTTGGAGGCAAGTGACGGAAAGGAAAGCAAAAAGAAGAGACAGGCAAATGTCTGTGATAAAGAAACAGCAGATGCCTTGCTTGGGATCAGTGTATTTTGGGTACTGAGTATGTCCAGAGTTCTCTTCCTGTCTCTTGTGAGCACCAGTCCATGCAGAAATGGCCAAGAGTGAGAAAAAAAGCTGTTGTATTTGTTGTGGTTGAAAAAAACAGTTGTATAAAAAGTTTATAGACTTAGCTGAAATCTCTCAAAGACTCCTGAGCAGAACTGCCCTTCCAGTCTAGACCTTCTCCTGCCTGATACAGCAACTCATACCAGCCTTTCTGACTAGGGCAAGTTCCCAGTTTTTTCTAAATGTTTTGCAATCATTGCTCTCCATATGAAGCCCTCCCTTCCCAACGCAAGGCAGCTGTGCATGACTACTGTGTTTCCTCCAGGGGCCCCTGAACTCCCTCTGCTGTGTTGGCATGATGGTCACTCAGGTTGCCGCAGGCAGACACATCGCAGCAGCCAGCAAAGCTCTCTGGAGCACAACCCAAGTCTAGCTGGAGCTGAAAGCTAGTAACTGAGACGTGATGGTCCCTTTCTTACTCTGCCAAGTCAGTCTCCTGGCCACAGAGGTCTGGTCTGCCGCTCCCTTGCTGGAAGGACATGTAAGGCTACTAAAAGTGTGCCTCCAAGGGGCCCTCACAGCAGTGGTGGCTTGCAAGTGGCATGTTCCCTCTGACCCTTCTGATGTTCACCAGCCCAGGGACTGCCAGCCTTCCAAGTAAGCTCAGGTGGTGGTTCCCCGTCCTGAGGTCGGCAACCATGGGCTGGAAGAGATTGGAGCCATTCACATAACACACGGGTGCCCTGCAAGAGGGGTGGCTGTGACCCCAGGAAGGGGGTGCAATGCAGGGGATACGGCCACAATCTCTGGTTAGCATCTTGCCCTCCCACTGATCAGGGAAGGAGAAGGTAGGGCTATGCCGCCTTATCTCCCATCACCTGTAGATGGCTCTTTCATACTCCAGTAAGGCTGGAGCAAAGCTGCCTCAGTCCAATACTCCTAAAAAGCTGCCAGTGATACGGCTACAGTGGCCTCCAAGAAGGAGGAAAGGAGAGGAAAATGACCCCCCTGTAACCTCCAAAACTATGTTTGGCTCACATGGAAGCAGAAAGGAAAGCGTAAATCCTGTGCCTGCCCTTTCCTCTGACTTCCCATGCCTAAAACGAGTAGTTGCTCGGCTTTCCCATGATGACGTCACGGAAGCAGAGCTGTTGGAAATGACCTCACGGTCTTGCCCTCCTGCCTGACAGGGGCACAGGGCTGCTGGGACACATGACTGCGGGGCTTTGGTAACACAAGATGAGAGCTATTCACCCCAGCTATATTAAGAACATTTCACAGGCTCCGGCCTCTTGGTTTAGTTTGCTCTCTGGGATCTGGTGTCAGCAGTTTTGAAAACGCTCCTCTCTCCAATAGCAGTGGAAATTTGTAGGCTCCCTGTGAGACCGAACCAGCACCCACAGGAGTGCCCAGAGTGCCAGAACAGGATAAACATAGCAGTACTAATTTTGGAGAGGTTAGGTGATCAGATAAGGAGAGATGAGGGCAGTAGCAGAGGGAGAGAGTCTGTGAAGCTAGTAATGTTAGGCAGGGAATAAGTGGGAAGGGATGGTTAAAGGGTCTCACCAGTGGGCTGCAAAAAGAAGCAGAGCTATTCGAGGTTGGTAGCTGGCTGCAGAAATCTGCTTCTCTTGCAGTGTTCCCAACACAACTTCATAAGCCAGCTCCCAATGCATGCAGAGTCTGTCCACCTCTCATATCGAATAACCAGGCAGGATCCTGTGCTTTAGGTAGATGATCCAGTCCTTGCGGTGGACTAAATGATCTTTTCCACTGAGAGCAAGGATGCACGCTCACTTTGCAAGAGACTATGAAAAGTTTAAGGACATTCGCACTCAACGCCTACCTGCAACTGTGCTTCTGCTGGAGTTCATACAACATCCTACAGCTCTGCTGGTGCAGTGTTCCTCAGCCGAGGAAGGACAAACTCATCTGTTTGAGCTTCACCTACTGCTCAAACTGGCTTGCACTAAAAACTTTGCACTGGAACAGATGAGGGAGAGCTTACGTGAAATAGCCATCAGCCAGCAGGCAGTGACTGGCAACTGGACTGGGTAACATCTTTGCCGACTCCGTTTAGAACCACAAAAGGATGTTTGCCTCTGCCCTGAACAAATCACTCGCTGAAACAGCCTAAATCAGCTCTGGAGGCTCAGACATATGGTCTGTCATTGGAGACTGCCATGTCTCAGCTGGGCCAGAGGAATGGATTCTGTGCGTGAGCACCTCACAAATACAAGGTGAAGGGTGCAGGTTTCACCTCTGCCACCCAATGCATTTATATATATTTTTGGGGCCAGACTCTTTTCAGTGGTGCCCAGCGACAAGACAAGGGGCAATGGGCACAAACTGAAGCACAGGAAGTTCCAGCTGAACATGAGGAAGAACTTCTTCCCTCTGAGGGTGACGGAGCACTGGAACAGGCTGCCCAGGGAGGTTGT
>Ga0065711_1028121_pt1 | contig 43501 bp, 26 predicted proteins | sample Hoacrofraction12_FD_59098 | JGI IMG/M metagenome (GOLD analysis project Ga0065711, IMG submission 59098) | Hoatzin crop microbial communities from Cojedes, Venezuela - Epithelial fraction 12 v2 (version 2) | ecosystem: Host-associated > Birds > Digestive system > Esophagus > Crop | place... | reverse complement strand
AGGTCCTGTGCAGCCTGCTGTAGGTGACCCTGCTTCGGCAGGAGGGTTGGACTAGATGACCCACAGAGGTCCCTTCCAACCCCTACTATTCTGTGATTCTGTGATTCTACAAGCCAGGACGCTCTTGGTCTTCTTGGCCACCTGGGCACACTGCTGGCTCATGTTCAGCCGGCTGTTGACCAACACCCCAAGGTCCTTTTCCGCTGGGCGGCTTTCCAGCCACTCCTCCCCAAGCCTGTAGTGTTGCATGGGGCTGTTGTGACCCAAGTGCAGCACCCAGCATTTGGCCTTGCTGAACCTCACACAGTTGGCCTTGGCCCATTGATCCAGCCTGTCCAGATCCCTCTGCAGAGCCTTCCTACCCTCAAGCAGATCAACTCTGCCACCCGACTTGGTGTCATCTGCAAACTGAGGGAGCACTCAATCCCCTCATCCAGATTATTGATAAAGATATTAAACAGAACTGGCCCCAGTGCTGAACCTTGGGGGACACCACTTGTGACCGGCCGCCAGCTGGATTTTACTCCATTCACCACAATCTTTGGTCCAGCCATCCAGCCAGGTTTTTGCCCAGCGAAGCATAAGGCCATCCAAGCCACGAGCAGCCAGTTTCTCCAGGAGAATGCTGTGGGAGATGGTGTCAAAAGCTGTACTGAAGTCCAGGTAGACAAAATCTACAGCCTTTCCCTCGTCCATTAAGCGGGTCACCTTATCAAAGAAGGAGTTCAGGTTAGTTAAGCAGGACCTGCCTCACATAAGTGCATGCTCACTGGGCCTGATCACCTAGTTGTCTTGTAGCAGCAGGTTGCAGCAGGCTGACGAGACCTCTAAAAGTGTTTTTGGTCTGTTCCCCTCACCTCCATCACAGCTGTCTTCAATTATGGGTGCTCCCTTCGTTGGGACATATATATATATCTGGAATGAGTCAGCAAACTATTCATGACCTACTCTACAGATATGGTTTTTAAATTTTATTTTGTTTTTTTGAACTATGATTACAGAGTATGCACACTAGGGATTCAAACTGATAATCCTAGTCAATGCTGCACAGAGGTTTTCCTGGTTTTTATTTGATAATTAGCACAGTAACATTAAGTAATTCTTTCTGTGTTCATCTGATTTATAAACGTAGAATCAAAGTGAAAGTTAATATTTTCAGAAAAGTAAATGTTTATTTTTTCTTAAAAATTTAAAATCTTTGTGTAAAAATTGGTTGGTTTATTTGATTAAAAAAATCTGATTTGTGTTTTTTTAAATAACATTTTTCACTTCTAGGTTTCTATATAATATTCTCTGTAGAAGGAAATAGTTATTCATAAAATGTTTTTAAAGGCTCTTTATTCTTGTGATTTCTCAAAGACACTTCTATTTTAAAAGTAAGTTTTATATTGATATCAGTTAAACAGTAATGTAATAAATGCTAAAATATTATTGTATTTTTTATAACACTACATCTTTTATCAGCTTTTCATCTGTTCGTGTTAACTGATTATACAGATAGATGTATTTCTGCATAAAGTGGTTAATGCATTCATTAAAAATAATCTTGTAGATGGAAGATTAGCTGCTTTGCAGTTGATCCCAGCGAATGATCCTAGAAGAGGCAAACTGATCTCATATACCCAAAGAACTATGGGTTAGCAACATGGGTTACAAGGAAGACCACCAACTTGTGATACTGCTGATTTTGTATTTTTTTAAATCTATATGGTGAGTATAATAGATCAGGGTAAGTAAATTATTGCCTAATATTCAAAATACTAAATGAAGGAGCACTTCTCCAGAGCTAACAAAATTGAGCTTATGCCTGCCTTTTAGTTCCCAAATTCAATACAGCTTGAAGAACAACTCAGAAATGTTAGAGGGGTCTGATCCTTACTGTAGTTCTCTTCTGGTTTGAATTGCATGTGGGAACTGTTACCATGTATTTGCTGGGGTTTTTTTTTCCCCTTGTCCTTCTTATCGGCAGTGGTCCCCTGAAGATGAGCATGGTGTGTTGGGCTTCAGACCAGCCTGACTCTGTTTTAAAAGTCAGTTGCTGAGTGATTTTAAGGGCTGAAGTGAAATGAGGTGGTGTACTTCAACACACTTTCAAATATTCTTAGGCCTAAAATATGAATGGAATGTGTTTTAGACAGTTGGATATGGATTTAGTTCATTTAAACTAGAACCGTCCTAGTTTTCAGGATCCATCTGGGTCAGGTCTTTCTGGTTTGCATTGCCTGCCTGCCTGCAAAGACATTGCAACTTGACATCTGGCAGAGTGCACTGCCTGGGCTTCCAAAAGACTGCTGGGATAAAGTGAGCTGTTTAAACCTGTGCAAATCTTGATTAGTTCTGAGTTGATGCAGCAATTCAGTTCCATCACCAGAAGGCAGCTATCTGTTAACATCAACTATAGAACTTGACACAAACAATGAAGAGTGGAGAGGAGAACAACTTTTGGATGTTAGAAGACATAAAGTAGGAGTTTGTTTCTAAGGTAGGTCAGAGAGGACAAGAATAAGAAGATGACAGGGAGAAGACTGAGGGAAAGCAGAAGAGAGAAGATTAGCAGGTGACATGGAGGAAAGGGGGAAATTACCTGTAAACTGTGGAAGGAGGAGGGGAAATAAAAAAACCAAATGGGGAAAAAAAAGAGGACAGCGGTCAACATTAATAAAACAAATTCTTTTAAAAAAAGCAAGCTAATTGCTCACAGATATTCACACATTTTTAGTAAGAAATTTCTTTAAAAGCATTCAGGAAAAAGAAATTAAAGAGACATAAGGTCAGACTTTTGAGAGAAAGCAGCTGTAGGAAGATTATGAGAAAAATGTGAGGAGCTCCTTTCCCTTAACATCTTTTCCTACTTGTGTTTTGAAAATACATCTGTGACTATAAAAACAAGTGAAATCTTGATCCCTTTGAAGTTGATGGGAAGTTTAAGACATTGACCATGCTAAAAATGGTAATTGCTTTAGCACTTTGCATTTCCGTACTGATAACTGTTTTAGCATTCTATATTTCCATACCACAAGTGCCATTGCACTGGGAAAATGAATGGTGTAGTATGGTTCTGTGTTTCTTGGTGATGCCTTCATTATATTTGCTCACCTTTCAGTAAAAGTGTTTTCCTAACCACTAGTGTCACCAATTGGACACAAAACCTGGAATTCAGTCAGTTTCTGTGACTAGACTGCAGGTAGGAATTAAGACTACACGCCAGATGAACTTTGTGGTTACAAACCAGAGAGATCTGTTCCACAGAGATGTATTTGTTTTGCAGTATATACTGAAGTCAGTTCCGCTGGCAACACAACATTAATGCCAGTGTTACCTTGATATATTTTATGCCCTTCCCAACTTCAGCTGCATTGCCTTTTCTGAAAACTTGGAAAAACAAAGCTAAGTTTAACCTGCTATAATTTAAATCTCCCCAAACCCGAAGCTGGTAACAGCTGCTGGGACTTACCTGTGTGCATTCAGGTGCAGTTACAGAAAGGACACGAAGGGACCACCTTAAAGCACCTTGGCTGAGTGATCTGTGATGTGAGAACTCTTGAAGCCTTTCTTGAGCTCCTCTCAAAAGCACCATATACAATTGAGAAAAGGATGTGAGTTTAGGAGGCTCAACACTATCTCACTTTGGTGTTATGCTCTATAGCCTGTCCGTAGCAAGCTGCAGGGATGTGACTGTGCTGGGGACTTCCAGCTGTGAGGAGGAAGATGAGGTGGGCTACTGAGATGTCACACTTGTTAGGGAATGAACGTCAAAAAATGGTGGAAAGTTCAGCCAAGGTGGTGGCACCGCAGTAAAAGCGGTGTTTGCCTGAAGGGTACAAGTAAGTGACGCCTGTTGTGTATGTATTCGTTAAGCGCGAGGGTTTTGGTAGCAAAGGTGTTTAAGTCATGTGACCGGTTACCTGAGTCTCCTACACTGTCGAGAGAGAGTGCGAGTGCGCAACGCGTTCACACAGTTTGTCACCAGGAAAGTTCATTTCTTTGTTAGGAAAAAAAAAAAATTAAATAAAAACAACTTACAGGCGAGAGTATTAACATAATTCAGTGTACGCATGGGTAGCTGTTGCATGGTTTTGCAGGTGAACCACAACTTTGTTGTAATAAACAGAAAATTGGTTATAGGATTTGCAGTTTGTCCGCCGTGCTATGTGCTTTGTCGTAGTGCAGCGGTTGATTGTGGTTACTGGTGGGAATAGGAAGAGAGGAGTTCCGGGCAGAAAACACAGCTAGACGAGCTTTCTTTTCTTTTTTTTTTAACAAAGTGTGAAGTTTCCTTCTGGGCAGGTCACAGAAGATTAAAAGCATGCTCAGGAGTGCTGACTAACCAGCTGAGTTTCTAGCATGCAGAAAATATCTAGTATTTTTGTGTACTTGGTTTTTTCTCTACATTGAAAGGAAAAACAAGGTTCTGAAAAGTTGCCACAATCTAAAAACTTCAGCTGAAAAACCTTTCTGAACACCAATGGAGTTACATCTTCAAATAAATAGTAGGTTTATGTATTTAGTATCTATTACCTATATGACTTTTCATCTGTATTGAAATATTGAAAGAACATCTCAAAGTCCTACTATTGTTCCCATATTCACAATATCTATCTTTTGTTATAGTTACATTGGAAGAAGAAAGCAAGGCTGAATGCTTTATACCGTAATTACATGAGTAGCGGCTGTTTCTAGTATTCTTGTCTTACTCTTGAATATTTTTCCTCTCATATCAAACATTAAAATCCTCTTCTACCCCTAAATCAATATTCTGTAATACATCATACCTTGTTTTTTTTAATTATTTAATAATCAAACTTCTGGTAGGACAAGTCTGGAGTACAAAAAATAGTGTACACAAATCAGAAAAAAACACCAAACCCACACTATTTTTTAGTGCTTGTGTCACCAGGCTTTACTGCACAATAGTAATAGAATTAACACAGTTGATATGAGATGACTTGCTCTGGATTCCATATTCTGATATCAGAGAGAGGCATAGAAAATTCCTGTCTTCCGTTTTAGGGTGTCTTTTCCCTTCCTTCTGCTTTCTAACAAGCCCGGCGTCCTACTGCACTTCTGCGTGAGGATGCTCTGGAAACTAGCACTGCCAGTGAGCTCACCAGGGAGATCTTCTGGAGGGCATGGGAGGCACACAGGAACAGGAGGAGTTTCCCAGTTGCTTGTGTTCTTGAAAAGCACAAGATTTTTCTATTTTCTAGACCTCTACCCTTTTATATCATGTGATTGAAATACATTCTTATTTAGGGGCATGGAGACAAAGACACCCACTGACCATACACTTGCGTAGGAAACTGGGATGAAAAAATTGCTAAAAATTTGTGTTGACAAGCTAAAATACGTTATGGCAAAGGTATATATGGGTGAGGAGGGAGTGAGAAGATTTATATCCAGAACTTTTTGACTGAATGCCTGGGACTGAATTTCTTCTGGCCTCTGGTTCTGTATGTATCCACATTAGTATTTTAGTGTACTTTTGAAATTAATCTTCCTGTTATTTCTGCTTAGCACTTTGGCTCACATTATGGACCAGTCTTGTAATATGAACTAGATTTCTTTCAAATAAAAAATAAACTAGAAGATAGGTTCCAGTGGCATATCTAATTATAATCATAATCTAATGTCTAAGCCGAATACTAATAGGACCAGACTGGAGCTAGTCCAGGGTTTCTGTCCCTAAAATGCATATGGCATGGACATCAGGTCATCCGCACCAATGTCTTGCTACAGAAATCTATGCATATTAAGATCACTACTTGTCAAAGTAGATATAACCAGAGACAGATTTCCCAGCAGACTTGAACTGTTCCTCTGGTTCATAATGCTGAATTTGTACTCTTCCCTATTTTAAAAAAAATTATCAAAATACCTAGTAAACTGTCAAAATTAGCTGTTGTGAATTTATAGGACATGTTTCTTTAAAATATAAAAAATAATTCTTACATAAGTAAGTGATTAGCAGTGTGCCCAGAAGATGCCCCTGGAATTTTGTCAAATGCAAGACTAACCTATGCAGTTCAGGGAGGCCCCTTCAGCAGCATCACATAGTACCATAAGCTACCCACTCACTCTAACAGCCTATAGTCTAGAAATCTTAGGACCTGGGATCTTGTACATAGCAGTTTCGTCAGTTCATGAGCCTTACCATGAATTATTGTAAAGAGATGGTTTCTGCTCGTAAGGCTTTGTTTTAATTTATGCAAATCTATTTAAAGAGATTAAAGTATGTATTATTTGAACTCTTTCTGTTGTTTCAGAATTATGGCAAGTTTTGTTCCTCTCCTGTCCACTCGATAGTCAGTTGGTCTGGTCTTACATTCTTGATGTAATAATCAGTGATCCTGATGCCTGAGGAATGGATTCATGCTTTGAGGCTGATGGTTGCATTTCTTCTTCCTCCGTGTTTCCACTGGCTGTAATGACTATAGCATCCTACAGAATTTTACTAGCAGGTATTTGAAGGATAATTAAGGAGCACAGCACTGATTAGAATAGATACATAAAATGTCTTAAAGATATGCATTTCTCTTGCTGACTGTAAGGAAAGAACATCAGATTATGTTAGAGAAAACAGAAACGTGGTGTAGTGTGTTGAGTTTTATCTAGTCTCGCATGAGCAGTATCACACTCATACAAAGTGATACTTATCTGCGGTCACTAGTGTTAGTGGGAATGTACAGCAGCAGAAGTTCACAGAGGTAGCCTTAAAGTCTTTAATTTAGTGTCTGTTCACTGAGACAGACAGCAACAAGTTGTCAATAGCACCAGTACAGTGACAGATGCTTTGCATATACGTTGGGAAGAACAGAGAATCATAAGAATGAGGATGCTGCATGGAGCCTGTTATATGAGTCACGATGACTGTGCGCAAACTAAGCACATGTACAGGTCTAAAAATTACAACTTGTTGGTACTTTACCTTATTCTAGGCATTAGCTGTTGACGCAGTGTGCTATTCACATTATCAGCACTTGAACATCCACGTTATAGACATTTGTTCATACTGAGAATTCTGTAATAGAAGTACTTACACTGTCAGTAATCAGTCCTAAAGCACACAGAAATCTCTCTCTTGCTTTTTCTGAAGGTGGCTTTTGCTGATTTCTTTTAGAATATTAAAAAAGAAAAAAAAAAAAAGGAAAAAAAAAGAAGGGCTCATCTTTGATATCAAAAGCTGTTCTCTCCCTTCACCTGTACAGAGACTCAATGATATGTGAGACTAATGACTTTTGTTTTCCTGCTCGGTGGTGTGGCAGCCTGCAGGACTCGCACACCCGCTCCTGCAGTAACCCGCATGTTACACATTCCCAGCTGCACTCTTGCACGCTGCTCATCTGCACAGTTCGTGCTGACCGGTAACTGGCTCTGACCATTGCCCTGAAGTGGACTGGGATGAGCCAGATCGTGGTTCTTGCTGGCTGACCCGTTTCCTCCTACAGAACCCATATGGTTTAATGGATAGTAGCAGTCAAAAAAGAGGAAGAGCTTTTCCAGTCATTCTTCAGGGTTATAATTAGGCAGTTTTGTATAACTAAAATGTTTGAGTACTAACATGCAGAACATAGTGAGAACTGATTAGTTATTAAGATTAATTTTACAATTTGCAAATGGTTTAGAAATATAACCTTGTATGAAATCAGAATTTTTGATATTTGTCTTTATAGTGCTTGTAAATTTAGAAGAGACATGGAATTTCCAATGGAAAAATACAGCTCAGAGGACATAATCTCTGACCCAGTGGAAGCAGCCCCACTTAATTAAAGGGTTTGTATTTATTTTGGTTTTACCTTTGCAGGGGTACATAAATGGCAAATCCTGTGTTGGTGTAACATTATTCTTGACTTATGTAGACTTTTGCGATTAAATGAGCCATATTTTCTAAAAAAGAAGTCTGTTAGATTATGGGGTTTTTTAAATAGAGCTTTGCAACACTCTGTCTATTATATTGGATAATGTATAACCCAAATCAACAATAAAACAACTCTCTGGATTTGATGTCTCGCCAAAGTGCTCTGCTGACTTCACAGAGCCAGGTGCTGTCCCAAGACAGTATCATGGTATAGATATAAGGTGTTTCTTCTGGCTCTTCTCATGGATTTAGGCAATGTTTTTCTTCATTATGTTTAACTATAAATCTTTTTCTAATGGACGATGCCATCAGTCACAGTTCTGCCCCAAACAAGCAGCAGGAAACGGTTTCAGGTGTCTTTTCTGTTACTGGAGTTGCATAAATACTGACTTCTGCAATTTCTCTGGCAGTTTCTTCTAGGTGGCAATGACTGATTCTGGACCTTGCTGTGTTCTTTGTTTTTCTGATTTTGTTGTGAGGATGGTGTTCTACTAGGAAGTTTCTTCCAAAGGAACATTTAGAAGTGTTCCTCTTATGCTTTCTAGTTGCACCTCTCTGGAGGGGGGACTGGCTGTGAAGAGGGTTTCAGATGTTCATTTCCTAAGTCAGAAGATGATGAGGTCTGTAGCCTTCCACTGAGCCTCAGATGTCATGTCTTCTGTTTGAGACAGGACTTGATATGCTTTTTTCCCCCTGATTGTATAGGTCGCCATTAGTTTCCTTAGTGAATATAGGAATTTACAGGCATAACAAAGATGCAGTTAGATTTGTGATCAAGAGAGAAGATAAATTTTAACTTATTCTGGTGGTGCATGAACTGAAAAAGTTTTCCCCACAGTCGTATAGGTTTCAAAGAACAGGGGAATAACAAGATTGCATTGGTTTTGTCAATGAAATATGTTTCAAAAACAAACAAAAAGTCACATTCAATTCATGTGGGAAAAGAACTGCTCTTCATTCCTGGGCTTTTTAAGTAGTCCTTTTTTCTGGCCACACTCACCTTTGTTACCTGCACTGAAATGTCACTTGTCACCAGTATTCTGGTCAGTGTTTCTAATTGCTGCCTGAATTGAAAACACACCAATTTTGAGTCTGAGCTAGGTGACGGAAAAACATATAGCCTTCTACTCTTCACTTGAAGGCCTTGGGCTATCAATTTCCCGCCCAAGACTCATATTTTCTGAGATTCTCTTGCCACAGCAGCATGACAGCCTTGCGATGCTGCTCCCTGTATTGCTGCAGGGGGTTGTCATGGCCCAGCTGCCAGGCTCCTCACTGGTCCTTGCTGAACTTCACGGGGATCATTTCAGTCCTCCAGCCTGCCACGGGGTCTCTGAATGGCAGCCCTGCTCTCAGCACATTAACCGAATGCCCACCTCGACTCCACCATACAACAGTTTGTTGTCATCATTCTCTGGTAGCTTCATGGTTAGTAGGAGGACACACACCCACATGCACACACACAAGCTCAGGATGATTGTCTAACTGCATTTTTCCTTAGAAAACGCTTTAAACACTCCATACAATTTTGCTTTATGCGTTGATTTTTCTTTACATGCAAGTCCACTATAGCATGGACTTTCAGCCCCGTACATCTAATGCTGACTAACATCTGACTTTGTTTTCCTGTTCCTGCCTGAGAACAGAGCTTGTTTCAATGTACTTCTGCAGCTCCCCGGTGTTTCTGAATTTTAGCTAAAGTAATTCCTTGAGCTCATGTGTAAGTCTGCTGAAAGCTTCAAGATAGCAGATTACTTTGTGTAAGTGGCTTGGTGGACGACTCAGCCTATAAATGATTTAGTACCTGTCTTTCCAGAAGGGATGAAGCTAGGTTATGTGTTCTATAATTCAGAAAATACTGAACACTTGAGTGAACAGGCATATACAAAAAGAAACAGGATTCACCCAGTATTAGAGCAAAACTGTGGCTTGTGATTTTTTTTTTCTTTCGTCGTTGTTCAGTGTTGCTCATTCTATCTTTGATAATGTCAGTGACGAAGGATTATGCATCCAGGTCTAGAAGGCAGCAGGAACAGTAACAACCCTGTTTAATTGTACTGTTACACTGGAGCAGTTAAAATTTACTGGGTTATAAAAACAGATGTTATTTGGGTTTTTTTATTTCCAAATAATTTCTTATTTTAGTGCAGTTGGGTTCAATGGTGTGCTAGTTCAGTCCTACAGAAAATTTAATGGTTCTTTTCCTGTGAAAATATGTATCTGCAGCCAGCAGGTATATGTGCTCTAAACAAGTTTACTGTTTATCAGATCATCTGAAGATGCATGCTCTTCCATTAGTTTAACTAAATGTTTATTTACTGAAGTATAATTCATAGCCTCTGTCTTCTTAAAAAGGAAGGTTTCCAGGCAATAATTATGCCCACTTGCAACAATATGGGAGGCTTCCACTGCAGTTTTTAGTTAAACTGATGAAAAAATACTGTGAGTGGGCCCACGTGACACTTGTGCGTAACTGTAGTCTCTACGTCTTTCATGTTGTGAAGACTTTGTTCTTGAAATGGGAGTTTCACTGGGAATTAATATATTTATTAATCGAAGAAAAATAATTGCTTTTTTTTCGGGATCTGATATAGACAGTTAGGTAGCAGATAATTCTACATAATGAAGAATTTTTACAACAGGAGGGCATTGCAAAAGGACTGTAATTCCTCCCAGAGCAGCATTCTTTTCATTTGGAAAATAGTGTCCTGTATCAGCAATCATTGCATCTATAAAACCATGTTTTGATTGAATTGCAAAAGCTGAAGAAATCGTGTTCTGGAGGGGAAAAAAACCCACCATGAAAACACCCCACAGAATTAGCAAACTGGGTTTGGGGTTGGTAGGATAGGGCAGCTCTTTAGCAAATAGGAAATAGCTTTGTAATCATTGCTATGAGGGGAAGAAAAGGACCCCGCTTCCAAGAGATAAAATTTGGTCTGCAGTCAAGGTCTTCCGAAAGTCTTTTCCTACCCACCTGTAATGCTGCGAAATTGGCTAAGCAATTGATAGCTTTACCCGCCGTATGTAATGGGTACTGGAAGCTAGCACACGTGGTATTACACAAAGCCTTGTCATCCGGTGATTTGATCCACTAAGATTTAGATAAGGTTTACAATTAGAAAAAAAAAAAACCTTTTAATATGACCTCTCAATTGTATCCGCCAAGCTCTGAAAAACTGCTGCCTCAGGTTAATGTTTTACAGGAACAATTAAGTGAAGAGGTTTACGTTGGTGCCAAGTTCAATTCTTATATTGTAGAGTCAGTACTCTGTGGTGAGGGGAGTTCGATGCATGTGCGAGCTAGTAAACAGATTACATTTTGTTAGCCTCTCGTATTTGCTGTTTTAATGGTGGCCTCAGTAAATTCTGGGATTTGGAGTTTTTATTTGTCTTTTATAATTTCCAAGAAAGTGAGAAGCTTTTGTGTCTTTTGGGAAATGAGCTGGCTTTTTTCTGCTCGAAGCCTCCGAGCCTCAGAATACCTGTCTCTTTAGCACCTGAACCATTTTTGCTTATGCTGTATGTAACGAGGGAGACTTCACAACCTCTCCAGGCTCACACCTTCTGTTGCTTCAGTGGCCTCACCATTAGACACATTTTCTTAGTGTCTAAATCAGATCTCCTGCAAGGTAACCCATCCCGTTACCCCGTGTTGTGGCTGTTTGGGGCAGGTTGGGCAGGCAGGGCTTTTCTCAGCACTGGCAGCTGCAGTCTTCTCCTTGGGCTGATACTCTGCTGCTTTGCTCTGGTGGGGCTCCAGCTCTCTGGCCATGCTCGTTGCCCTTCCCCCAGCTCTCGCCGGGCAGGCAGCACCCCATAAGGTACAAGGCCTGTGGAAAGCCAAATCTGAGACTCTAAATGAGCTCTGAATCCTTTACTGAAGAACTGCTACCCAGCCAACTCTGCTTGCTTGAGCCACGTTCTTTGCTGTTTCCATGAGACACTTGGGGCTGTGCTGTAAGAAAGGAATAATTGTAGTTATGAGACTTGATTAATTCTGCTTGGAAAGGTCTTTAATGGACCATCTTACTGAGTTTGATTTGAATTTGAAATTTTTGAAATTTTTTTCCTAAGCTGCAATAGAAGTGAAGAAAAGCTGAGGAAGCGCTTAGACCCTACCGTCTTACCTGAAAGCATAGGGAAGATAATGGAAATTTCAAATAACTTCGTTTCAGTAGATGCATTGTGACAGTCTATTTATGCCAGCTCGCCCAAAATTCACAAGGTAACTGACATGATTCTTTGGAAGGAAATCTTGTCTTCATCATGCAGTTGTGATAAAGTTTCAGTACACCACAGATCCCTATTCCTTGCTATGAAAAGACAGCTACTGTGGAGGACTTGATTTTCCAGACACTCATGAGAGTCTGTTGGCAATGATCACGTAAATCTTACATCTGGCAACCCTGCACCGTGACAGAAGAGGCGTTACGTTCGCACCTCTGTCAGATACTCTCGGCTGAAGTGCTCTCAGAAAGTCTGCAAAGCTGAATGGGTTGTGTATATGGTCCTGGTAGTTCCTGTGCTCTGGAAGAGGGATATTTCTGTGAGGTACTTGTGTGATGGCCTGACCATTCATCGAGTGTCTCATACGGTGTGCACCATGAATGTCATGTCTTCATCTCATTCAGAAATGGGGGTCTGTTGGAGACTGATGGGGGAGGAGAAGGAAAGGAAGGGAGGAAAGGAGAAGCACGGCTTGTGTTTCTACAGGGATGAACTAATGCCTGTTTGAAATCTAGGTAAGGAGGTTATTTGTACAGCTTTCTGCACTTTAGGGTATGTTGTGCTGAAATTGTTTGGATACATGGAGTCTGCTTCACTTTTACATGTGAGTTCTGCTTGCTCAGCACACAGAGTAAACAGAGTTTACTCTCCAGCAGCTGCCTTCTGATAGCTCTGGGGAAGGGACCTTAAAAGCAGCACTTCCCATGCTTTCACTCCAGATAAAACCGCAACAATAGAAAATGCCTAACCAAATGCAACATAATCTGGAATTTCAAGCCACCTACCAGTTGTAAAGCATTTGTGGATTTACAATGTTCAGTTAGTCCCTCAGGCTTTCTTCTCAGTCATGGGGAACACCAGTGCTCCCCAGTAATGCCCCAGTAAGTGCCGCGTCCACTTGTTGCGGTGTGCAACATCCTGGGGCTCCGAGGTCCCAGCAGCAGTTGTTCTTCCTCTGAGCATGCAAACAAACCGGCCAGGTCAGGGCTCCTGAGCTCCCTCCCCTCCCAAACTGGAAATGCAGCACTTTTCTATGAGAGAGATTGATTGTTTCATTTACTTATTTATCAGAGAACTTGAATTAAGCAGCATTACTCGTGTTCTCTGACAAGAGGCTGTGTGGGGCCAGACGGGTGCTGCTGATTGCTGGCAGGTAGCGTGTGCCTTGTACTGTGGTTTGCACAGTGCTGTGAGGGTGTTCAAAGGGTTTGAAAGGGAGCTCTAAGGAGTGGGTGAGAGGCGTGTAGGCAAGCAGCATTGGGTTCATATACCTCCTGCCCTAAACAGGCTGCTGCACTTCCAACAGCTCAGTCTTTTCCAAAGTAATTGCAGTGATTACTTAAAAATGGCTTGATGGGGTAAGAACAGGTAGTTGCAGAGGGAGAGAGAAAAGTGAAAGACCAGTAGAGCCTAGAGTGCAAGTCGGGCTCTGGCTCAGCTCAGCACTCAGCAGAAAAGGGCTGTTGAAAAGACTGGCATCTCAGCGAGCAGAGGTAATGTAAAAGTCTTCAGAAATCCTGTGAAAATGTCATTGACCTGGAAAGAACAGAGCTCTGAACGAGCCACTTGGCTGAAGCTATAGATTACACAGGGAATCAAAAAAAAATTAAAAAAAAAAAAAGTAGGAAGCACAAAATAAAAAATATAATAGCCATTGCTATGGATATTTGATGCTTTACAAACGGTAGAACCACATGATCTTTCAGGGTGTGTTTCTTGTAATTGGAAAGAGGTGAAAGCCCTGTTCTGAATACAAGACAGTAGTACTACGGGGTTTTTGTAAGACTGGGAAACTGTATAAGGCACATCTGCACAGTAATCATAGGCTAATTAATCTTGGTGTTCAGTCAGTAGAGCCAGTCATCTGGAGTAAGTGTGCCGTGACTGAGCTGTAGGACTCAATCAGGAAGCTGGATCACTGACTTGCTGTGTGATCTCAAGCAAGTTGTTTATTGTCATCGTGTTTACTGTACCAAATGTTCTACAAACTGGTTAGGTTCATTTGGGGAACTAATGTTGTGTTACAATACAAAGATGCAGTTCCCAGGCAGAAAAGCAATTTTGTTTAATCTTCTGTTTCCTCATATGTAAAATGTGGCTTCTTGCTCGCTCCCTTCCTTCCCAGAGAAGAACTGTGTTTAGTTAAATTTACTTACTATGGTGAAAACACATACCAGTGATTCTGAATTTGAGAATTCTGGGGTTCAGGTTTGTGACGTTCTGCAGTCCCCAGAACTCCAGGTTGATGCAGTAGTATGTGCTGTACTCTAATGTGGTTTAAGTACACTGCCTTATAGAATCGTCATCGATCAAGTATTTTTCACGCAGGCATTTACCATATATATTTAGTATGTGCATATGTACACACATACCTACACCTGCACACACAGTAATAACTATATTTGTGTGTAGATAAACACTTTTTCTGACATTAGTAGTTATGGCAGGTTACAGGCATCAAAGAGAGGAAAATTGCTGCCCTGACTATCTGAATTATTGTCAGGCATTAAAATGCCTCCTTTTGGGGCAGCTTTTTTCTTATGCCATCCCAAAAGGAGAGAATATGTGACAGTGTTGCACTTGAATTGATGTTTACTTTATTAATGCAAAGTGGCATTATATTTCTTAAGTGGAATGCATTTCCTGTGGATCACTGCTGAAAGAAAGTTTATGGTAACTTTGGTCGTATGTTAGATGCTATACAGGAATCTAATGATAGCTAAAATATCGAGAGAACAAGGTCTAATGATTTCCAAATTCTGTTTCTCAGACTACCTGCAATTTTTGTACTTCATGTTAGTACTCCATAAAAAAAAAAAATGAGCTGCTTTTGTTTGCTGCTGCTGTTGCTGCTGTGCCGGACTTAAAAGAAGCCCTTTTTTTTTTTAAATAATTTATTACCTTGGTAAGAAACAAATGAGTGTCATTGTCACAAAGATGGTATCAGTCACTAGCAGAAGGGAGAGCAGTCATTTTCATGGTCTGCGAACAGAACTGAGAACTTCTGGCTCTGCCAGGCTTTTCCAGGCAACGTTTCTCCAGAGTCGTCTGTGTAGGCAGCTGCCAAGCCACATGATTTTATAGTGAGCTGAAACCTATTCCTGCGCTTCCAGAATCGGTGGGGACAGATTGCAGTCCAGGTTCAGCAGATCTCTCTGCAGCTCTCTTGGCTTGGTTATAAATCTGTCCTCCAGAGTGCTGAGAGTTGCACAGCGGTCCAAATGTGCCAAGATGTTGAACTGCTAAATCATGTCTCTTCTCCCCCAGCTGCCTCTGCAAGGCATCAGAGAAGTACTTTCCTGAGGCGTATTGCTGCCACCTTCCAGATCAGTTCCAGAAACAGTTTTATGTAGTCCTTATCGCTTAGCAGGCATGGTGGTGTTGGATTGACAGTGGAACTCCATGATCTTAGAGGTCTTTTCCAACCTTAATGTTTCTATGATTCTATACCCCAGTGCAAAAGAGGTGGATTCTACGTGGTGATCATAGGCTGGGTGATGCAGCTCTGGGGGAGACTCGACAAAAGACACTTCAAACTCAGTGCTGCCCCAGCCAGCGGCAGCTGCAAGCTCCTCTGCTCTATGAGTAGCAGGTTCGTGCCCTGTAAATTGCTGCAGTCCATGCTTGGCTGATTATATCTTCAGGAATCCAGTGCAGCAGAAAAGAGCTGGCAGAGTGCAAGGATCCAGGCTTCCTCATCCGAGAGGAAAGCACTGCAGATGCTACACAGTCATGGTGCCACTGGAGTTTTACTCTCCGGTGTGGAGACCTTGCAATGACATTAGAGCCTTTTAGCGCTGCCAGGGTGGTTCAAAGCAGTGACCGTGCAAGCTAGAATCCAGGACAGTCCCTTTTTAAGCACATAGGGTTGGAAGAGAAGAGGAAATATTCTGACTTTTCGTATTTGGGCTGTGGCCTGTCATAGTTTGCATAGATCCACTGTATTCACTAAAGCCTGGCAAACCTGTGTGATGAGAGAGTTGAGAAGCAGTGATAAAATGGTATTGTCCTAATGCTAGGACTGCCTTAACAGATGCGAAACAGGAAAGGGAGGACAAATATCCTTCCAACTTCCTTCCCTTGCAGTCTAGATCTAACCATCTTCAATGTGGAGAGCAAGTTTCTAAGTATGCTAAGTATGCCAAGCATGCCAGCAACTATGTCTCCTCCCACAATTTCATGGTTATCCAGAGCTGAACAAGTGCCTGTGCTGTAGCAATCCTCTTTATTACCCTTCTAGATGCTCCTTATTACCTCCTAAGAGTGTGCAAACCAGTATTTTCTGTGATCTGCATTTCTGCATGGTATGAAGGTCTATATCCTTAACAGAGTCTTATTTCTGCACATCATCTTTTGTCCTTACAACCCACATTTCAAGATGATTCAGATATCCTCAGGCTGGCTAAAATTACTACACCTTTGAAGGGAAGATGTGTGTTATTTTCAGTCCATCATTAAATTGTATTGAAACTTGAATGACAGTTTTCCATCTTGTAGCTTTTTTTGTGGTTGTTTGGGTTCTTTTGAAAAGAAAATAGCTTGCAAAGAGGGGAGGGGTTGTGACTTCAGTCAGCCGATGGCAGTGATATCTGCCTGTGATAGACACAGGGGAATGAGGACCAGCTGTATCTGCTTGGCTTGCAACCACTCTCCCAATGCCCAAATGAACCAAGAAAAGATGCCAACAGCCCAGTGAATTTTATTTCATTTTGAAGCATTTGCTCTACACAAATCAGCTTACTAAAATAAATATTAATAATGTCTTTCCTACTGAAAAGGCCAGAAAAAAGCAAAGATCTTTTCTAAACTATGTTCATTTCATCAAACTTCAGGAAAAATTAGTTTTTATCTCTCTCTTTCACTAGCACTCGTGTAAAAGTAAAAAGCTGTTACGCTGAGAAGTTTTGATGAATAGCATAGTTTTCTTCCCTAAAAGTCAACTAGTAGATCAAATCTGTTTGAGTTGCTGGAGCGTGTCCAGAGAAGGGCAGTGAGGCTGGTGAGGGGTCTAGAGAACAAGTGTTATGTGGAGCAGCTGAGGGAGCTGGGGCTGTTTAGTCTGGAGAAGAGGAGGCTGAGGGGGGACCTTATCACTCCCTACAACTACCTGAAAGGAGGTTGTAGTGAGGCAGGTGTGGGTCTCTTCTCACAGGTAACTAGTGATAGGACAAGAGGCAATGGCCTCAAGTAGCATCAGGGGAGGTTTAGATTAGATATTAGGAAAAATTTCTTTACTGAAAGAGTGGTCAAGCATTGGAACAGGCTGCCCAGGGAAGTGATGGAGTCACCATCCCTGGAAGTACTTGAAAACATGTAGATGTGGCACTTTTGGATATGGTTTAGCAGGCACGGTGGTGTTGGTGTGATGGTTGGACTTGATGAGGTCTTTTCCAACCTATGATTCTATGATTCAAAAGAAACTGACTTTAAATATTCATTTATTTTGATTTAATTCCCTGAGAGCAGAATGGGTGGCATCTGTAGTGTCCTAATAAAACATTTAGACTAATTCAGTCAGGGCTGGTTTCACATGAAAAGGTTCCCGAAACTGGTTAATTTCTCTATTTCCTTGTTAATCAGGATACTTTTAATCAGTTTGAGATGCCTCTATACAATTCATAAAATAGGAAGTTTCAGAAGTAGAACTATGTGTTACTATATTCTTTGAGGAAGAATTTCTTCCCTCTGAGAGTGATGGAGCACTGGAACAGGCTGCCCAGGGAGGTTGTGGAGTCTCCTTCTCTGGAGATATTCAAGACCTGCCTGGACAAGGTCCTCCACAGCCTACTGTAGGTGACCCTGCTTTGGCAGGGGGGTTGGACTGGACGACCCACAGAGGTCCCTTCCAACACCTATCATTCTGTGATTCTGTGATTCTATATGTTACAAATTTAAACTTTGCGTCTTCTTTATGCTTAATTACAAATACAACATAGTGTTAGAGCAATTACGAGGTCAATGATATGTTTAGTTCAGTCACATTTGTTTGCAGTGGCCAGAAGGAAGATGCCATGTGATATCCTGCCATGAGCAGCGAGGAAATAATCTCTCCTGGGAAGTGCAGGCCTGAGATATGAAGCCTCATGATTTTTAGCCGTTTCATAACATCCAGAACGATGGTGTTCAGGTTTTGGTATTTTTTCTTTAAAAATGGTTTTGTGTTTCCAGAAAAATTTCAGATGCTTTTGATTCTTACTAAGATCATGGCATTTGTGATGCATGTGGTAGTGGGTTTCCCTAATTATTGAATATATATTGCCTCCCAAAAATAGTTTTTTTAGACCTTTTTTTTTCCTCGCTTTGATCTTCATATTAGATTGCCTTTTTTTTGTTTTTTTCGTTTGTTTTTTTTTTCCCATTGCCTTCTGAGGCAAAGAAAATAGGTGCATTGCTTGTCCAAAGTTTGTTTATGGTACTAGTTCATCACTGAATTTAGGCTTACTATGATTTGCTTACACATTGAGACATGTGCGGGGACAATTCTTGAGCAGCAGTCCTTGCAGATCATGTACGGGTTCCTCAGCTCTTCCCCTGCAGAAGCAAAGCTCAGGACCCCCTGGACTGTCTCTGGAAATGGCTTTCTCTAGGACTTGCATCCAGTTAAGTCCCTTAGGAAAAACAATTGTTCAGCATCAACCTGTCCTTGAGATTTGCTCCCAGGCAAACCCCATCAAAACTCCTTTCAGGCTACCTGGGCTTCAGAGGTGAACCTGTGAACCAGGGGTACAAAACCTCCTTTTGTGTAGCTGCCTGTCACTACAAGTGACTGTGGAGCTTTAACTGTCAAAATGTGCGTTTAAATGTACAAAACCCTCTTCAGCAGAGGTTGAGAGAACAGACATTAAGCTCTCCGTAGAGCGTCTTTCACCGTAACGTGGACAGATGACTTCTTATATGACACTTTCACAGTGCCTACACGGGAAGCTGCAGTGTTAATAGGGATCTACAAACACCGCGCATGTCATTTGGACTTCTGCCCCCCTGGTATTTGTGCAGTGGTGGCAGAAGCCAGCATCTGTCACCTAAGCCCTGTGCTCAGCCTCTGAGGTGTTATTTGCTGTTAGGGTGTACTGCTGTAAACTCACAGGGGTTCCGGCTAATGCAGTTGTATTCCAGAGAGCTATGTTTATGTCCATGCTTTTCCTTTTCTCTCCCCTTGTGCCTTCTTCTGTAGTGAAATAAGCCCTTCTGATCAGAAAGGCGGGAAAGGTTGACCACCAAGGTTGATCACAGCAGGCTCTGGGAGAAATGCCTGGGCTTCCCTCCCAGGGCAGCGAGAGACGGAGACAAGAAGGGCTTGGCTGCCTTGCAGTTGCCTGTGTTGTTGGTCCCTTGAAGCAATTCTGAGAAGGCAAAGACAGGTTATCTGAATGTCAGCATTTTCATAGCTTTTGTGCATGACACTTGTCACCTATTTTGTATAGCCTTTTCAACAGAAAGGGGCGCTTTCAGCTGCCTGCTGTACAGATACCCAGCTGGAGTGGCTCCGTCACTGGTCCAGTACACCAAATAGTTTTGTTTGAACAAGTAATGTTCTTGGTGAATAAAAGCAGAAAACAGTGCTCCCAAAGTAATGTATTCTCAGGAGAAGTTACAGGTTTAGGTTGTGTACTGTACTAACAGCGCTGTACAACCCTTGTGACAGAGCTATACACAGCGTATGGAAGATCGATCAAGAATAAGCAGGGGAACACAGAGATATGAGCAGGCCACGTGGGAAATAGTTATTGTGTGCAGGAGTGGATGAAAGGGTCAGGCTGGAAGACCACCTGGAGCACCTGGATGGTTGGTTGTGACTCAAGAAAGTCATGAGGGATGATCGTGTGAGAAAGCTAACTCTCTCTGATTCGGGAGTGTGAGAAAGGAGGGTATCATCCTGTTTGGCCTCATAGCTCAGACTCGTATCTGTAGATACAAACTATTTTCTTGACTCTTTTGCAAGGTCACTCGCTTGTTCGTTCATTAGCTCGCTTGCACGCTCGCTTGCTCGCTTGACTTCGGAATAAAAGAAACTCGCCTCGAGAAGACAGAAAGTCCAACTGGTTTCTTCACCTCATTTGGTGATTTCAGTTGCTGCACTGGGCTGATTTCTTCGCTGCACCCTTTTTGCCCAAGTTAGGTAATTTGCGGCTCAGTCACGTGTCTGTGAAGAAGGTGATGTACCCCAAGCAAAGCACCCAAAAAACCCTGTGCTCTGAAACAGCTTTACTCCTGCCAAGGCTGATTTGTGACCTTTTCCTTATCATTTTGCCATGCTCGGTAAGGCATGCCTGAGGTGTCATTCGTCTTTTAGTAATTGTCCCAAACTCCTGCTAGGTTCTTACTCAAGACAGTACAGAAAGCCACGCTTGCTTATCTAGTGGTGAAAGTCTTTTGGATTTCACCTTATCTAGATGACAAACTGTAGACGCTAAGAAGAGTTTGATCATGCTATATATTCTGTCTTCTCAAGGTGCAGTTGGTGTATGTTGTGTCTCCTCTCTTCAGGGTGTTTTTGGAACAGAGAACCTTAGATTAACAAGATAGGATCATTAGTATATCCCATTTTTACTTTACCTTTGAGCCTGGAGTTTCAATTTTCTTCCTGCCACACTTTTTGCTGTCCTCTCCTTCTTTAGCCTGACCATGTGCAATTACTGGCTTCCCAAATGTTAAACTCTAGTGAGTAACTACCACTTCAGAGCCAGCTTGAGCCCTAACAGATTGCAAACCCACTGTGAAGCAGAATGTCCTTCCGCATGAGGCTGGACAACATTCATATTCCAGATTGCAGGTTTTTTCACATAATTATCCATGTGTTTGAGATGAGTATGTGAATTTATGGGGCAGTGTATAGTATGATTTGTAATATAAAATTCATGACATTTAATGCACATAACCCATTACTGCAACACAGTATTAATTAAATCCCTTCAGTGCAGCACAGCCTCTTTGGAGAACAGCTTGCCCAAACCCTACTTCTGAAATAGATAGCAAGTTGCCTCTCCATGTGATATATTAGTCACTGAAATATCTCTTAATCGGGTTTTTAATCAGCATGCTTTGACTTCTCTAAAATGTGAGATCTGAAATCTTACCTAAGACCTGACCATTTCTTCTGCAAAAAGAGGCCTTGGGAAGCTGAGGGATGCAATCTCTGCCAGCAGACTGCACCACAGTCCCTCACTGGGGCAGGAACTGATGTATGAGAGCAACCTCCACGAGGGGTGGGAAAACCTGGGACCTTACAAGACCTAGCAGAGAACTCTATGCTTCTGTGTAGGAGCTTTCCCCCATTTCAACTCCATGAGCTGCAGCTGCCTCGGGATATTTAGCCGTTGGGGTGGAGATATTACTTTTTTCTGAGGTGCTGATACAGTTTCTGTCACTGTCGTGTCATGTCTGAACAGTTTGCGTTTGTACTTGCAGCTAGCCCAGGACATGTGCTGGCAGACCAGTTGGTAGCACACATCACCTTACCTGTGCTCGGTCTGCCTGTGGCCCCATGCTAATGTGCTAAGTACGGCTGCGCTCTTCTGTCACCTCCCTTCCAGTCTTGAGGATGGACCGCTTGTGCCTTTGCTTCTCTGCCAGCGCAGTCACACCCTGCTAGTAAAGACAAGCTCTGCAAAGGTGGTAGGCACCTTCTATCTGCTTTGGGGATTTTGGTAGGAGTGCAGGCACATAAATAGGTGGCTGGTGCTTAAATTCCTTTGCAGACTTCTGTGAAGCACCTAATTAAGGCCATGTTGGAGCAGGGAGTCAAAGTATGCCTCCCAAGGCCAACTGGACTGACTCATTTACTGGATTGAGTTTCTTCTCCAGGCCTTTGCTTGCCCTTTTTTGGAGCCAAAAAAGGAAGTCAAGTCTTCCGTTCCCAGCCCGCCCCAACTGCGCTTGCTCCCCAGAGAAAGCCCCCAGCGCAGCCCCGTGCCTTCCGGATGGGAGCCTGTCGCTGCACCTGCCTGCGGACAGTGCCCTGCCAGGGTGGGATGTGCGGGGTGCACGCATGCCCCAGTTCTGACTTCCACCCTTGCTGGGCGCTTTGTTGCTGCGTCCCTGCAAGAACGATAGGAATTACAAAGCAGCCAGCCAGCCGGTGCCTTGGCCCGTGTTCAGGCTCTGCTTAGTGGAGCTGTGCTGGCCAGAACTGCATAGCTCCCTCTTCCACTTTCATCCCAGCTGAACTGATGTAGAAAGACACCCCTTAGTTAAAGAGCATTTCAGCTTCTTCACTGATGCTTTGAAATATTTTCCCATCTCTTCTATCTGTTAATATTGGCAAGTGCTTGTGTTGGCAGATTCTTGTGTTGCCAGCTTTCATGCTTTTGTCAGAAGCCATAGGGTTGCTTTGCTAAGCTTCAGCTCCTGCAGCCAAATGATAAATGACAACATCTAGCCGTGGTTTTTATGGCTGAGGAAGAAATGCCACCATATCAGAATTTAAAAATCTGGAAACTAGTAGAAAAAAAAACCCTGAATCTTCCTTGTTGTTAATAATAATAAAACCATGATATTATACTGCTAGTCATATTATATGCGGGACACGTGGCAGTGAAGAACCCTTAGCAAAGGTCACAGAATATAAATTTTACTGTGACATTTTGCTTGGAAGAAATTCTCCAGGCCACAACACGCTGACCCAAATCTTCATTCTGTATTGGTTCAGCCATTTGGTCAGTACTGCTTCTCGTCTCTTGTGCAGTAGATTTGCTGGTGTGATGGTGGGTATCTACAAGGTCCCTCGCTGTTAGCGAGGACACTCAAGCAGTTCCATTCCTTCAAATGCCTCTCGGTGTCCAAAGCCTGGCCTATTGGTCCTACCTGCAGCCTTTTCTGTGGCCTCTTTCCAATGGGAATGTGGCAACCAGCCAACTGCACCGAACTGGGGGAAGCACGCTGTTGACAAGCAGAGGTAAGCCACGATTTCCTGCGTTACAGTGGGGAGACAGAGAATAACTTGGTGTCTACATTATACCAGCTACAGGGGGCTGTGCTACTGAAGCTCAGGAAAATAATTTTCAGAGGTTAAAGATTAGCAGTGGTAATACCACAGGTCACAGTCTGACTCTGCCCCTTGCACTTTGCTCTGTCTCTGTTGAGGGCCTGTTGGGGAGAGAGGAGCTGCCGCTGCTCTCCAGAACAGCCCCCATGTTTGTTTCCTGGGGAGGGCTGTTGTGCCCAGTCAAATCCAGCTGCTTTGTCCTTTTTCAGCGAGGGAACTACAGGCAGGGAGGTTAAATGACTAAGTAAGGCCAAACAATGAGTCAGTACGGGCAGTCGAACTGAAGCTCAGGAGTCCTTGGCTTCTGCTCCCGATGTTTTCTCTCCTGCTCGAGGAGACGGGAAGCTGAGAGACAGGCGCCCGCGAGAGAGACAGTCTGCGGAGGGCCGAATAAATACTCGCTTGTGTGCAAGCGAACACAACCTCGTCTGTCTGTGCCTGGTGCTCTGAGAAGCTCAGTGTGCGCTCCTGCCATAAACTGCGGAGCCAGATCCTCGCCTGCACTGCAGCTGCTTTGGTGCTGCATGGAGGAGCGTGGCCCTGGGGCTGGCACGGCTGGGCAGGAGGGGACCACCTTGGGCTTACCGTGCCAGGACAGCCTTCCCCGGCACTGCTGGAGGGCTCATGGCTCGTCCCCGGGAGCAGAGAGAGGTTTTGTGTGCACCCACGGAAGGCTGGCCGGGGAGCATGCCGTGGCTTTCCTCCAGCCTCCGCGATACGGGGAGGTCTGAGGACGGGGGAACTCACGGGACACCAAGACCCACTTTGCTTCCGAGTTCTGAGCACTCTCCTTGGCCACGCCCTGTAACAGGACGAGGAGAGGAAAACGTCTTACAGTGTTAACTCGGTAGATGAAAATAGCTCTTCTGAAAGCTTTGCATACTTTTGATCAGTGTTATTAAAGTTATGAATCCAGCAGGTTTGATGTCAGATTTCAGTCCAGATTGGAGCTTGTACAACTGAAATCCATCCTCTCAGTGAGGGAGTTGCTCATGGAAAGAGCAATAGATCTTAAAATGTGGTGAATGGCAATACTGGAAATCATTTTTTTACAGTGGCATTTGATGTGCAGATAAAATTTAAAAACTTATTTGCTTTATATTTTTTAGCATATGACTTATTTAAATCTAGTGAACTTGTCAGAGGATAGTGTGACGCTTGGATTAAGTAAAGCTAGGTTACTTGCATTCTTGGCCCTGACGATATGAGGTGACTAAAAGGTCCTCCTGCCTTTTTCTTCTGAGATACTTTTGACTGTTTCCTGGCTTTGTTTAGCAGAAGCATCCAGTTCTGTCACTGAGCTGACAGTCGCGGAGGGTGTTGTGCTATATTTGTGCTTTACGCAATATTTATGTCAAAAAGCCTCTGTCTAAACAGACCCGATGTCAGTAAAAGATGACCCTGGAACAAACGGTCTGAAGTCCCAGAAAGCAGATCTTTCCCAAAAGTGACTAATGTGAGGCAAATGGAAAATGTTGGTCTGAAAAACAAGTCGGATCCAGCTGCGTGCATCTGATTAAAAACATTGATTGCTGGACATCTAAACCAAATGAGCTGTGAAACATTTTGATTAAGCTAAACCAGGAAACTGTTACCATTTTTAGTATGTGTTTAAATGTGTGGGTTTTATTATCTGATATACTTGTATCTTCAGTATCTATTTAAAGGGATCCCAGTGTTCAGACAATATGTGCTCTAACTTCTATCCAAAATTACTTTTGTCTCCTTGTATCCAAGCTGGAAATTCCTGTCCCCCTTGTCCATCCATCTCAAGATCAAATACAGCTGGTTTTCCCGTAACTAAGCTGCTTCTTTCCAGCTGGCCTTCTGTGCAATGGATTTTTATTTTCAGATCTTGTATAGGTTTATCTGTAGTGTTTTCGCTACAATCTGTACTCTATATAATCACAGGAAAATGGCTCTCCAAAATGTTTTAGAGCACAAAAGAATTTAAAAGCTGAGGGAATCTGAGAATTCAGCTAGCAGAGAAAAAGTCAAGAGGAGGAAAATTATCTCTTTTCAAACACAAAATGTGATCACTGGTATACCTTAACTCAGAGAAATTCATGTCAGCATCAGCATGGGCATACGATTTTGGAAAGACCTGAAAATGCTTCTTAGTGTATAGGGCACCATTCTTAGGACTTCAGATACCATTATTCTGGTATCTTTAGTATTTGTGTGCCTTCTGTCAAACAAAAAGCATGCTGAGTTCTTCAGTTGAATAGGAAATCTAGTTCTTAAGGTGTATGTTTCAATACTTAACATATCAATAATCATGATCATTTGCTTCTAAAAACAAATTTAGTAATTACAGCCAAACTCTAGCAGATACAGTGAGTGGTGACAGTTGTGGCAAGAATTATTTCGGAAAAGATATGGCACTTCTTTCACAAATAACACAAAGTGCGATCTTAACAGCACATTTTCAGGATGCCAAGTTTAGCATGTTATTGTTCAAAAAATAACCCCATCTCTCAGTTCTTTTTCCCCAAGTAAGCAATACAGTTCTGATGAGGGAAGAAGGTAGGAAAGGGAAATGCCTTTTTTGTAGAACAAAGGCCTCTTAATTGCAGGATACCATCCATCCTCTCAGGATGTGTCTGACACTGAATTTCCTTCACTGGCTTGTGAAAAAGAAATATTTTATCAAACATCCCGAATTTTGCTCCTGTTTGGATCTAATTATGTCATTTGCTAGTCAGGATGATTCTGAGATACTTAAATATGCAAAGGTAATTGTGAAGCACTGTGAAGGTCTTTTTGAAAATTAGTTTGTAATTATGCATAAACCCAGTCTGAAACAGATGCATACAGATGCAGTGCTGAGGGTTGATTAAAGCTATGTACGTCATTAGGGTGAAATTCAAGACTTGGTTGTGTTGGTTTGTGTTCTCACTGCCTCTGCTGGATGCAGCCTTGATAGCTGCTATGTGATTTTAGGGCAGAAAGACATTGACTCTTGCCCAAGAAGCTGTGTTAAATCTATCCTTCCCGATGTAAATCTAATTATAATCTAAATTATATAAATTCCTGGCTATTGCTTCTGAATTGTGCAGGTAGGCTCTATTGGCTGACAGTGGTGGAGGAGTGATTTGGCAGAAGAGTGTGATTCACTCCATGAAGAAATTTGGCCAGCAAGTCATTAAAACACATGCACACACACGATGCGCCCATATCTGGGAAGGGTATGTAAATAATGAGTAGCAGAGAGTGAGCGAAAGGCCTGCTGGCCCAGCAGAGCTGCAGGGCTGAGAAAAGGAAGTTGCCTACAATCCAGAGCAAAGCACGTGATGAAACATCAACAAGCTCGTGATTTAGGAATTCCTCTGGGTAATTCAGCCTTTCCAGGCCGCAGGGATGAATCACTGAGCATTTCTCTGGGTGTGAGCCTTCAGGTGACTGGGATGATGTCAGCCAGAGTGGAAGTGACCTCGACAACAAGCTCACTGGCATGGATCAGGGGCCTTTCTAAGGCAGAAAGGCAGAAGGTCAGCAGCACAGAGCACACAGCTAGGGTTTAATTGTAAGGTTAAGATTAAATAATGATTTGTCAAGACTTTAGAGCGCAGCTCTATTACATGACTGAGACCACATAGGTGCTGTTAGCGTCTAGGTCAACAAATGATCATTACGTATATGCTGCCTTCAATAGAAAAGTAATTCAAACTGCAGTGAAGTTATAAAGGCAGCAGTGACTGGACAAAAATCATGAGGGGTTTTTCCCTTCTTTGCCTTTCTAAAGCCCTGATGGCAAGACATTCAGGTTTTGGTTTTGAAGACTTGTAGCACCATCAGAATCTGTGTAGTTACATTAAGGATGGATTCAGTCATCTTTCTGTGACCACAGAAAGATTTATCCCTCTTAGAACTATAGTATTTGAACGAAATGCCTAAGAAACCTTAATGTGCTCCAGAGTTTTTAAAGTGCATATGAATTTTTTGACCAGAGTAAGTATGGGTAGCTGTGTGTACTCATACAATAGCTCTCCATAACATTCTGTAAAATAGATTATCTTGTAATACTGTAATTACCTTCAAAAATAAGTTGTTGAGAAAGCAAAGAAATAGAGACAAGCTAGCACAGCAAGCAGCAACTAGCTGTCCCTCCATAAACAGTACTCCTGTGCCCCAGGAGAACAGACATACAGACACCACTGTAATTGTAGTGGTGGCCAGCACCTTGTAGGCTTCAGCGCTGTAAATGAGGGTCTGGGTCTCATAAGCTTCGATGACCTCGTTGCTCACGGAAGTTTCTGCTGTCTGGGTAGAACCGCTGTTGCTGTGGCACGCAAGCTCTCCCCTCAGAGGCGACGGGGTGAGGAGGGCAATGAGGGGAACCTGCATTAAAACTTGAGAAATCACTGCTCCCACTTATTGTTATAGGAACTGTAAGAAGTCAGAAAATACAGGACTTACCCCTTTCTACCTCCCAGACTGCTGTGTAGGAGGGTCCACAGACAGCAAGAACCTGACTCTGCAGCCTTCTGCAGAACTGGTGCTTTTAAAGGGCAATCAATTTAAATTTTGTAAAGAGATGGCCCTGCCTTTAGGCAGGCAATGGCTGCCTGCTCGTTGTGTTGAGTCATGTTCCCATCAAAGAAATGAGGCTGATCTGTGTGCCCAGCAACAGGTCTGACTTGTGGCTCGCATAAGGCTTGATCCGAAGCGTGTCCACAGTCAGCAAGGGAGTGTGTGTCAGCCAAATGGTAATTATTTTAAATAAAGAAATATTAGAATTAGGTAGTACACGATCCTCCACCTTGTGAAATCCTTCTAAAATTTTCTTCTCGTGCCCAAGAAAATGTACCATTTACATGCATTAGCCTGTTTCTGTTTGTAAAATTACACGGTGCAATGTAACCTCTCTGTGTGAATCGAGCTTTGTTGAGACTAAAACTATGTGAGGGTTCCCCGTGTCAAGATAAATCTGTGCAAGGTCCCTTTGCCTACAGAAAGGACCACATAACATCAAGTTTTAAGAATCAATGTGAAGAGTGTAGACTGGGGTAGAGTGTGGTTTAAGAGTATTCGAGCAGTGTCAGTGCCAGCAGACTGCTGAATGGAGTTAATTCAAGAATTCCTTGCTCACCAGGCTCTGAAGTCTCCATAAATAAAAATTTTGTATTTCAGCTCTATGCTATTAAGTAACGCTGAAAAATGAGACAAGAAAAAAAATAAAAAGCTGTTTACAATCTCCTGAAGTTTGAGAGAAGGTAAGAAGTTTTATTTTGCCTTGAACTGCTATTTAAGTGCACAAATAAATTTCCTGTAGTCGTCTCTCTGCTTTTATAAATCCAAATGTACATGTTCCATCAGTTCAGGAAAAGCCAAAAGGGTTTGGAACTTGGCAGAAAGTTTTTCTAATGAACGATTAGCATTTAGCTCACAAATAATATTGCTTTATTTCAGTCTCACATAGGACAAAAACGCATCTGAGTTTTAAAGGCCTCCTCAATAAATCATTACCATAAACATGGAAACACATTTTGCGCTTGAGAACAGGGAGAACAGAAACTAGGCTGCTGGCTGACTGTGCCCTCCTGTAATGCTGCCGCTTGGAGATGACCCTGGATAAAAAGCTGCTGCCTCCCACGCTGGCATCCGCTCTAGCATCTTCAGTGGCAAGAGAGAAGCAGATCCAGTCTGGGAGCATCCTCTTTTGTGGGGACAAATTATCTGCCACAAGTCAGAAGAAATAGCTGGAAGGGTGGAGCTGATACAGGGCACTCTGTGACGTAGCTGCAACTCCTTGGCTAAGCCTCTCTCAGTCTATTAGCACTTTGGATTTAAATATGATCGCTTTTACAATATTGCTCTCCCACTTAGATGTAAGTTCTGCAGGCCCTGAGAATATGAAGTCCTATAGAAAATTTCTGTTTGGGAAATATATTAATCCAATATTATCATAAAATATTTGATGATTCATACTGTGCATTAGGCTGTGTTTACTTGGCAGACCTGGTTAGTGATCTTTCCTAGTTCAGAACCAAGAACTTTTATTCAGAGGTAGATTCCATTCACCTACATTTCAGCTCATTACATCCAGGCAGACATCTGGCTTCTCTTCCTTTGGTTCAGTGACATCTGCACCAAAAAGTCTAGTCCTGGCTGTTGGACAGCACAGAATGGTTTGTGAGACCAGCTCCTCCACTTGATAAAACCACTAACGTCACAGAGAGGACTTTGCAAACTGAATTGTGATTTCCCACACAGGGTCTGCAGTTTTGGGTGGTGGTCATCCATGGGTCCCTTTTTCCTGCTCTTTTATTCAAGTGTAACCTCTTGCAATTATATTTTATCACGGTAGATGATTCGATATTTTAATACTGTTGAACTTTCACCTATTTGATTGGCAGAGGTGCTGGAACCAGGAGACTGCTGCTGGCTCTTCCACATACTTCCCCTATAACCTTGTGTGCCAGGCATTTGGGCTGGGTCGTGTCATCCTTACTCATGTTGATGAGCAATCGAAACGCATGAGCAGTCCCACTGACTGCTACGGGTAAGACACGTGAGTGAGTGATCACCAGCCTGAGCAAAGGTTACAAAACCTTGCGCATAACTTCTCTGCACCTGAGCTAACAAGTAGGAAACAGTATTATTTCGCTTCCCTGCTGAGCAGCGTAAGCTAAAATAGCCTAGCAGCTTGAGAAGAAAGATATTGCAGAAGGGTAGCAGCCAGCCATTATAAAGTTCTTAGGCTCCCCATCCTATGCTGTGATGTTTGGCATCCCCAGTAAAGCTCTCTCGAAAGCCCAAATCAGGAGACTTCCTCTCAGATGTGAAATATTCTGGGTCAAGGCCCAATTACTTGCCTCTCAGCTGTGCTCCCACCTGGCCTCCTCCAGAACTTCTCTCTCAGGTCGAGCATTGTGACCACATTTTTAAAGATTTCATCTTTATTTTATCTTCATGGAAGTACGTTACTAGAAAGCTTGACTGAAATCTGCTCAGAACACATCTGTTCCCCACATAAATTACCAGTTTGCCTGATAGAGGTTTTGTTTCTTTGTTTGTCTGTTTCCCTTTGAAAGAAAGAACAAAATCCATTTTGTATCTGGCCAGATTAGGAAAACAGGTCATGTTTAATAAGATGAGGGCTAACATGCTCTTAATACCCCCATACCCAAACAAACCAATGGTAAATGCTACTCAAAACAGGTTTAACATATCTAAGAGATTAGCATCAGTCTTTGTCTCTACCCTAGCTAGCTTGCTTTTAAACATGACCTCCTTTCCTTTGCCTAGACAGATGCTCTTTGTCTGCTGGGACCATTCGGCTGTAAAGCCATTCTGACAGCTACCTTGCTTCCCAGTCTCTCCCAAAGGGCCAAGACTCTTCCAGGTGGCTTCCTCCTACTGAAAAGACTATAATTAGCTGCTTCCCTCTTTTTCCTCTGCTTAAAACTGGTGTCAAACAGCCTTTCTTCCTACCTTCTGAAGCCTTATCGCCCCATCCTGTCCTGTTTTCAAACACGTGGAAAAGGAAATGCTATGATATGGGAGTATAAGCACATTGTTTAACAAAATGCCAAGTTTTAGACGAAACTATTGACATTTTCTTCCTTTCCCGTTAGGCTATGACTTATCCTTCTGTTACCCAAAAAACATATTATCTGCTTGTTTCTGACCTAGGACTTCCTTCTCTTTTTACTAAATGTTATTGCTGCCCTGTTTGTTTTGGTAGCCTGAATATTAAGAATTCCTTTATTGCTCTAGTATATTATTATCCCCCATATCTAAGTAATTGCCTGTAAAGTTTTCCTGTCCATTTCTATCAGTGGAATAGCTTTTGAAAGTGTAAATCCAGCAGCAGTAGTCACAGATTCAAAGATTTCAGCTAAGAATATGTTTTGAAAGAGTGCTCGGAGCGATTTCTTGGCTTATAAGGGATTTGAAGCTGAGAAGTCTCCTGAATCTTATAAGCAGAGACATTTTCTTACAAAAATACCATGTCAATGTCAGAGATACCATTGTTCATTTAGCAGAATTTAGTGTCGGTATTTTTAACTTTCTCAAAAACAAAAACCCCAAACCCAGCATCTTCTAAAAACTGGCTCTGTAAATTTATGAAACTCATCTTAGTTAAAACAAGTTATGCGTCAGCTTTTCAGATTTTCCCTACTCAATTATGCAGGTCTCAAAGCTCAATTCACCAAAGAAATGACTGAAAAGCTATTTTAAGTTATTTCATGTGTTAGTTTATCCAAGTAAAGCTTTGCAATCAAAGTGTGACAATTAGCATTCCTTTGTAACTTAATACAAATGTATTCCTTTGTAATTTAAGACAAATTTATTCCTTTTTAAGTTCATACAAATTTATTCCTTTCTAATTTATTACAAAGGAAGATATCTTTACAAAATAATTTTGTAGCTTTTTGCATAGGCTTTGGGAAGTACACTGTTATCTACTGAACTATATGTGTTTGAAAATAAATGTGCAGCAGTTCAAAGAGCAATTCTGAATTGTTATGGAAGCAGAGCTGCTAGTATGTATTTATTCTTAGCTTTCTAGCCTAGGACATTTTGTAGGACACATTCGCTACACCAGTTGAAGTCCTGTGTCAGTCTTGTTCTTGAGAAGCTCTAAATCATGTTGTTTGAATCCACACTTTGTTCCTGTCGGTTGTATCCATCAGTCCATAAATCTAAAATCTTCCATTTGCTGAATCCAGCATCTCCACCCAGTCCAAAAGGATTCTGCACGTTTATACACACTAATTTCCAAGGTAATGATGCTATGGAATCCATAGAATAAGCACCCATTGAAATTTTCTCTTTCAAACTACACAGAAGATTACATGCTAGAGAAATCTCATTTATTCCCTCTCTACTGCTCCACATAAAATCTGATTCCAGCTCTTTTGCTAAGTTTTTTGCACTGACACGGTCCTCAGTCAAGCAATGACTGGCCCGAATAGCTAGAGATACAGAAGCTGAATTTAAGCTACTTAGAATATATCGGGATGCATAAGGATTACCATGGTGAATAATCAATTACTATTATAAATGTAGGTAACTCAGAGAAGGCTTCATCTGTCTGTTGGCCTCGTTCATGATCTTCTAGGCAGCAGGCTATAGAGCTGGAAGGAGTACAGAGAAGGGCAATAAAGCAGTCAAGGACTTGGGGAAAAACTGTCATATAAGAGGCTGAAATGGCTGGGAATGTCTTCCTGAGAAAAGGAGGTGGTGGGTGAGTGGGGAGCTGATGGAAGAATACCCATCAGAGAAGGTATGTGGCAAAACAGCAGCTCCCAATATCATAATCCCAAAAGCAAAGTGGATGTCTGATGAAATTGAGAGTTGGTAAATTCAACATCGATGAATAAAATGTACCCCAAAATTCTACTTTCAAAGGCTTTGAAGCAAATTCACCTTTGAGAAGAGTTAGTTTTGCCCAGCAATAAAGAGCAGCCACCTTCCTGGCAAAAGAAAGCGGGTGTTGCAGAATAAGCAATAGGGCTTCCCAAATATAAATAGTCATGGAGGAACATAAGGAGTAATTATTTATTAAATAGCACTATTTGCAGGCATTTCTGGTAGTCAAAGTGTGGCTAGTTCAACAGGAAGACATCTCAGACGTGAGCAGTTTCACCTATACGCCCGCAAAACTCCTTCTACCCCTTGTCTAAACCCAGGCTTATCGCTGGGTTTTCACAGTCAGTAGCTCTAGTGTTACAGGCTGTGTGCACTAGTATACGCTAGCAAACTAAGCATATACCCTGTTAAATCAAGTGTGCATGGAAATGTTCCCAGGCACTGAGGCCGATTGGCACTGTAACTTTGTCGTTCTCAAACTATCCCCATGAGTAGTTTAGGAGGGCATTAATTAGCATGGGCCAAAATGGAGCCAGGGAACAATCTGGTGGTTTATCTGCGTAAATGATTGCATTTAAGCTACCAGTATAGGCAGTCACAGAGGACTGGCAAACCTCTGGGATCTCTGCTGATAAAAGGAGTACTCTAGAGGCTTGGTTCTGCTTTGTTGGTGGTAGCACAGGTATATTCTGCACAGATTGATATTCAGAGAAACAGCAGTGTGCCAGTTCCACAGATTTTGTGACTATATAGAATCAGAAAGAAGAATTAGTAACCGTCGCTGGGACCGCTTATGCTGAAGTTAGAGAGGACCCCATGAGCTGTTCTGCCACGAGGATTGCACAGTAAAAGCAATGGTTCTCGTGTTGTTTGACCAATAAGACACTGATTTGAATTAAACAGAAATACACTTACACTGTGTCATCCTTATTAGTGGAGACAACTTTCTGCTTCGGAGAAAGAATGGCCAAATAGTGGTACTAGAACGCAAAGCTGACATCAGCATACAGAAAAGATATTACACTTTCAACTTTTAACATGACCTTCAGCCCCTGATGCAGCCAAGGGCACTTCCCCGCGTGGTTCCGCCACTGGCAGCAGAGACCAAGCATTAGAGAGCAAAGTGCAGCAGCAGTGGCGGCAGCGGTGGTGGCAGCCTCCCTGCCGGGCCCCAGCGCTCTGCTGATTCAGGTCGTCACTGAGCCAGCTGAGAACTCCATTGCCTAGCAATTCATCTACCGATGCTTTAAAATGGGACTGTGCCCCCCTCCTCACTTGACTGGCTTGCTGAAAGCCCACAGCAAAATCTGCTGGTTTAACTTCTCCAGAGGATAGTAACATTCAAATTATTTTGACATTGTGAAACCTAGACTCTGCTAAGCAGGTAGGAAAAATAATAAAAGCTGTTAGGTTACTCTGAACTGCCTGTTGGCATTCGTGTCCCAGAAGCCAACTGGTAGGAATAACAGCTATCAGGGTCAGTTATTTTGGAAAGACACTCAAAGCAAAAACTGCTGGTTAATGGGGATACCTGAAAGAAGCATTCCTTCTCAGAGGAATGTGGTTGAAAACAGCCTGAAGTGTCCCTTCTCACATCCCCTGTAATTAAACGTAATCGAAGTCAGCATTTCTCTTCAGACAAAACACTCATAAGGAGGACTTTACATCTTTCAAAAAAAGAAATGAGATAACATTACTCCATAATACAAAATCCAAGGCTGTAACACAGCCAGAGGCATTTGGCTGAAGATTCAAATCTGCAGATTTGGCTGCGGAGACCATTTCTGGTCAGTCAGCTGGTGCGAAGGGAATAACGGCATCTACATGGACAGGAGACGTCCCTGCTGGGTCAGATCAGGGTATTCTGTGGTGGAGTTAAAGGAGCAGTCCTCTTTCTCCAAAGGAAGCTCATCTGTCTATTGTGTTGGGCGTAGGATACATGTGAATGGATTTGTCTGGGTCAGGGAACACCCCTTAGCTCCAGGTGAACAACCTTTTTGCAGAAGTTCCCCTCTGCCTGTTCTCCATCCTCTCCCAAATCATGTGACTGAGAGGCTGGAGAGTTTAAGTCTATAAATCATCTGTCCTGGAGGAGAAGTCTGCAGTTATAGCTGCTTTTGTGCAAGGAAACCTCTGAGCAGCTGTAACCCGAGAAAAAAAATCCAAATGCTTGTTGCCAGCTGGGGTCAGAGCTGAAGCTCAGCGGGGTTTTGTTGGGGACTGCTGGGGAGTGGTGAAGAGGTCAGCAGTGAAAGAGGGGCCTGGAGGAGGCAATCAAAAGTGAGTTTCTGTGTGTTGGGGCAAACAGCTCGATAGGCTAGAAACCCACCGTAGGGACAAGGGTGAGGGAAGGCCCTGAATTTTTTTCTGTGTTGCAGCTCCCTCGCTGACTCGAGGTGGACCACTGTGCCAAGGGCTTGTCTCTCCGCAGACACTGTGGGCCTGAAAAAGTGCTAGGAAACTCTTCTCTTCATTTTGACTGTCATTAAACAGTCAAGGGAAAAGAAACCTCTGGGTCTGATGTGGAATTAAAGCTTTGAACTTGCCCTGCAAGCCAAAGCAGGAGCTGGTTAGGAAGCATGACAGACGCACTGGCTATTGGAAAGGCAGGCAAAGTGCTCAGTGCAGGTACAGTTCTTCACACAGAGGGCCATGATCATAATTAGGATGGCCAGGAGTGCCACCGTACCATGATAAAGCTATAAAGGTGTAGTAGAGCCACAGCTCTCACCCCAGCCCCCTCCACAGCAGCATCAGCAGCAGGACACCACAAGACCATTGGGATGGCTGGAAGAGTCTCAGCCTTGAGCAGAGTGAAGGAGCTGCCAGTGCAGATGTTCAGGGGACTCAGAGATATCTCTGGTAGGATATCCAGAATTAAATTCACATTCTGGAAGAATCAGTCGGGATGCTTGTAGGGAGAAAAATCATGCACAGTAATGATCACATTTGTAACCAACCCAATTACTGAAGTAATATTATGGGGAAAACTTCTCATGCTACTGGGGAATTAAATTGCCAAATAAATTCCTTCAGCCTGAAGCCCCCAAAATGCTTTGATAAAAACATAGACAAGGAAATGTAGTGAAGTGACAAACTGAAAACTGGAAGGAGAGCAGGCAGGCAGAGAGCTTGTAGTCATAGTGCTCCAAAACATCAGTTTGAACCATGGGAAAAAAAAAAGGCTGGACGCATCATACTTATGGTGGAAAACAATGCTTGGAAATACGAGAGTCACAAAACAAAATTAGAAATATTAGCAGGTTTCATGGCTCACTGCAGTACTTAACGGGTTTTGTGTTGTTTGCTTGGGTTTTTTTTTAATGTCATATTGCAGTCATATTTCCTCTTTCATTTGTTATCAGAACTTGAAAGGGGTATCCTTTCAATTTAACACTTCTGTGACAACATTGTCTGGAGCAGCAGTATTTTATTCTTGTAAAAACCTTGGAGTGATGTAACAATGACAGGCAAGTGCCAGCAACCTCTGCTAAAGAACACCTTTTGGGTAAACACATTACCAGAGACAAACTGTGGGGTTCAAGCAAATGAGAAAAGGTACCTTGTGGTACAGCAGGTCCTTTTCTTGGCCTCAGCATTTCTTAGGTAAATTTATTGTCAGCTGTTAGTTGGATAGCATAGTGCTTTTTTATTTCTTCAGTGACTGTTTTTGATGTCAAGAGCAGCTGTGTTCAGTATTTTTTCTTAAAAAAAAAAAAGAAAAAAAGTTTAGAGCTTAGCATCTGAAAAAATTGGCTTTGTATGGCTAACCACAAGCAGGGCACATGACTGAGTGCTGCATCTGCTATGTCCCCCTTCAGTTCAAACAGTTGGGACAAGAATGTTTTGTAAACTTAAAGAGGAACTCTCAATTTATGGAATGCATTTAAAGCTCCTCATCGAAGTCAGCTTCAAATTTTACCCCCTACAAAAAAAATAAGAAAACCTGTACTCTGGAAAAGGGAGCTGCAGAATTTACTCCCCTCTGTCTCCTCTCTTTAACCTCAGCATAAGGGTCAGATTTCCAGGAAATACTTGTAGATTTTTGAACATCTGCCTTTCCAGGGTAGCTACAGCTACCTCTAGGGCTGTTTCTGGTAATCTGAATAAAAGAAGTATCAGCTGGTTTGAACATCTTAATACCGACATGCAGAAAGATATAAAGCACTTAAATCCCTAAAGTATCATTTTGATTTTAGCACTGGTAATATATTAAATGCTTGAGTAGCCTTATTGGTCTTGCTAGTAATAGTGGATTTTTGAAAAAGATTTGAATGCATACTCTTGTAAGGTATCTTGGAACTGCCAACTATTTAATACTCCTAATAATGAATGGTCCTGTGCTCTGCAACCAAAGAAAAATGCATTTTGCAAAATCTAATCTGAGGCAGTGACTACAAAAAATTTCATAGATACTTGAAATTTTCTGACCTGCCCACAGTCGCATAATTTCCTCAGCAGCAATGCGAGGTATGCAGCCTACAAAGCCTCTTTTTTAGCCCATCATGTAGCCACAGACTCTGCTTTTTCTTCTGTTGTACATTATTACCTGTTTACTACGATAGCATGGTCTTTATTTGCTACAAGGTGCAAAAACAAATCGCAAAAAGTAGGGTAAAAAGGGACCATGAGATTCCAAGCTCCTTCTTCAATATAGGAAAAACTATATAAAAGGACTACATCGAGGTATAGTGTAATGAAATTCATAAAAGCTGTTACTTTCTCCCTTTTCTTTATCCCCTTTTGGGCTTGTCTGGGCTAGAAGACGATTTACGCACTGGAGCTCTAACATGGGTTGACACGAGAGAGAAATAGATGTGCACTAGTAAGAGGCTTCACAACTCTTCCTCTAGCTGCAGGACACCTTAACCCTACTAGAGAAAATCCAAATGAGCAATAGCTCCTGGAAATTAATGTTACTTTGCATTTGCTTTGGAGCAATTCTCGCTACCTTGACCTGCATTGATTAAAGACGGGCTCATGAATGCTGGGGGGTGCTGCTGCTGAGCAGCTTCTTTCTATGAAGTAATTTCATTGCCAGTTATTTCTAGAGGAAACAGTGGCTCAAAATAAGATTGAAGGGGTAAAGGACACTAAGGCCTGGTTTAGTCTTTTGGCAATCTCACCGTATAAATGCCACAGGACTGAATTTCTTCTGTATGGAAATGGTCAGCTAGAGACCCTGAAATCCCCCAAATTTCCATGATGAAAACACACAAAAATGTAATGAGGTAGTAAATCTATTAGAATTGGAAAAACACAGGCAGTTTGAAAACTCAGAATCGTATTACTCCAAAACATCTGTCTGTGTCATGGGGAAAGAAAGCATGAGTGAATGCTGCGTTCTGGAACGCTGGAGAGCAAACATTCAACCAGGGATACAACATATTCAAGATCCATGTTGATGAGGTCAGTAAAACAGTAATCCTTATTTTTTACAAAGGAGAGCCCTTAGATTAGTTTGTTTACACTAAAAAGCATACGCTCATGACAAACAGCGTTCATCCATAGGGTCTGTAGCTTTGCATGGTCACTATCACAATGCAGAGCAAAGTGTGCCGTACCATGGTTTTATACTGACCGTGCTGTTAATTTGGATGTAAATGCAATACATGCCAGGATCCCGTAGATTTGCTCTTACTGTCGTGAAGCCATCTTGAAAAGCACAGGCTGGTGCTACGCTGGCAGACTCACACAGTGCCACCGCTCCCCTCCGTAGAAGCTCAGAGGCCGGAGCAAGAGCGCACAAATCTCTCAGGTTGGTCCTGCAGCCTCCTGTAGCTTTCCCCACTCAGTGGGGTTGAAGAACTGGACCATGGTTTAGAGGTCACTGCAAAGAATAATTAATTACATCTTTAGTACGATTAGCAATCTGTGTGTCGGAAGACAATTTGGGTGGTGCAATCCTTGGCTTCTTAATGTTGACAGGACCTCGTCATAGGGTCCCCTAACCTGTACATTTAATAGGAGTACACAGCAGAACATGCTCCTCTTCTATTGCTTTGCTTGTGGAGACCGCAGTCCCCTGAGATGGCAGGGTGTGGCAGCTGGCAGACCCCTTCCACCACGACAGGAAAAAATGGAGATAAACCACAGGCAGTCAGCACTCCGGATGGAAAGGGTCAGTAGCAGTAAGAATCAATAGCGCTAAAGGTATGTCGCTTTTGCTAAAGCTAGTAAACAGAAAACGGGAAACATTTATGCTTTTTAAATCTTCTTTTCACTAAGCTGTATTCTATTTTTCAGGAAAGCTGAGCTCAAAACCTATTGACCTCAGCGGTCATTGCATTGAAACGCAAATGAATATTAAGTGTGAACAAAAAATCCAAATGCAAACCAACTAAAATGCATGATACATATGCACACACAAGTATCCTAGATCAGATACAAGAATGTATACTTGTGCTGGCTTTGGCTGTGGTAGAGTTAATTTTCTTTGTAGCAGCTAGTATAGGGCTATGGTTTGGATTTGTGCTGGAAACAGTGTTGATAATACAAGGATGTTTTTGTAACTGCTGAGCAGAGCTTACCCAGAGTCAAGGCCTTTTCTGCCTCTCACCCCGCTCCACCAGCGAGCAGGCTGGGGGTGCACAAGAAGTCGGGAGGGGACACAGCCAGGACAGCCGACCCCAACAGATGAAAGGGATATCCCATGACATATGATGTCATGCTCAGCATAAAAGCTGGAGAAAGAAGGAGGAAGAGCGGATGTCCGGAGTGATGGTGTTTGTCTGTCTTCCCAAGTAATGGCTACGCATGATGGAGCCCTGCTTTCCTGGAGATGGCTGAGCACCGGCCTGACGATGGGAAGTGGGGAATGAATTCCTTGGTTTGCTTTGCTTGTGCGCGCGCCTTTTGCTTTACGTAACTCCGAATGTCTATTAATCTGTCATTATCTCAACCTGTGTGTTTTCACACTTTTACCCTTCTGATTCTCTTCCCCATCGTGCCTGGGGTCAGTGAGCGAGCAGCTGTCTGGTGCTTAGTTGCCAGCTGGGGTTAAACCATGACAATGCTATACTATCCATCAAGCATATATACTGTACTATCAATCTGTGTACAGGCCAGAAGGGAATGCAAACAGTAAGAATGATTAGTGTTAGGTGTTCCAGGAAACCTGTTCTATTCCTTGCACAAGAAAGCATGATTTATTGTATCATTTCTTTCAAAGGTTGTAGTGTTAAAAAAACCCCCATATATCTATCACTGATTATTCTGCTGTAAAGGCAAAAAAAGAATAATAGAATTGGTCAAAACACTTGTTACACTTAAAGGAGAAAGGGGAGAAAAAAAGTTGTTTCATACATTATTATCTAAAGAAAGAATAGATCATCACGACCAAGCAACCTCCTAACTGTTGCAATCATGGAGCTCACCCATAAAGATCTGCACAGCCCCTCTCCCTCAGGGGTGATCAAATTTGCACCGAAACATGACCTCTGCAATCAGCTTCACAAAAAAAGAGAAAAGTGCTCTCAAAAAATTTGCAATGTCCAAAAGTGTATTGCAACAACGTTTTGTCTCTGGAACACCCACACTTTTTTCTTTTGTATAGCTTTTTCACATTTTCAATGGTCAGGAGTTGTTTTTATGGGTTTTTAAAGAGAAAATTGCATCCACGGAGTCCACCAAGGCTTAAAACTGTTGGCTCCACAAAGATGCGTTAAAAAAAAACCAACACTCGGAGTACAGAATTTAGCATGGCATAGCATCACGCTTCTCCCCCATTGTAAGGAAAACAGCATATTCATACACAGCACAAACCCAGTCTTAGCTGTGTATTTATTAAAAATGTAAATATGTAAAATCAGGACTTACCCTGAAAAAGGCTCACATAGTATGCCAGACTTCAGATAATAACGTTGTTTGATTAAGAGCTCTAAGGAGACTAAACTATTAAATCAAAAGCAGATTCATGAAGCACAGTTTTTCTCAGAACTGCTTATTCAGAGACAAATTCTGAGACTGAAAAAGTCAGAGGAATTCGGGTACAATTTTGGGTGCATTTTTCTAAGCAGTTTTTAAGAACTAGGGAAGTCTTGACTTAACATCCTGCAGTATTTCAAGACTGGCTGCCTTCCTGTTTTGACAGTGATCTTCCAGCACCAGGTACAGAAGAAGATTGAAAAGTGTGTCTGTAATCTCTTGAGCACCTTTTTAAACTGCCACAGAAAGTTCTGAGTAAACGAGAGGCTGTTGAGCTTTGGTGCAAATACCATATGATTCAAGAGTTCACGGCCTTTCTGGCCAAAGACTCCCAACGTACAACAAAAGAAAACAATTGTGGTTTTTCCTCAGAACATGTTTCATTAAATGCATTTTTCAGGCAGGATTTGCAAACGATGCCACGCTGTGCAGAGCGATACACAAATGGGATTCAGCAGCTGCTCCCCTGCTGCGCTGTGTAGATAACATAAGGTTTCATGGATGTGGCAGCTCCTATCGTTTTCTGTCCAGTTTTGGGGCAGAGGAGGAGAGAGAAGATAGGAGGAGGCAATATTTTATCTGTTACGCTCGCTGGCAAACTTCTCAGAAACACCAAAGAGATGGCATTAACCCAACTCTGAAACAGAAATGCTGGTCAGCTGAGAGGAAACACAGCAACGCCCAAAGAACCTCTGGGGGAGAGGGAGGTGAAGCTGTGCGGGTATGACTTCTGAAGATGAAGAATACACCACTACTATTTTTGATTCATAAACTAAGTCATTGCTTTAACAGTTCATTTTAAGGCTTTGGAAACCTGAAAGCTCTACCCCTTCTTAGGTGTATCAGGTGATTAAGGTAAACACGATGATTAAAAGGAGTAAGAAAAGTTTGAAATGTTTTTGTTATTACTCCCTAGTCATTGTTAGACTTTCCTGATTAATGTAGTTACAAAGCTTGAGCTAAAAGCGTGTAGAGTGGAGCTGATGTTATCATACACACCCCCACTGATAGCCTCTCAATCAAGAAAAAAAAAATCACTTCTTACTTCAAAAGACACTTCTGAAAATAAAGACCTAGGACAATATACTCTCAGTATGCCTCCTGCAAAGACTTTGAAAATACCTGTTTTTGACAGGCGTCTCCGTTGGCAAAGTTGTTGCCACTGCAGATGATAATTGTTCCTCAAAACTCCTCCACAGCTGTGGTGAATGCCTCAGGGCCACTGGAGCCACCCCCGCGCATCACCTTGGGAAGGCCGAGGGCACAGCCTGCCAGCAAGGAGAAATCCAAGGTGCACCACCTCAAGGAGCTCCTGAGAACAGTAGCTTAGAAACACAAACCGTAGTTCCTTCTCCAGATGGTTTTCAGCTTGAAGGTTATCTGAATAACCTTATTTTTTCTTTATCGTTCCCCACCAAGCTCGCAGAATTCAGAACATACCAGGTCACTGCTTTCCATGGTCTTGAAGCTACAGGCGGGCCTTGCACAGCAGAGAACCATACGGGCAAATGTTCTCCATGTCCTTTCTCAGAGTCCATCTTTAATTAACAAATTTGCATAGCGCTGTTGGCAGGAGCTTCTCATTTGGTGAGAATCTGCAACGGATCACTTCTCACTGAACTCTGCTGCAGCAGTGGTTCCTGGGAACCACTGCAGAGAAGTTAATGGCAAAAATACATACTTAGTAGAAATCTGTAGAGACAATGCTAAAAAAAAAGCGCGCTTCTGTGCTGGGTAAGGGATTTTCTTCTGTTATTGACTGTTTTTTTCTGACGTGGAGATATTTAACTATTGTAGCATGCATCAGGGCTTTAGTACACAGTGAATATAGAACCAACTGTGTTTGAAAGCTGATAAGCTCCACACAGAGCACTCAACTTCCAACCTGCCAAATGTTTAAGTATGTAAACAACCCTGCTGAAGCTACTGAGGTTTCTTATATGTCTAGTGCTAAGCAAATGTCTAGTCTTCATTCATTAGGACTCAGCTTGGTAGGAGAAAATTAACTCATTTAGAAAGTTTTGGAAATTTTAGGTGATTTCATTGGCAATTTGTTGGTATTTGCTCTTTGTGTTCAGCAATAATAAAGCTTGCAGCTAAGAAGAAATGTGTTTATTTGCAGTCCAAAGCAATTCCTAAGAATGTCTTTGTTAACACAAGAATTAATGGCAATTGCTTGCAGATAGTGTTGGAAAGACTCCATCAAAAATAATTTTACCTGAACATTCTCTCACCCGGAAACAAATGTTAACATTGTCTTCATCCCTCAAACTTGTCAAGCAAGACATTTTTAGGAGTACCTCACAGTGGAAAACTGCAAGCGGGCGATTTTAGGCGTATAAGGAGACTGAATAAATCGTGACTTTGTTCTTCACCCCACAGATGGCAGGCAGTGCTCTGTTAAAGCATACTGGTTAGCAGCTGTAGACTGAGCTTTTCTGGCAGTTGTTCTGACCGTAGGTAAAGAATGACACAGACTCGAGCTTGTGCAAAAGCCACGAGTCGATTATAAATCACACAGCAAAACGTAGCTTCTGGTGAAGGGACAGAGGGTGCTCCACATACCGATCAGCTGGGCATCCCTGAACAAGGCACCGCTGGGTCTCTTGGTTTCACACCTCTATCCTTTCGATAAGATCCTCACTAGCTGACCGGATCAAAACATCCAATCTTGGAAAGATTGCTAGCAAGAACGTGGAAGAACAGGGTCCCTTAACAGAGAGACGAAGCCAGCTTCAGAGGGTTTTGCTGCTACGTTGGATGAAATACCAGTCTAGGAGGGACCACAAGGCAAAACTGATACTGAATACAGTACCTCAGCTTAGAGGTGGTGGGTGTCAGAAGGGGTCATCTGTGGGCCACACACAAAGGTTTCACTTTAGGGCCTGCTGTTAGAAAGAATAAAAAGTTGGAATTGTTGTACTTAATTTGATTCTGAAAAAGTTAAAAACTGCAGTAAAGGAATTTGAAAACTTCTCAAGTTAACCAGTTCAGTCACTCCGAAAGTGGTGGCCACTGAGCAGCCAGCTTCCTCGTAATTACTCACCCTCACTCTCCATAGGAAGTATTTCACCGGTTGTTTTGGTTTCGGCTGCCGCCGGCAACAAAAGCGCCACGCGGCCGCCCCTCCCCCCGCCGGCGTGCGAAGGAGAATGAAAAGAAAAAGGCAGGAACCGGTGGGTCGG
>Ga0065711_1028120_pt1 | contig 43506 bp, 40 predicted proteins | sample Hoacrofraction12_FD_59098 | JGI IMG/M metagenome (GOLD analysis project Ga0065711, IMG submission 59098) | Hoatzin crop microbial communities from Cojedes, Venezuela - Epithelial fraction 12 v2 (version 2) | ecosystem: Host-associated > Birds > Digestive system > Esophagus > Crop | place... | reverse complement strand
TTTTTTTTTTTTTCCCCCCAGAGGTTCCTTTAGGAAAAAAAAAAAAAAAAAAAGAAAAAGAAGAAAAAGAAGGGAGAAAAAAAAAATATATACACGCAGGCTCACACAAAGCCCTGCCTGTGTTTATGTTCCTGCTGCTCTGTGTAGCTTATTATCACCAATGTTGAACAAATTACTGACACGATGTCTGCAATGTGCTGCCATCCCTCGGAGCGATGCTCGTGATGGGGCTGGCTATTTTGTTTTGAATGTTAATGTACAGTGGGGCACCACGTTCAATGTAAATACAGGGCGAAGAGTACTTACACGGCGCACGGAAAGGAGCCTGGCCCCAGCGCTGGAGCTGCCAAACGCGGAGATGAATTTGCACAGGCATTTGCCAAAGCCAAGAAACCAGAGACCAGCGCACAGCCAGCAACCACAGGCGGGTGGGAGAAGGGCTTTCTGCGTCAGGTAGGAACAGACGTACCTGCAGGAAGGGTTTGATAGCCTCAGGAAGGACCGCGAGTTTCGGTTCAAGCACTCCAGCAATGCAATACCTAGTCCTGAGAATCAGACGCTTTGACTTTCAGAACATATCTATGCTCCCAAACAAACCCAGGAAGGGGTCGGTCCCATGTTTGTGGTTGCACCCACATTCAGTCTTGGTCTTTGCTAAAGAGAATGGTTGAACCTCCGCTGACCATGGGAACAGTCCCTGGCCAGGGCCACCCCAATGCTGCTTGGACCTCACCTTGGAGAGCACCAGCACACAAGGCCAAACCAGGCCAGTAAGTGTGCTAACGCATGCGCAGTCTGACTCTGGGTACAAACTGGAACAAGCAAGGATCCACCATGTCTTCACCAGGACAAGGGTGCACAAACCCATCCTCTGGCGATTGCTTCCCTCCGATAGCCAAGAGGAGCCCGCGACCAGCTCTTGAACTGAGGTTGGGGCCAAGCAGAAAGGGAAAGGAGAAAAAGCAAAGGCCATTCACAGAAGGATGGAGACCCCATAGTTCCCACAGCAGGAAGAGGGGTCTGTAGATGGGATCTGTGGAACCCATTACCTTTGAGTAGGTGAGTGGTGATGTTTCTGCAGCAGCGGGGGAGCCTTCAGGAATTGCACTGGCTTTCAGAAGGATCCCTTGGGTCTTGGCCACTCCAGCACCTGCGGACTTCATTTGCCACCTCTTGTGGTTGCAACCACTCCGTAGTGACCAGCACTAATGCTCCCACCCCAGCAAGCCTGAGACTGTGACTCCACAGAGCTGCAGCAGAGGCAGACCCATTCAGCAGCTGCCGCTCACCGCTCCAAAGAACACCAACATATCGGATCTACTGGGAGCAGCTTTCTCTCAGAAACCCCACCGCCTGGCTGGAGCCATCAGACTACACACAACTGCTCACCACCACCCCACCAGACTTGTTCAAACCTCTGTGTGTTGAGCACATCTATCACGCTTCCCATTGCTTTCTCTCAAGTCTAACCCTGGGCTGGCAGGAGACTGCGAACTCAGCAACACGTTCGACTCCTGGAGCACATGGCAAGTCCTCAAAGCAAAAGGACATGCCAGGGGCACTAGCTCTCACGTGGGAACAGGGGAAACTGAGGCATGAAGGGGGGGTGTAGGTTGCTCGACATCACCCAGCTGGCTACTGGGGATGGGAAGACAGTCAGCTCTGGAGCTGGTGGTGTACTCCACGTTGCTGCGAGGTTAGGAATGGGGACTTCACTGCGTTTGGAAGGACATTCAGCGAGGTTACCCAGCTTTGCATAGCTCCTGGAAGGCCTAAATAGATTGATGTGGGGTTAACGCTGTTGGATGGGGATTTTAAAATGCAGGGGGCTTTGTACAACACTTGTTTCCCCCTGACACCTGGACTTGGCAGCAATTAGGTCCTGATGCACTTAAGCATCCAGCTAACTTCAAGATTTCGGCCTCTGAAGCTCAGGAAGCTTTGCAGATATCTGCTTAATGTTGTCTCTGAAGGGGGAAAAGAGCATTTGCTGTCACCATGTGCCTCCCAGTCACTTCTGGGATCCCCAAGGGCTGGTCGGTGCCATCCCATTTCTAGACTGAAGCCCAGTCTGGGTTAAGTGGTTTATCCATCTTGACACAGGGAATCCCTGGGTGGGCTGAGACTGGAACCCGCGTCCCCTGCTCTGAGCACACCTCTTGGTCACATTTCTAGACCATGTCCTGGGAGAGGCCAGAAGAGGCCGCACGGTTACAGATGAAGGAGATGCTTTCAGCACCCCTGTAACTCTCAAAGACCATAATTCTAGGGTAACACAGCTTGCCCAGCCTAAGCAAGGACTCCTACCTTCCCACTCTCTGCTCAGACCTCAAAAGAATAAAAAAAAAAAAAAAAAATCTCCTTCTCCAGCCCAGCAGAGCCAGTGCCATATGCAGAGGTTTTATTAGATGAGATATATGACCTAATTAATATCTAAAAAATGAACAGCTTTGGTATGAATAATAAATATTTAGGGCTCTTTCCAGCTGTTCTTGTGTGGGTCTGCAATACACTGTTTTTACCATTGATTTTTGGTTCCCAGGAAAATATTCCCACTGATAAAATGCATTTGTACACCCCCTATGTCTTATATATTTTTTTTGTTTCATATAGCCTAATAATTTTTCTAAGTTTAGGGCAATGAGTGTTAACAGAAAAAATGTGAGCAGCCATCCACCTCACCTTCCTTGCTTGCGTAACTTGTCTCCCTCCCCCTGTCTGATTTAAGCCCCGAATCCCAAGGATGAGCTCCGGGCCCACCAGCCGACACCACCCAGAGAAGCCGATGCCGAGGGTGATTCCTTCGGCAGCAGATCTAAACGAACCGAAGGCAGCGCTTGCCCACTCCGCGACTACACCGGATGGGGAACTCTGCCCCGGGATGTGAAGCAGTCAGGAGCAGAGAGAGGACACGCACATCTGGAGCACAGCCCTGTGATGTCCCGAGGAAACCTGCTGGCACGGGACACCCTAAACGTTCTGCTGCTGGAAGCCAGAAAAACATCAGCAGGATTTCCTCTAAATACACACTTTTCTTTTACTCTTCTCTACGTAGCTATGACCTGGAGCAGGCGCGGGGAGATGCACGCAGGGATTCACGCACCAGGGACATCGCAGGAAAGGGGACAGGCTGCTTACTCTGCCTGAGGACGGGCAAGGAGAGCTCAGCTGAGCAGATGGGCATTGGACCAGGCTGCCCAGGGCAGTGGGGGAGTCCCCATCCCTGGAGGCGTTCAAAAACCGTGAGGATGTGGCACTTGGGGACATGGTTTAGCAGGCGTGGGGGTATTGGGGTGACAGTTGGTCTTGATAGTCTTAGAGGTCTTTTCCAACCTATGATTCTCTGAGTCTACGTTGGTTGGCCCATGCTTCTGGACCAGGGAAGAGCTCCTGTCCTGTGCAAGTGATGCTTTGAGAAGAGACAAGGAGGCTCCTGGAGACACGGGACAGAGTAATTTTAAGTAAAGCCTGCACTAGCTACAGGCATGTCCCCAGTCTCCCTAGTGCTGTCACCAGCAACCCACCTGCTGTCTCCAGCCTGTAACGCAGCATCCAGAGCTTTCCTCTGATGCCTTTCCTCTTCTCCAGCACCCTCTCAGTGGGGTGGCTGCAGCCTTGAGCTGTAGGACCCTCTCGCTCTGCTGCAATAGAGCCTGGGGCCAGGAACGCTTCTCCCACCTTTCTCCAAAGCGGAGGTACCACCTCCCACCCGGCCAGTCCTCACGATGTACCAAAACCCTGGGTGCAATCCTAGCTAGGAGCCCCACGTGGTAGAAGATGCTACACCTACGTCACGTCGTATAATTCCCCAACCGATCTCAACAGATCGCTGGGAGCAACGGCCCTCCCGCAGCCTTGCAGAGCATCGCTCCAGCGCTTTCAATCACGGCTTGGGAAGAGCAAGCCCTGCTCTCCCCGTGCGTGCAGGGTTGGGCAGCCACCCCCAGCCCCAGCCATCTGCTCCGCCGGCCGGGCACAGCGAAGGAGGGAGGACGGGATGGCCAGATGCCTGCTGCCGAGCCGCTTTGGGCAGAGCAGAGGGCACCAGCTGCAGATCCGGCTCCAGACCCAGACACGCTTTAGAGCCCCGCGGGGATAGGGAGGACAAAAGTGCTGGTTGTCTTCACCCCAAAAATCAATAGAAAAGAGGGTTTTTTTCCTCACGAGCCTTGAAGGAAAGGGATTCTGGTGCTGTGCCTGAATACCAGCACCTTCAGCATTAGGGAGTTGTTACCCTCCCCAGCCCTTTGCCCTCCCACTTGCTTTAACCAAGAAGGAAATTTTATGACGATGGGAGCTTGGTTCCTGTTTGAGCTGGCATTAGATTAAGAAAAACTGATTTTCTTAGACTTACCTATTTACACGAGAGCCAGGCACATACCTCCACAGCATGCCTTTTCAGGAGAAAGCGTGATGCTCTGGGAGGATGCACGCTGCATGAATCGCTCCCGCACCTTGGGAGGGAAAACTGGACTGGGGGAGAGAATACCCCAGGGTTAAACACCAGACTTCAGGGCAGGCTCCTAAAACTTCCCTGCTCTCTGCACAGAGTTGGTAAATACATGAACGGCACGTGGAAAAGCATCAGATCTTCCCAGGATATTGATTTTTGACTTTCATTTCCCCAGCCGTCGCCCGACTCGTTAGCTTCGGATCAGGCAGCCTAATCTGACCTGATTCTTAGATCTTAGGCTGACCAGCCTGAATAAAAGTCGCCTGCCCAGCCCTAATGCACTGTCTAATGGGCCATCTGCACCGCTCCGGGGACCGGAGGGTCACCGGGAGCTCGTTAGGGAGCTGGGAAGGATATCGGTATCCGAGGGCTTCCCGGGCTGGGGAACAGGTTCCCCCCACACGTTTGCATCAAGGCACGAGTTTGGGTCGAGGTTAAACACCGGCCTTGGCAACGCAGCTTCGAGATCAAGAGCAGAAGGGACCCTGAGCACACACACGCGTTTCCAGGAGCCACCAAGAGTCTGGGGCCGAATCCTGCAAACGCCCAGCGTCACTGGGGTGACCTGGGGTCTGGCACCCAGCTGGAAAGAGAGGAGCATGAGCAGTGACCAGGAGGCTTGTTTCCTGCCACAAACCTGCAGCATTCAGTTGTACTCATTTCTTAGGTAGAACCAGACCAGATAGTACTTTTTTTTGGCAATTTGATCCAAAAAAAGGAAAAGAGAAGGAAATAGGCTGAAAGGAGCTTCGGTGTACGAAAGCAGACCAGCATTGGCTTAGACAAAGCCTGGTCTCTGCACCCCAGTTTGCTGAACTTTCAGGCAAGTAACATTCAAACCCCCTGCCCTTTTTACAGGCAACTAATTTCCACCTTTTGTGCCTCAGTTTCCCCACCCACCAAACAGGAACCACCCCTGTGGGTTTTCCTTTTGCTTTGAGATCTTCAGCAATGCTCTGGGAGGCTCTTGCAGGAAATTTTCATGAGCAATCCATGCTCTTCGCATGGCTCTGGGCCACCAAGTCTGTCCTGCACAGGTTCACGGACAACACCGCCATCTCCAGCCTCGCTCACTCCTTTGCCTCGTTGATGGCTGCTGCGGGGGGAGTTTACCAGCTGCTTGGTGCTGCCGACAAGATTTCCCAACAATGTGGACCAGGGCTGGAAAATTGGCTTTATTGCTTAAAGCGCACCAGCAGCAGAGAGCTGGGGGAGGCAGCAAGAGGGAAAGGCAGAGAAAGGAGGAAGGGGAAGTCTGGGGGGGCCAAGGAAATCACGTCCCACCAAGACATTTGGGCCAGAGGACCCCTCATCCCACCTGGGCCAGACCTTTTTGGTCAGCCACACTGAGCATCAGCCATCCCCGGAGCAGCCCCTTAGCATGTCCACCTCAGCCCACCCCTGGGGCACGCTCCGATCCTGCGTGGACACGAGGAAGATGCTCCTCGAGTCTCGCATTTTAAGTCTGCATCTGCGCAACCCATGCAGGTGAGCCGAAACACTTCTGGATCATAAGAAACTCTTGTCCTCTCCCTCTGTCCAGGCTCTCTCTCCTTCCCTTCCCCACTAGCGTTCAATTATTTAATTTCCCCTCCCCCGCCCCCCAACATCTGAAAGCCAAGCGTCTTAAATACAAATCGCGTCCAAATCATTACACGCAGGACCTTTCAGCCCTCTTCAGAGCAATGGGCCGTGAGTAATGAGCTCTGCTGAGAGTTTGCTGGATTTCACATACAACAGATGTAAAAGATGGGGCTGGAGAAGGGGGGAGGAAAGGGGGAAGGAAGCCGGACCCAGCCAGGGAGACGAAATACTCACCACTCACCTTTTCCTTCATCTGCAGCAGGCAGAGGAGGTTCAGGTCCTCCTGCGCTTCTGCGATCTAGCTCCTAAGCTGGGACCAGGTGGACAAACAGCCAGGGTGCAGCTTGAAATTGAACCCCTGAGCCCTCCAGCTGCTCAAGCATCTTTCCATGGGTGGGGGTCCAGCCCTGGACCTTACCCCCAGCAGACGATGAACCAGTCCTCGTCTCCCAGGAGTTGTCCTCCCCTTCCTCCTGCTGCAGCAGGAGGTCCTGAGGCACAGGGCGTGACGTTGTCCGAGATGCCAGGACCCAGGCTTGGATCCAGCTCCTCTTGCTCTTTCCAGGGGGTGCCCAGGGTGACAGGGCGTGCACAGGAACCTTACTGCTGAGACACTGTGGACAGGGAGGAGAAACGGCCACAGGCCATGACAGCTCCAGTTAAAGCTCAATGCAGAGATGGACAGTCCCTGAGCTCACCCCAATCGGTCAACTCCATCCCTCAAAGGGACTGTCACAGACACCCCGATGGCTGGGTGACCCTCACATGTCTCCGTCCCCAGCTTCTTTGATGCAGCACCAAGTATTTTGGGGTGAAAAAAAACCTGGTGGAAGAGACTCACAGCACACCATCCTGCTGTCCCAGGCTGCATCTACACCTCCATCACTGCGCGCTTTGCAGGTGGGTGTTACTCCAGGCAGCACATGCGCTACCACCCACAGCACCCCACAAACCCGGGGTGCAGGACACCATGGGGCTCAGGGTCACCAAGGCCAGAAGAAGTCTTGCACCCAGATCCAGGATGCTGAAGGCTCAGGTTCTGCAGATATCAAACGATGCATGGGGTGGTTTCATCTCCGTGCACCAGTCTCTGGGTGCCAGGAGAGCACAGCGTACAGGACAGCCACCATGTAGCTCCCCGCCACAAAAGCAAGCTGTCTCTGCACCATGTCCCTCTGCTCCCAGGGGCTCTCAGGGCACCAGTGGGACCAGGCAGGGATCTGCCGTCCCCATGGCGGAGGAGTGCAGCTCTGCTGCCATCCCAGCCCCTCCGATGCCCCTTAAAGCATCCACACCCAGAGCACCTGGTTTGCTCCCTCCTCTCCTGGCTCCTGCCACCAACCACTGCACCTTTGCATCTGCTCTGGCAGCACCGAGCACCAGCAACTTCCCACACACAGAGCAAAACACCCCTCACCACCCACAAGCAAGACCCCAGCCCCTGGCACTGGGAGAGCCAGACCTGACCAGGGCTCACCCTCCCCTTCCTACCCAGGGAAAGGTGGGGGGAAGAGGAGAAAACGAGAGCAAACCCTTTCACCGCAGACTTCAAAGTCATCGTCAGCAGGAGCCTTCGGAACAGTTTAAGTACAAAATGAATTGTTTTAATATTTAATCAGTCTATAATAGGCCTGGGGATCCCAGTGGAGACAGTTTGCAGTTGAAAGGATGTCCAAACTGAGTATCCCCCTCCAGAAGGGACAATGGTCCTGTAGGAGCCCCTGCCCCCGAGACACATCAGGGCAATCTCCTCTCTGCCGGCTCCCCTTGATGTTGGCACAGCACCTGGGACTGGCTCCCACCCACTCACCTGACACGAGCTGTGGGCTTTGAGAGCCATAACCATAAATCCTCATCCTGGAGGACAATGATTTAATTCTCTGATGAGCTCAGAAGAAATCTCATCCTGCTCCCCTCTAACCCTGTAATACCCTTCCAGAAGTCTCTGGCCCCCTTAGTCCGCTGCACTCCCTCTTCCCTGTGGGTTTGTGGGTGCACCCAGCCATTCCAAGGGCAGAACCCCAAATGCTGGCATTACTCAGGCTGGGAGGAAGCCCTTTGTCTTTCTGTGAACCAGCGTTCTTGGGTGTGCAGGGAATACAAACCAGATGTGGCTCAGCTCAGCCTTTCACCTCCAGGATCAAGCTGTGGTCATTGCAGCAAGTCCAGGTCACACGAGTGGGGCTCAGCTCAGGTCCCGCTGCACAACCCCCAGTAGCCCCACCTGTAGGGAGGGTTGCTGAGGGACAGGGAACATTGGAAAGGTCCCTTCACCACCAGCATGAGCACCCAGGCTCCGTACTGGTTCCCATCTCCCTTGCTGGAGTTAAAGCAGCACCTTCTGGCCCTGGAGACCAGGGCTCACTGTGGTGGCACTGCCTTATCACACTCAAGCCCTTTGGGTGGTCTGGGAACAAAGCATCACCGCTCCCATTTGCAGGTTGGGAGCTAGAGGCACGGAGCCCAAAGCAACCTCTCCGAGGCCCTTCAGCAGATCTGAGCCCCAGTCCCAAGCACACCTCAGATGTGCATGGAAGTTCCCAGGACATGAGGGACACAGGGTGCTTCCAATGCTTCAGCTGCCTCCTTTTTCCCTGGGGAAAGGGAAAAGCTTCTGCACCCACCAGGGTAGAGAAGTTCTTTGCTCTGTGCCAAGTCCCAGATCCACCACCACACTCACAAGTAGAGGCTCCTTCATTCCTGGTTAGTATCTGAGCACAATCCTAAAGCTGCTTCCTCCCAGTAATGGAGGAAGTAATTGAAAGTCTCACTCCTAACATTCTCAAAACCTCTCATTTAAATTGTCCCAGCTTGGAAGGTGGGAATAATAGACCCAGCAGAGAAATCAGCTCCTGGGCAGCAGCTCTCAACATGCAGCAAGCTCCACTTTTGATAGGGGCCGTCAGTTATTCACAGAAAAGCTGCTAGCGGGCTTAGGATGCCACAGAGCAACACGGTACTCAGACTACAGCAAAGCTCTGCTCTCTGCTATAAATTGTTTGCCCAACTGTTTGGATCCTGCAAGGACTTTGACAGTGAGAAACGTGTCCCACCTACAGCAGGGTAGAGACCGATGCACTGGCACCCGGTAGGGAAGTGCAGGAGAGGATGCTGTTTTCTCCCCAAGCAACTTTGAGGAGCACATCTCCAAAGGTCAGCGTCCTAGGCTCAGTCCCTGCAGCCCAGCTGCTCAAGGCCATGGGGGATGCCACCACCGCAGGCTCCCAGCAAGCCCATGTAGGTGCAGAGACAGGAGGAGGAAAGGAGCCTGCACTGCGATAGCCAGTGACTTTACCACTTCTTACCTTGGCATCAGAGCAGGTTATCCCCCTGCACCAGGAGCTGGGATCCCTGCAGGTGCTGCCAGACAGCATGGGCAAAAAAGACCTTCCCCAGGATAGAGCTTCTCTCCCTATTCGCTACTTTTGGGGGGAATCCCCAGAGTTACCCCACTCTGGGGCAGCCTGGCCCAGCCATCGAGGAGGATGTCATGAGAATGATCCTGGGGAAAAATAAAGAAGCCTAAAACCATTATCAATCAGGGTTATGCTTCCATTAGTCGCCCAGAGGATCCTCTGCCCAGAAGCAGCCGTCGCCGCACCGGGTTCGAGTTACTGCCGTTTAGCTCTCAGTAACCTGCTGGATGCAATAAATAACTCCGAGGGCCCTGCATGGTAGAACTGGGACCATTAAACATGCCGAGTTATTTTTACAGTGTTTCTACCATGAGGAGCCGAGCGAGGTCTTTAATCACTTTCCTACCAGCACCATCTTCTGGCCAACACCAGCCCCTTGCCCTGAGGCTGGAGTGCAGGCAGCAGCCCGGAGTCCTGCCAGATGCAGGCAGCTGGAGCCCCAGGCTGGGTGTGTCATGTTGGCTCCCGGCACTTCGGTAGCATGCAGGGTTGCAGAGCTTCTCCCTCCGGGCTGGGGACCTGGGGCAGGGTCCCAGCAATCAGTGCTGGCACAAAGCAGAGCCTCCCACCATAGTTACTCCAAGCTATCATCTGGTTTTCTAACTCAGTGATCCAGTCACTCCACCCTGGTAATGCTAGAAGATGCCCAGAGGAGATGCCCAGCTCCACACGGTTGACCAAGGAAGGTTGCCTCACCAGCAGGAGCTGAGCACCAGAGCCGGGGGCAGCCTGTGGGGAGAGATTCGCCACCCCACGGGGACCTGGTCTGCCTCTCACCCACAGTACCACTCCTGTTTGCCAACATGGCTTTCAGACCAGACAGCCCAGGCCACCTGGCCCTGCAAGGCAGCTGTGAGATATCCCTAACCCTCCCCTAGATCACCCTTCAGTCCAGAGATTGTGCTTTTAACTCGCCATCACTCCCGTTACGTGAACAGGCTGTGAAGGAGACCCATTTGGTTCCAACAGGGAACAGCTCCTTCCCTCCTTCTCGGTGAGAGCTTCCCTTCTCCCCTCTTGGTTGACTTCGTGGGGCAGCAGCCCCAGGAAAGGCCCCGCATGGCCACAGAGCCAGTCCCCAGGAGATGGCAGCAGCCGGCGAGGGAGACCACCCCTGCTAGGGACCAGCAGACCCACCAAGAGCTCTGGAAAGACCCTGCAACCCCATTCCTGGAGCTGTGCAGCCACCAGCAACCCTTCAGCTGAGCGTTTCAGGCTGTAGCAATTCACAGGCCAGTTGCAGCTGGAAAACTCCAAAGCTGAGAGCTCAGCAGTACCATTAGGCAACAAATACACAAGGCGGGAGAAAGGACTTTCTCAACATCCAAAAGAAACCTGTCCCAGAAAAGCATGGTTGCACCAGGTCTCTTCTCCCCTGCCCAGGGCAGTCTGCTGTCTCAAGCCAGGTTTTCCTTACACATGAACAGATGGGCCATTTACCAAGTCCTTGTACTTTGCTATCTTGACACCACATTTGAGGTCCACTATACCTTGCTTAGGGTGGGGAAAAAAATAAACGTTAATTCTGAACTAAAATTCTCACCAGATTTTCAAACCTGGACCCTGTTACTCTCGGACTGGAGTCTTCAGCTTCTTCCTTGGTTGGAAACGCTGCTGAATAAAATTAAAAGCCTGCAAATGCTGACTGTCCTCCTAGAAATGGTACGGTAACATTCACACACATTTCCATCTCTTGGCAGATCCACACAGTAGAAAGAATGATACCTTCAGATTTTATAACTCTTGGACGTTTCCCAGGAGGTATAAGGGGTTTCTTAAAGCAGTCCTTATCATTTGGCACGAGAAGACTCCATCTGGGCCCAGACTCCTCGCAAGGACTCTCCACCACCAACGGACCGTGGCCTGAAGAGCCAGTTGTAAGAGGAGAACAGAAGAGACACTGGCAACACCAGTGTTAAGACATGGAGCTTAGTGAGCTCTGCCTGCTCGACCATGGATCCATATGCTTGGGGTCTCACGTATGAGAAGTGTAGACAGGAGGGCAAGAGCCAAGGAAGAGGCTGGTGGCATGAATGAAGCTGCCTGACCTCATTTTTCCTCCTGAGAAATCCCACAGTGATGAGCCAGCTCTTTCCTCACCCCTCCACGCCAGAGGGCTCTGAGCTTTTACCCTTTGCCACACCCCAGATCCCTTTGCTTGAAGCCCTGGTGCCATCACAAGTAAGAAGCAGACAAGAATTGCTTGAGGGCACCAGGAAGACAACCAGCCCCTTCCTGAGCAAGCCCTAGGACCGAGGCTTCAAGGGAGACCCGGCAGGCCAAGTCCAGCCCATTTTCCCCAACCAAGGGACTGCAGTGGTCACCAGCAAGTGAGACTGTTCCTGCTGCCCCAGTGCCTCAAGGCACAGGGACGCTGCCTCTCTACCTCCTCCTGCCCATATTCCCGGTCACCACTGTCCCTGGGAAAAGCCAAGAAGCACCCAGTGATTTTTTTGGCTCAGGAACACAAAGTCAAGTCTCCTCTCCCTCCTACATTATTTTTCCCTTCAGGAAGTCAATTCCTGGCAAGACCAAAAATAACTACCTGTGTGAGGTGATGACCAAAGCAGTCAAGTCAGGGCCAAAACAAGCAGCGATGGTCTCAAAATAGCTCCAGCAGTATCCCGCTTCCTGAGGGGGAAGGAAAGGCTCCTTGCACAGCCGTCACTCCAGTTCCCACCATGGCAATCACAGAGCAGTTCTTCCATTTTCATGGGAAAGGGACAGGAGGAGTCTTCCCACATGCTCCACTTTGGCTTAGCACTTGGTACTCCTGGTACAGCAGCTGGTCCCTCAGGGACCCTGGCCACTGCACACATCCAGACCTACTGTCCTTCAGCTTGAGACTGGGTCTAGGAGGCACCATCTTCAGCCCTGTGACCCGGCCTCGCTGCCCTGCCAAGGACATAGGTACAAGGGGTCTTTGGTAGCTCCTTGGTGTCCCCTCGACGGAGGTGCCCAGGGTGGTGCAGCTGCCCAGATGACACCAGGCAATGGCACAGGGAATGAATTGCAGTCAGGACTCGGATATCTCCCCTTGATAGGGGTACAAGAAAAATCCACACTGCCTAACAGAAGGGAAAAAAACGGGCACAAGTTGCATACAAAACCCTGTGGATGCGTGACTGTTCTGCATGTTTGGGATGGACCCCACACCCACCTCCTTGAAAGACAAAGCCAGGTGGCTGTTAGAAACTCCGGCAGCCTCCTTGCTTGGCCAACACACACTGTGGTTTCGTAGGATAGGCAAGCAGCTTTTGAGTCATACATCAGCTGTGGTTAGCCTCTGCAGACCAGCTTTGCAAGGAGCCAGAGCCAAAGGATTTCAGCCCAGCTTGGTGTCCAACAAGAAGTCCTTACCAGCAGCCTCCATCCATCAGGTGGACACGGTCCTCCATCCCCTCAAAGGCAGTCATGGTGGGCAGCCTCCCAGTGAACCATCAGTTGCAGAGATGAGGACAGACAGGCTCCACCATTTCCAGAGGACGTCCAGGCATAAAGGGCCACACTGAGAACGGAGCAGTTTCTTATGCCACCGCAGGGCTGTCGCACCCCGTCACAGCATGGCACCTGACAGACCTGTGCTCCCAGAAGAGCACCTCCTGACACCACGGTATCACATCCATAAGTTAGATACACACAAGCATGAGGGGAAAGGCCAAGCACTCATAGTTGACTGGACAGGAAAGACAGCTAAGCCATGTCAGGACACCAAAAAACATCATCAGAAGCCATGCTTGTCTTGCATACTCCTGCCAGTGTCCTCTCCTGCCACCAGAGTACATTGGAAGGAAGCAGGGGGTGTGTGGGGCTGGGACCCCACTACCTCATGTTTAGTGCACTGTGCTGGGACCCCTTTAATTTGCTGCCATTGCCACCACCCCTCCACCCAAAGAAGTTGGCCCTGGGAGTCATTTTCGTATTGTTCAGTAGCAACAATATCAATAGATTCCAGGAAGGGAGAGAGAAGAACGGCACAAGGAGTTGTTGCACCACCCTTGTCATGCACCCTGCGTGTGGGCTTTGTCCCAGTCCAGCAAACATGCCATACGGACACTGGGACCCACAGCAGCCCGGGTCCATCTGTGTCAATGACCACATCTCTCTCATGCAGACAGGCAGGATATGAGCAAACCAGTGGCTTGGAAAGAAGTTAAACTCCGGGTAAAGGTTGCAGAGGATGAATTCCAAAAAGTCCTTTCTTCTCTGCAGTTCATTGACACATCAGAAGAAACTCATGTACTGCCAACAAAGCCGAGATAAGCCTTGCAGACCATTGCACTTTAAGGAGGGCTTGGGGTGACATTATCTCACTTGGATTTTGGCGTCTGCATTTTTCTCCCATCACATGGCTGTGGCCCGCTGAGATGCTTCTGCTCGTTCTCTCTCCACTGGCCATATTTTGCCCAAAGTTTCCATGGTTGCCCAGCTGCTCCTAGAAGGAAAGTTAATGTGAACCAAGGCATTCAGCAGTCCTCCTGGAGACTATGATCAGTGTCACATGCTCTCTGTCCATACTTATCACTCATCCCAGGCTGGGATACCACAAAAAACACCTTTAATTCCTGTAACCAAAGCCAAAAAGACACTGACTGGTCTCATGTTCAGTGGATCAGTTTTCTCACAGGTGACATAACCTTCACCCCTCAGAGGCAGTGACAGACCCCACCAAGCAATGGCAGCTCCCAGCAGCTCTGTTGGAAGTGTGGGTCTCTGCACCTTGCCCACAACTTACAATGCCCATGCAGCCTGTGCTTGGTTGTCATCACCTTGGCTGTAACGGGAAGACAGATGTCAGAGACCTTTCTGACTGCAGTGTGACTCCCATGGAAATCAGCCTGTGGAACCACCACCTCACGCTGAAGCTCAATCTCCTCCCTGGTCCCACAGAGTGGCAGGTTGTATTAATACCCCATGAAGTTCTGATTACAGAGGGGATGTTATTTTTGGGCACAGCTAATATCATGCTAGCGTCTGAAGAACTGACTGACAGCAATTGATTTAGTGGGTCATGCAAATTAGGCAGATTATACCCAAAGCCGTTGTGGTTATAGGTTTGATCCCAAAGGCATGAGCTGGATGAGAACTGGACAAACTGATGCTTGCAAACCCCATGACCAGCAACAGGCATCAAGCAACATTTGAGGTAAGCAAGGGAGAAAAAAGCTAATCCAGCAATGGCAATGGGTAACATTATTTGCTCCGTTAACCAGCACAACTGGCAGCTGCCTGTTACCTTACAAGATACTCCTAGGCTGCTACCACCACCAGCAGAAGGGGTTCCTGGGCAGGGACATTCTTTTTTAGACTGTCTATGTTTCAGGGCAGAAGGTTAATTAGGTAGTAGGGTAATGAGGAGTCATTAAATCTGCCTGCACCATGCTGTTAGCATAACAAGAGCAGACCAAGAAGGTTAAAGCTGGGATTCATGTTTTCCCATTGCCTTCAATTAACCTTTCCATGTTTTTGCAACTCTGGGCCCCAGAGATAGGTTCTGGGTGCCTCTCAGAGGCTGTTAATTAGCAGAACACAGAAACAAACTTTTCTTTTAAGTAACTAGGATCATTATTTTGTCTTTCAGCATAAAATAAACAGTCAGGACCCACTTACCCTTTGAGCAATGCCACTGTCCCATCAAAGTTTAGAAGGGTGACTTAGGTCCCTGTGATTTATTTTGAATTGTTGGTCTACTCTTGCTTTCATCTCCTCAAGTGGAAAGCCCTGGGGACTCCTCTCAGCCCTCCACCAGCGAGATCCCTTTACTCTGCACCCTGCATGTGCCAGGCACAGCTAAGGCAGTGTCCCCTAAACTGGGGGGTAGGTGGGCTGTCGGGAGGCAGGTGTTCCCACCACCTTAGTCTGCACACCCAAAGCTGTTGGTCAATCAGCCTTCAAGAGGTCTCCACAAGGCAATTCACCACCAGTAGATTCAGAGACCCCACTAATTAGCAAGCAGGGCTAGGCTCTTAAACTTTTTTCCCTGAAAATAGATGATGTCAATGACAAATAGATCTGTGGGGTACACATGAACATCAGGCACATCCCAGGGAGTCACGATATGAAAGCTCTGACTAATGCACCACCTGGGGAGGATGACTCAGCCAGTACAGACACCACCTCCATGACTAGGACCACAGGTTAGGCATGCAAAACTGCACAGGACAGAACAAGCACCTGGCTGCAGGATTCAGTTCCTCTCATGCTGACTTTTGTCTCATCTTCTGCAGAAAGTATCCCACTCTGAGATCTTTAAAGACTTCATCCTGCCTCCATTGACTAGAGACAGACTTTTACTCTGGTGGGGGCGAGCATCTGCTGCAGGAGAGAAACTACTTGCCCAGGTCTGGCACACTGCACCCTGCCATAGGAAAAACTTCAAATGAAAAGGTTTGTGAAGCATTTGGATGCGCCTCTGAATGCCAGGACATCTTCAGCACCGTGGGTTGAAAGAACAAGATGAACAAACCCCTACTGGTGGGTTACATAGAGCTGATGGTGGGTGGAGGCAAGGTCATGGACTCGATGCTTCCTGGGACTTCCTGTTGCATAGGATTTCTTACATGTGAGGAAGATCAGAGAAGACTGATGGTGATTTACAGTGAAGGAGCCAGAAAAGAGTCTGGAAAGGTCCAGGTACTTTTCTTACTGTGATGAAGTTCCTGGCTCAGTGTACGAAGTGGTGTTTTCTCCTATAGCTTTTTAATCATAGCACCAAGACACCTTTTTTCCACTTGACTTTCACTTCATTTACTCTTTTGGTGCTCATTCCTTCCCTCATCTTTCATCCACTTGCAGATGTGTGGTGAGATTCTCATGGCATCCCAGCTCTCTGAACCAGGTCCTTCCTTCTAGAGGCTGTCAACAGAGCATGCCGGGCTGTCTCACCTGCTAGCAAAGTGAGTATTTTCAGGGTCCGTGGTGTATTCATCAGTGGAGAGACATCTCAGCATCAAGGGACCTTCCATCACCACATGTTTACACAGCTAAACAGAGGGCATCAATTATTGCCCACATGCTGCTGCTCTGTCTTAAAACCAAAGGAGATCTGTGGATGACAAATGAGAAGTGTCCACAAGACAAGCCTTCTCCTCATCAGTCCATAGCAGCAAGAACTACATTGCACAGCTCTTATGTGCAGAAGCCCACAAAGCTCCCCTGAAAACAATATTATAAAAGCCTAAAATGGGACTCTGGGAGCATTCTTAAAACGAAGCTCTCCAAAAAAGAAATTCCTTTCCTTCTCTAACTCTTGCTTGTGGGAGTTGATGGAGCAGGGAGAGGCTTCATGAGACGGGATGTCCTTAACTCCACCATCAAGATGGATTGACCGTGGTGGGGCCCCACACTGGGCTGACAGTCTCCAGTCACATGCGCTACTTGTGATCCAGCAGCTCTCCTGGGACGTGGAGCTCTCCACAGAGGGCCAGTGTCTCCTCCACACAGAGACACCATTTAGAAACCTCACATGAAACCAGTCAGTCCTAACACGCATGACTGGGCTTTGTCTCCAGGCCATCCTTGATTTACAAGGCAACTCCTTTTTTGTAATTTTTTTTTTCCTTCCCCCATTAGTGTTATTCCAGCTCCACTCCAGCAGGATGAAAACCTTCTCTGAGCCCCTCCATACGCCCCTATCACTTGACTCACCCTAGACTCTGGGGGAGAGTTCCACATTGCCTGTCTCAGCACATCCCCTCCAGCATGAAGCTAGCAAGGACAAGCTGGCCACTCTTGTTGGAACAGGCACACATAAGCATAATGAGTGGGACATTTAGGACATCTACCAGGGTTGCCAAAGTGACTTGGAGCTCAGAAGTGGAACTGAGGACTGTTATCTGCCGTTGCCATGAAGATGACCTCGGGCCATTTAAATGGGATGTTTATTTCTGCAGATGAATGGACTTTTTAACTGACAGTTCATCTACAAAGCCAGCTTTGCACATGTGCACTAAATGATTTTTCCACCTCTTCTTTCAGGATTACCTTGCAGCAGCAAAGTAGTTGCTAAGGGGGATGAGAAGGTTCATGCCAACTCTCTCCTTTCTCACACTGTTTTGGAGACACTAATTTCAAGTACCCAGCGCCTGGCCCAGAGAAGACTGCCACACACCACAGTGTGGGGCTGCCTACTTGCAAGGTTCTCACCATCAGCCAGAGACATCCCAGTGGCTTGATCCCCTCGCAATATTCTTGAAGCATTTTCCGTCCCTGACAATCGCTGCTCTGGGGTGGCTCCACAACTACTAGAGCAGCAAAACTCAGCTGGTGTTACACAAAGACTCCTCCACATCACTGCCAGAGGTGCCACACACTGCAGACCCCTTAATAGAAGGGTCAGATCCTCTTTTTGCAGTGGGGACTTCCAGAGGCAGAGGTTTCTCCATTTTCTTCGATGGCTTTCATGAACCTGCAGTTCTTCTAGCAGAGTCCAGTTTCAAAGGGCAGGTTTGAAGCCAGCACATGTGACAACAAACCAGTTTTAAGTTAGCCACCACCTACATTAAATTACAGTTATTCATGGCTCATCCCTGAGCTGTCTATGAAGCTGTTGAAAGTTATTGGTTGTCAGTGAAGCCCAAAGTGAAGAAGGCCTTGAGTTCTTTGCTGTATCTTTGGCTTTTACTCCCTTTCCCCAGGGATAACCAAAGCTCAGACCACAGGAGGATGGCATCCTCTATCAGATATTAGGGAAGGTAATGCACACTTGTGTTTTCCTCTGCCTTCTCTTAGTCTCGATACATTTTTCTGCTGGCTATGGAGCATTTTGCACTTTACCCTTTCTGACTTTATCGCTGGTAAGCAGCCAGCTGACTCTGTCTGCAAGCTGCAGCGAGCAGGGTGGTACGGGTTGAATGTGAGGAATCACATCCGTCTTGCTCTCCCCATAACTTTAAAGAGTCTAAATTACATATTGTTTACCCAATCCATCTCGCGCTGTGTTTCATCATTCCTATTTCCTGGAAAGGTCAACAGTACTTGAAGATGAAATCTGCGTTGGTGACTCTTCAAGAAGAGGCCATTAATCTTTATATAATTATCTCCAATTATTTCAAGAGCAATAACCCATTTGTCCAAACTTTTCTCAGAAGCTTGTTAAGCAGAGCGAGGGAATGAAAGGTAGGAGAGACTGGGAAATAGTCCTGAAACGTTACCACTGAGCTTCTGGGTGCTGTGGCTGTCGTTGCTCCTCTCCTGACATTGTCCTGCTGAAGTCAAGGAGGATTTGCACCAGCAGATCAACCAGTCTGCAATTCCCATGCTGGCAAGATCACAGGAGGATCTGGTCTTCTCCTCAGATTTTGGAGATCAAATTCCAGATCGCCTGCTCTGGGTGACCCTGCTTCAGCAGGGGGTTGAACTGGATGACCCACAGAGGTCCCTTCCAACCCAGACCATTCTGTGGTTCTGTGATTCTTTGTGGGTTTTACATGAAGCGGCTGGACCTGTGCCTGTGCTGACAGAGCTAGGATTTACTTTAAGTGACTCTTAATACCCCAGGAAGATGGTTCCTGAAGTCAAAATATTCACATCTTCCAGTTCTCCAGCTGAACTCCTTCAGTGAAACAGATCCCCCAAATTACATAAAGATAAGATTCAGACACTAAACAAAAACCCAAATCCACTTACATTTTCTATCGGATTAATAAAGTTACCACATACACATGCAAAGGATTATTTAAAGGCTACAACAACTACACAGGGCAGGAGAGCTTGTTTAGCACTATGAAGCCCTATGATACTGTCAGTTTTAAAGCCAACTATTTAGAATTCAGTCAAAGAGCTGGTAAAGGGAAATGAATATAACGTTTGCATCTCAGCCCTGCTGCCAGAGTAGATGACCTTTAACCAGGGTTGTTGGCTAAGAGAATCAGTGCTTCCAATGGAGGTTCATGTGAGATCTTCTCAAAACAGCTCAGGGAAATGCACCTTGTGACATAAGATCCAGATGTAAGAACACTGGCAAAAATGACATTTCTGTGTTAATGTACTAAATTTCACTCTTTTTCCTGCGAGTAAGATAGTTGCAACAAGGTAGCCAGGGCAACCTGACAGGTGTAATTTGTCAGGACCCCCTGTGCTCACAGGTAACACATCATTCTCTTGTTTCCTTGAAGAATACACACAGAGCTACAGGACTCCCCAGCAGGAAAAGCCTCTGAGTCCATACACCCGATTAATGCACCATTGTTAAGGCAGCACAGCTATTTAGGCTGAGTCTTCAGAGTTTATATGGGCACACAAGAAAAAAAATTAATCCTCTAGTATATGCTGTCATATAATATCAGCTCACACATGCACCATCAGAACCACTTACTCTTTGTCCCACACTGTGAAGCCACATGCACGTCCCAGCAGTATGCCTGGCTAGCCTGGAAGAGCTCAGGAGCTGAGGCTCAAATGGTGCCTGTGCCACATTTGCATTTCCAAACACCAGCTCAGCTATGGACCAATCCATGAACCCCTAAAGGACTCGAAGCGGGGTGCTCTCTCTTCCAGAGGAGTGCTGCATGCAGAAGGCGACTGATCTGCTCTCGCTGCAGACCACAAAACTCAACGGGGACAAGGGGAGCATTGTCACCAGACCCGGAACACTGCCACAGAGGGTTCCAATTTTTATAAAAACCAAGGGGAGAGGGGATGAATCAGAAAACCCAAGTCAACCCAAATCTTCAGAAGGCTCTGACAGAAAATCCGTAGTAGATGCAATACAGAGAGGACATTGTTCTCGCTTATTTTCCTATCCAGTGCTTTACTACATCCCTCCCTACAGCGCTGCAAGGCAACACTGAAGGCTGGATACGTCTCAGCCCTCTGCATCTCACTGACAACACCAAGTTGGATTGAACACCAGTGTAATACCCAGTAGATGCTCCCCTTCTGTCTGAGGAATCCTTTGGATTTGTGGGGTTTCTAGAGAAACAAACGCTCTTTCCTTGAAGGTCAGGATCAACATCATCACATCAGTTTCAGCAACATCTTTAAAGTACAGATATGTCTGCAGTTTCAGGGATTTCCTTAACAGCTCCCTTCACCCATGAGGGGTTCAATTATCCTGAACTCTGAGGGCTTGCAATCAGGGCCTTCTAAGCCATCTGAAGGCAACAAGAGGCTGCTGCTCATTGCAAGCTCCAGTTTATCAAACATCAAGCAGGAAGTCACATACACACAGGCACCCTCAGACTTAACACGAGGACATGATGGACAGCCTTCAAAGAGAAGCAGCTGGCAAGCATCCCTTTCTGCTTGTGACTACTGCCATGAAACTCCCCACGCCTCAGAAGTCAGAGTTGCAAATGCCCCGTCACCCTCAGCCAGCTTGACCCCCATTGGCCCCAGCTGATAAGAAAGTTGCAAGCAAAAAAACCAAGTGCAGGGTCAGCACGGGCTCGTGGGAACAGCAGCGATCTGGCTTTGGAGGGCAGAGATGCTTTCTGAGACATCCCCTCCTCCAACAGGAAGGAAGAGTCCCAGCACTCCACGTGTTTTAGACAAGACTATTCCTCCACTCACCCATCCTGACCAGCAGGAAGGGATGTGGCTGCAGTCGAACACGTACACAGAGGTAGATGCAAGTCCTCAGACAGTTACTATTGCCTAGCCCTTTGTGAAGGAGCACATCAGCAGTGTTTGGTGGGATCCAACCTGGAATTGCTGAAGATTTTGTGGTGTGGGGTCCACACAAGACTACCTGTAGTTGCTCTTGGGTGCTACAGGTCAGGGGTGGGGACTATTGACAAAAATATGGGGAAAGTGGGGCTTTTCTTCCCGCTGCTACAAAGCCTTCCGAAGCCAAAGGAGCATCTCTTCACGCTACCCATAAGAGAGGAAACCAGCAGCAGGCAGGATAGGTGTTGGCACCATCATTTCCTCTCTTCACTGTCCATTGCTACACCAGTTGTGCCAAGGGTTAAAACTGAAGGACATCAGCCTGGCGAGGGTGAAGGACATGACAAAGCTCATAGCTCAGCAGCACCACAGAGCTTGACAAGAATGAAAACATTTGCTGCACAAAAGCACTCCTGGAAAGGTGTCGGAGCTGTGCTCCAGGACTCCAGATCTCTCTGGCAAAGGAAGTAGGGTAAAGTGAATGCTGTCCACAAGATTTCAGGAATACAACTGGAAACAAAGATGTCAGTGTGGGAGTCAGTTTCTGAGCTTTTGATATCAGCATTCTTAGTGCCCCAGAACTAAACCCAAGCCTTCCTGAAGGATTGCTAAACAAAAATACACTGAGCATTTAAGTCAGATGAGAACAAGCCTCCCAAAAGCAGGAGGATTTGCCCACTCGCATCCCTAGAGAAGCATACTCCCAAAGGATTTGGTCACGCAGGTCCCCAGCAGCCCCCTCTCCACAATATTTTACCAGTTTGAATTCCCAAGGAACTGCCTCCAAGTTTTCCTATTCAGGTCCTGGAGGAGACCCACCATGCCTGACGTCTGCATGAATAACCTCTCCCCCCAGGCATCTCTGCTTCCTACAGCACACTTCCCACATCTAGGGTAATGCAGACTCACACCCTGGAAGATACAGGGAGGGGAAAAAGCAGATACAGCTCCTTGGCTAATTAGCAGTATTAATTACAGTCAGGCTCAAAGTGATGTTGACTGAATTATACTGCTTCCCACAGGCATGATAAATTTTCAACACGTCATGTTTCAGAGCAGAGCATGAGAACAGATGAGTCAAGACCAGAAATAGAGAGAGGAAGGCAGGGTCTGTGGGAAGGTGTGTGGAGACAATCAAAGCATTGCAGCAGAGCAAAGGAAATGGGAGAGGAGAGATGACGTGAAGCAGCTGGACAAGGCAACAAGACAGTCACTGTTGCAAGCTCCCATTCCACCCTCAAGGTGAGCTCAGGAGGCCAACCTGGATGCAGCTTCTTCCTCTAGAGATAGGTTTCTCCCTCCCATCTCCCATTCAACCACAAAGCCCTCCTCCCCATCCCTGCTCCTAGAGGTGTACATCTACCACAGGGCACCATCCCGTTGTCAGGACACCACAAAGACCAGCAGCTCCCTCAAGGACAGGGAGCCAAGGGGATACCCCAGCCAGCAAGGCAGAGCCTGTCCCACAGTACCTGAGCAAGGTGAGCAGAGCAGGGCTGGAGAACGGCTGAAGAACCAAGAGCTGAAATCATTGGGTAAGCACAGGGTGATAAGTCACATTTTGAGATCAAGCCAGCCTATGGGTCAGGATATGGCTCAACAGAGCCCACAGCTAAGTAGAGGCATAATTAGGACTGAGCTAGAGCCTAGGACTCCTAGAGCTGACCTGAAATAGGGCTCCGGGTCCGTGGGTGGGGTGGAGGTCTCAGGTGAGGCTGCTTAGGGCCATTAAGACCAATTAGTGCCTCAGGGGTCCTGACAGCCACCTCCAGCCCAGGCCTGAATATATTTCAGGGTAAACAGCTGCGTTCATTTTGCAGGTGGGTGAATGAGTGTGTATGTGTCCATATGTTAGGGCGGTGTCAGAAGAACCTCTTAAATGATCCTTCCAGATGTTTCCCTGCTGTATGACCATACCCGTACGTTCTGATCCCTCTCATCTGATCACACACAAATAACTGAGCACAACTGACTCTGTGAGACAGTTCCAAACTTACTTATCTGCAGGTTAAATCCAGTGATTCAGGCTTGAAGTAAAGTGATTGTTTTTGCTTATCAACCCTCTAAGGACTGTTGTTCCAGTGGCTTTGACTTGAAAGCCATCAACATATTCCCACAGTTGGCAAAGCTATGAGGGCTGGATGCCCTAATCTGTGCCTCTCTCCAGACCACAAAGATACGCTGATCACACCAGTAAGCTGATTTCTTGCTGTGACACAATATCATGGGACTTGGCTTTACTTTGGTGTTGAAGCTTTAGAAAGTTAAGAGTTAGCTCCCATGCAAAGCCGTGCACCGGGACGACTGACTCCAAGACGAGCAGGAGGGCTGCAGATCAAAGTTCAGGAACAGACTCCATTTTAGCTCAGAGCTCTGGAGAACTACTTGCTATGGGTATCTCAAACTAGGAATGCTGGACCTGAAGTTACTGGTCAAGGACGGTCCCAGAATGCACAAACTGCCCAAAACTTGGTTGCCATTCACTTCATCTTGGGCTGAGCTCTTCCATCATAGTAGCACTCTTTTGGCGACACTCATTAACAAGATCTTTGCTATGATTTAAGAAATTCATGCTGCTTAGGTTTTACCTATTAGCCTTTCTCTTGTGATATTCGAGTATTGAAATGGACAGAATAGGTTGGGTAGGAATAGGCAAAAGCAGAAGGCTGTTGAGTTAGATGGTAACTAGGTGATCCAAAGCCTATACTAAGAGGAACAAAGGGATGTGAGAGAATGAGCACTGGACAAATCAAAGAGATGAATCAGGTACTCAAGACACCTACACTCCATGCAAAGACAGTGATTTTTCCACACCTTAGCTTCTTGCACAGAAAATAAATTGCAGAAACCGTTAAAGTTTAGCTGCAGAAGCAAGTTTTCAGAGGTCATCCTTCCAGCAGCTCCCTAAGTTAAAAGCAAAAGCTATGTGCTCTTTCTTGTGATATGATAAGACTGCGGTATTTCATTTCAACACGGATCTGTCTTTCTTCTCAACAAATACAACTGAAGCATTAGCAGGAGACACTGACAGATGGATGATGGTCTTTAGTAGGATCTCGTCCAGATGCTCTCCCCAGAACTTGAGAGTGTGTCTGATTTCCAAATGAAATCTGAGCTCCAGGCTGCAGACCAATCGACCTGCCCTAAAGGCAATGTGAAGACAAAGTATCGGTCCTCCTTCTCATCAAATGTATCAATGAGCAGTCGGTGTTTCGACGAGCTATGGCTCCTCTGAGCTCGCCATGCGTGAGACCAGCCAATCTCGCCAAGCCACCTTCTGTGCTGCTCGCGTGGGAATCAGTCAAGCACAAACAGCAGCAGAAAGCCAAATGAATTCTCCTTGACTTGTCATCTTCTAAATGGAAGGGCAGCCTGTGCGAAACGGATCCCAGGACGCTGTTGCTTGCCTGCACGATGCTGCATTGCTGGATTGTGCCGTGGCTTAATTCAGAAGTAGCCTCTTCATTCTGATAGTTTAAGTGACCCTTAACGTCAGCCTTGAAACTGAATTGTGTCTCCAGGACACTAGTTGACTGTACAAGAAGATTGCTCTTTTCCTGGGGTCTCCGAAGGGGGCTGGAGCCGATCTTTGTCTCCAGCAGAACAGAAAGGTCCATTCATCCCTCTGTCACATGCAGAAACATGACTGTCCCAGAATAGGACTGCAGGATACTTCCCCAGTGGGGTCGGGAGGAGAGGTGCCATGCGGAATCGTGTGCTCTGGGAAGAGAGCCAAGGAAAAGCTGGCCAAAGGGTTCAAGGAGGCACCAACCCATGCGCTGTGACTTCTGCCCTAGGACGAGATGAGCTATGTGAGGTGCATATTTCCTGATCTGCCCAGGGAGTGGAAGCATGCAGAGGGGCAGACACACTTAGGGAACGGTGGGAGGTCACCTCCTGATGCCCTGCAAAGACACTAGTTGGTAATGAACCTGTTTGCTCCCACCCCAGGCCAGACTGAAGGCCCAGCCTCCATGTCACAGCCATCCATCAGGGTACAGAAGCGCTTCTCTGAGGTCCAGAGTTAACTTTGAGACACTTGCTTGTATGCTGGAGACATCTCTGAGCACCACTGACCAAAACAGGGGGGGGACCAGCTGGCTGCCCTTGAAGCGAGGCCAGAGAAGGGCTGTACCCATCCAGCCCAGACCACTAGCTGGTTTTACCCTACAGTTCCATCCTCAGAGGCTCATGTGGTCTGCCACACGCCAAGACAAGATGGGCAAGGAAGATTGAAGCTGGAGAAAAGAAAGCAAAATGGCCAAGCCTAAACACTACATGGCAATGTCAGCTAAGAAAGTGAGAAACAGGATCCTCCAGCAGACTCCATAAGCATCCTACTCCCCCCAAAAAAACCATAAAGTGACAGTTACAAATCAAACAATCAACTTAAAAATAAAAACAAAACAAGAAAACCAGATCCCTCCACACCAGCCTGTCACGTGTGTTGCTTCTGGCACCCGAGCTGGTGAGACCAAAGTGCTGTTGGGGACACGTCTGTCCACGTGCTATCACATCTCTGTCTGCAGAGCAGGCATGTGCCAAGACCTGAGCAGCGATGGAGAGATGGGGGGATGCCAGACCCCTAAGATGGGCTCTCCAGGCTGGGACGCTTGCTAGGATGAAGAGAGCAGAGTCTGAATGGAGGTTTTGTTCTCCACTATTCTGAGTGAGGAGTCATCTCCGATAAACAAGGGCCTGCAGTAAATAAAGGCATAACTTTTCTATGGGTTATCCACAGCTCTGATTCATCAAGTCTTCAAGAAATCGTGGAAATGCTTCAGTGGAGAAACACAGATAATTTGCTTTCACACAAAGAAGGAAGAAAGCTCCCAAACAACCAACACAGATTATCTCTACCCTATTTACAAATCTTCACCGCAGAGAAGAGCTAGGCTGGTCAACTCCTCATTCGCATCTTTGGCCAGGTCTCAAGGTGAGAGGGAGTCTAATCTATTCTTGTGTCTGGATTCACTCAGAAAAAAAGGCTGGAACGGGCTATACGTACAACAATATTTTAATGTGAGCTTCTATAGTTGAGGTTACCGGGAAAAGGGAGGCTTCTCCTTCCCCAGCACCTCCATAAGGACTTCCTATACTCTGTCCTCTCTGCTAGAATGGAAACCACAGGTCCCCTCTGCCTTGCTTGCAGTAGTCCTCTTGCTCCTGAACACTTCCTCAGAAGCTCCAGGTGGAGCAGCTGGCTTTACCCACCCCGGGCAGAGAGGGCTTTGATGCCTCCTTTCCCCACGTGTGGTCAGGGCTGTGGCTTCCTTCACCCAAGCACAGCCACGGGGCTCCTCCTAGCCCGTCACTACTACGTTCCAAGCAGGCACGCTGCTCTGTGGTCAGCAGCCTTCCCCCAGCTCCCTCCCTCCCCCTCCAGCTTTATTTGTTTATTATTTTCATCTCCTTCACGGAGCCATCCCGCGTTTCTTCTGCTTCGCCCTCCTCCTCCATCCCCGTCCCGCGCCTCGCCTATTGGCTGCAGGGGCTGCGCTCAGGGGGAGCCCTGCGATTTTCTATATAACCAATCGCTCCATTTGGAGAGACCTCCGCGAGTCACGAGAGGCGAGAAACATTCCCCTGAGCACCAGCCCGGACACAGCAGCAAACTCCGGGATCTCCAGCGCTGCCGTTCTCCCAGGGTCTGCAGGACATGCCCAGCTGCCCGTGTGGTGGGAAGGAGCCGTGAGAGGGAGAGAAACCGACCCCAGGAACATCCAAAGTTCATGGTTACGAGGAAGGTAACTTAACTCCAACGAAAAGCTTTGCTGTTCCATGCACTAATTTGCAAACAAAATGCTTTCCTGTTTCGGGGTGAGTTTTTGCACGTTTTTCAGAAGGGACCACGGTGCCTGAGCGAGGTCTAACAAATGGGCAGGGAGAGAGTCCACGAGAAGAAACCCAGCACACCTCTGCGGGAAAGGTCCCTCTGCTTGTGGACCAGGTCAGGTTCCGGTCAGGGAAGCAGCTGGGGGTGCGGTGTTCTCATCTGCCTTTCTCCCTCCTTTCCCCCACCCATGGCATTTTTGCAGCAAGAGATGTTTATCTGCAGAAAAGGTCTGGCTTGCGTTTGGCGAGGTTACTCCGGCAGGAGAACGTGCGTGGAGCTGCTCTCGAGGGCAGCCTGCCCTGCTGCAGGCAGCGCGTCGTGGTGGGAGAGGCTGGCATGAGACGCGGGGTCCTCCGGGGATGAGGTCGGCTCTCCTGGGCTCCCAGGCAGGGGGAATCCTGAGCCTCCTTACCCTTGCAGACAGGAGCAGGCTCTGCGGGGTTATGGCAATGTTTTTCAGTCTCATCTCCTCCCTGGGAGTCATTCTCTGGTGTCTGTGTCATGACTCCGGTGGTTTCAGCTGTGATCTGGACTCAGCACAGCATAAAGGGCATTTCCACTTCCATGCCCCAGCCGGGCAGGTGGGGTGGGGATGGCCCCTGCGGGCACCAAGTCGCTTCCCCAGGTGATCAGCAACAGGAACAAAGCTCAGAGTATTTTGGGTCAAGCGATGCTGGCTTTGGCTTCACATCTGCTGGGCACTGAACAAGCCTCCTGACGCTCCCGTGCCTCAGTTTCCCCCACAAGTGAGAAAGGGATATGCTTTCAAGCTCTCCGAGATGTGACTTGCAGCACCAAGGGCAAGAAGTAAGTGGGCTGAAGAGGAGAAAACAATGCTTCTCTTTCACCAAATTGCTAGATTTTAAGGCAAGATGAGAAGTGCTTTTTTCTTCAGTGCTTCGCGGCTGTGCTGTGGAGGGATGGGCAGGACCCAGTGAGCCGTGTCCTGTGATCCCTACTCACATGAGCTCTTCTGCCAAACCCCCAGGGGCTGAGTGGCCACGCCAGGCTCTGTGGTCCTGCACCAGGGGGAGCAGATAGGAGCAGCCCTCTGCTGCAGAGGCCGCAGGACATGGCTTCCCAGGGATGCTCTGGTACCCCTCTGTCAGCTCCTGACTTGAGGAGCCACCGTCTTCCTCCAAGACCCCAGACAGCAGAGACTTGTCTGTGCCATCCACAGCTGCTCCCTGTGAGCTGCTCAGTCCCTCAAGGATCCCAGGCAGGAATTCTGAGCTGGGTTTGCCCTCTCCTATGAGCCCCCCAAAACAAAGGTGGGCACAGCGGGGAGGAGAGAAGGGTGTTGGTCAGGGCACCCACCCATGAGACAGCTGCCCCTGGTGCAGCCTGGGGCAAGAGGAAGAGGTGAGGACCTTAGCCAGGGTGCAGGCTAAAGTCCCTGCAGGGATTTGCCCCAATGAGCCAGGTTGGTGCTCCTTCAGGTTATTTATCCGTTCTCTCCCCTCCTTTCCTCCCCCCCTTCCCGACACAGCCAGCTACCTAGCACCTGACCAGGAGTCACAGCTGAGAACAACATCAGAACAGGTCAGAGCAAAGCCCACCCTGACCAGCTGTCTCCAAGACAGCAGTTGGAGCAGATACTTAGGTAAATATCAGGAAGAAGGTGGTGCCGGAGAAGCTTTTCTGTGGTCACCAGGTCCCAGATTTGTCAACTAGCTGATTAGGGATATGTTGAGACCAGGGAGGGTACCAGGACTTTCGTAGCCACCAAGGACTAGGATTGTTCCAGCAAGCAGGTGGGAACATTCCTCCACGCACACTGACTGGTGACAACTTTACCAGTCCTCAGCTTTGACCAATGCATCTCTGAAGGTATCCCACCTGCAGGTACCCCTCAATGATGGGAGAACTACAGACCTTTGAGAGCAGGGCACTTGCAGGCCAGATACGGGTTGGTTCCCAACCATCGTATGGAGACTCTTCTCTAAACGCTCTCTTTTTTCAGCCGGAGGCCAGCAGGTATAACTTCATAGTGCCTGTTCTGGCTCACACCAATGCGGCTTATCTGCTAGATAAGTTTGCAAAGCTGTTTGAGTCTGCAAAGAGAAAAGGCACAGAGAACACACAAGGCTGCTAAGCTCCAGGCACAAATGTTTCAGCAGACAGAAGCACGCTTATAACGAGCTGAAAAGGAAAGTGATGGCGTATTTCACTTTCCTGCGGTGAAACTGTACCCAAGGTGCCGCTGTAAGGATTCAAACTAGAAAAGCAACATCTTTAAAATGTGGTTGTTTTAACAGAACCGAAAACTTCACTCTCTATTTCATGATGTTTAAACTGTGATTGAAGGGATTTGGTTATTTTATTGCCTAGCTTTGACACGTCACTGGGAACATATTTTAGGCTCCCTCCTAACACTGCTTGTTTACAGTTTAACGTACTAAGGACCCGACCGAAGGACGTAAGAGGGTCAGGAAGAACTGAGCCTGATTTAGATTTTCTGGCAAGAGCAGTAGGGTGAGACTGAGAACTGGGTAGGTCTGGCGAGGCTGGTTTGCTGGGACAGCCTCCACCTTCATGCTGATGATGCTCGGAGTCTTCCAAACAGCAGAAGGGCAGAGATGTTTCTACAAAGCCTGGCCTGAGCCCCTGGCACATGAGGAATGCACAGCTGTATCTTGAGAAGGTATTGTTGTCCCCAGCGGGACTCGTGGTTGGTTTGGCCGTGCCTTCCCAGAGTGGGAACAGCATGCTCCCACCACACACACACTGCTGGTCCTGGGGTCCCCCCGGTCCGGGGCAGGGGGAACCGTGCTACAAGCCCAGGAGTGCCCTGGCTGGGTGGTCCTGGGGAGAAGATCACGGGGTACAGCTGGTTTGGGCTCAGTGGAGTCAGAGTGGAGACTGAAGTCCCATCTCTAATCCCGGGCAGACAGCCCGATCCCTGCCCAGCCGGCTCCCCTGGACCACCGCACTTCCCAGGGAAGCCCCCAAAGTCTCCAGCTTTCAGTCTAAGCTCAGCAATTTCTCCTCCTTTCAAAGCTCTTAAGTTTCATAGTTTGAGAAACATATTCTTCGCCCGCTGTAAGCAGGAGACCCGAGATACGTCCCTGCCTGCGGCATGGGGAGTGCTGGGCACAGACTGGCAGGGTGCTGACACCCTCCGCTCCCTCTCTGGGCTTGCTTCCCACTGGGGACCATGTCTGGATGATCCAGAAGCCCCTTCCACAAATTCACACCGTGCCAGGACAGCGCTACAGCCGTCCCCAGCTTTCTCCTGCGGTTGTGGAGCAGCAGCTCAGCTAGTCCTGCCCGAAAGCATCGTCTGAGATCTGCAAAGCAGAACCCGTCCCGGCGATATTTATTAGCAGCGCTCCAGCCCTGGTGAGCTGGAGAGGCCTTTTACCGTGCTCAGCAGTCAAAACTGCAAACAGCACAGGGAGATTTATATCCCCGAGTAGTGAGCTGAACGGGCACGGTGGGTTTGGAAAGGAAATGGTTCAATTAACGACGATAAGGATGGGGAAGGAGGTTCTGTGCTGCTCGCGCATAAATTGCAGTAAGATGTCAGGTATCAATACAGCATTTCTGGAAAAGCCCTCGTAGTGTTTTCCCATCATGGTTCCCAGCAAGACCGTGCTGAGTCTTTTCACTTTGCAAAGAAAGCTGGCGCACGGCAGCCCATGGGATCTGCTGAAGAGCAGGATGTTGGTGCTGCTCCAGTTCTCCCATGGCACGAACTGGAAGGAAGAGTCCGCTGGTTGTGTGGACCCCGAGACGGGGTTGGCAGAACCGCCCAGACGTGCAGGCCTCTACAGGGCAGGTGCCCCAAAACCGCTTCTTCAAACAGTCAGAAGCTAAATGAGACGTGTGGGGTGGGCACAAAAGGCTGTGCTGGGCGGAGAAGTCGGGTTTGCTGGGTGAGCAGCACTGCCAACCTCAGAAGGTGCAATAGGTGATTCACCACACCTATCTGAGAAGAGGTAGGTCTCCTCGTTTGCTGAAATGCTGTGCGAGATGTGTAAGAGACTGCTTGTTTTCCTTTTAGTTTGTGTTTCTGAACAGGCATGCTTAATCTTAGCAGCAAAGATCTCCCACCCACAGGGGTCAGCTGCTTTGACCAGACAGGATCTAATCTAGCATGATTTCTGATCGCTGTGATGATGGACCTGCTTCAGCAATTGCTTTTGTTCAGTCTCATGCTGTTCCTCCTTCCTCTGGTCATCAGTTTCCCTCCTTCGTCCCTTTCTCCATCTGCAGATCCAACCAGGACCCAAGCAAGGACGTCCCACAAGCCCTGCAAGGACTTCTGCACCCAGCTTTGCCATTTGGTCCTCAATGGTGAGAACCCTGGCTCCCACTGCCCTCGCCATCTTCCTGACTTGCCTCTTCTGTGGGGCACATGGCCAGACCCCCAGGGCTTTCCAGGAGAGCACCGTCCCCTTCGAGGTGCTGAGCCAGGAGCAGGCTTACAGCCTGGTCCAGTCAAGCCTGCTCCAGGATGCCAAGTTCTCAAACCACTCAGAGACCCTCCCCAGGAGCACCAGCTCTGAGTCACCCCTGCTGCCCTTGTGCGTGAAGCCTGCAGACATCAGACACATCTTCAAGTACATCAACACCATCGTGTCCTGCACCATCTTCATAGTCGGGATCATCGGGAACTCCACGCTCCTGAGGATCATTTACAAGAACAAGTGCATGAGGAATGGGCCAAATGTCCTCATTGCTAGCTTGGCCCTCGGAGACCTTCTCTACATCCTCATTGCTCTGCCCATCAATGTCTATAAGGTAGGCTCCACGCGGCACAAGTGCCACAGCAGCAGGGATGGCATCTGCTCCCACCGGCCTCGGTGTCTTGGGGAATATTTACCCTCTGCTCTTTACTGCAGGCTCCATTTTTGCCAGGGAGAGGGGGAGGGTGTTCCTGCTCTCCAAAGGATGAGAAAAACCTGAACAGATAAAAAGCCCAGAGAACTGCCCTGGCTCTGTCCCTGGCTGCTTGGGTTAAACCACGACAGGTTCATTCCTGGGAAAGCAGAGGTGTTCTCAGCTACAGCTGCGTTACGTGCACACACACACACACACACGCACACACAACCTTCCAGATCTGCTCAAACTCGTTTAAATCACAAGAAGAGAACGCTTGCAGTCTCCTGACATTACAACCCCATGTTTACTTCAGCTGAACAAAAATTATTGTTCTTGGGCACTGGGGACACCTCTCCCAGCACAGTTCAGTTCTTCAGCCTCAAGCAAGTATTTTTTTATTCTAGCTAAGCGTGAAGACTCATCCAGGAGCAAGGAAGAGGGCTGTGTTATAAAACAGGGGCTTCTTTCAGAGACACTGCCCCCTAAACTAGAGAGAACAGGCTGCTGTTGACACCTGCTGTTGACACAAGCTGCTGGCTTGGAGGCGCATTTGGCCGTCTCTTGGAGACGCAACTAGCACAGCTTGCAGCCAACACAAAGCAAAGTCAAGATATTTTGTCCAGGCTAAGCGCAACATCTTGCATTGGTGTTGCCTGCCTTGTAACAGGAAAACTGGGTCAAATCTCCAGGGTCGGGACTCCCTGCTCTGGCCACATCTACACCGACATTTCCTGATTGATGTTCAGGATTTCCCTAGGGCCACCCGAGCAACCCCTCTCCCTTCTGCTCCTCTTGCTTCCAGCCACCTCCTGGAGGAGAAATTGTTGCTTGTTTGAGAAGCCCAAACTGACTGTGAGCAACCTGGTCCTAAGAGTAGCCCAGTACCCTCGTGGTGTGTCACCCTTCTGACACAGTAACAGATGAGACGGGTGAACTACCCAGGTTTGCAGACCAAAGGAAAGGGTAGGGTTGGTCAGCTGCCTCCATCTGAGACCTTGATTTCCAGGTGAGCTTCTGGATTGATTTGTCTTGCTACTGAGGCCAAACTAAAGAGCTTGCACAGAGGGCTGGTTCTGAATAGGGGTAGGCTTAGTATGGGCTCCAGGTGTCAAGGGGATATCAGGTCATCCTCTTGAGTGAGTGGCCTGGATTTCTCCCACCTTCAGGACACCTTGTTCCTTACCGATGATCTCTGCTTGCCCCAGCTGATCTTGGGGCCACAATGTATGCGTTCTATAAGGAATCTCAGTGTAGTAGAGGGTCAGAGTATGGTAAGGGCTTCAGACTACATGACTGTGAAAGCCACCTGAAAGAAGCTGTCCTTCATGGATTTTAGGTGTTTCAGAGAGTGATACCCATTTTCCCTCTGGAAGTGACCCAAAGCCCATTGCAGCATTTAGGATTCAGGTCCATTCAAAACCACCCAGGGTCCGGAGCCAGGACCTGGTGTCTGGACCATTCTTCCATGTGCGTGCCAGCTCATCTCACAGCGAGTCCTTGGGGAAACGAATGGTTCCCAGCACGACACACCATACTGGAGAGCACGCACTGCGTGATTGTGGCAGGGGTAACCTCAGAGTGCTTTCAGCTGCTCTTTGTGGGCTTCTCACACCTTGTGGGTAACCACCTGCTATTCCGGGAAGCCGGACACGCTTTCCTGAAGCAGCCTGTTAACCCTGTGGTTCTCCCCCAGCTCTTGGCAAAGGACTGGCCCTTTGGCGTGCAGGTGTGCAAGCTGGTCCCCTTCATCCAGAAGGCCTCAGTGGGCATCACAGTCCTCAGCCTTTGCGCTCTCAGCATCGACAGGTAAGAAACCACTTCTACAGCTGCACTGCCCAGTCTGACCCATATCTGACTATAGAACGTCCCATCATTGTCACCAAAAGGCAGACTGCAGGGCAGCTTGGTGCCAGGTCAAGTTCACAGATGGGGACAGGGTGCTGTCATGCAGAATTGAAATCCAGCAGGAACTGACTCTGGTCACAGAGTTTAAATCCTGCTGGAAAAGGTTGAGGGATTATGATGTACCGAAACAACTGCTGGGGTGGTGGGGAGGGGTGGCACCTCCTCAACGGCAGGTAGACATTGGCCAAGGGTAGCTACCATCACATTCATCCATCGAGCCCATTTCTGATCTTTCCCACTCCACTGAAGGGGAAGGTTCAGGGGTGGAGGAGCAAGGCGAGGGAAAGGGCCTTTGGGGACCACTCTAACCTGTACCTTCTCAGCCCGTTCCTGATGGTTGCTTTCTCACTCCAACCTGCTCTTGTTGTGTTCCCACACGTTGGGCAGGTACCGAGCGGTGGCATCGTGGAGTCGGATCCAGGGGATAGGAATCCCCATGTGGAAGGCGGTGGAGGTGATAGTGATCTGGGCAGTGGCCATTGTGCTCGCAGTCCCCGAAGCTATAGCCTTTGACATGGTGGAGCTCAGCTACTGGGAGCAACACCTCTGGGTGTGCATGCTCGCTTCTGAACAGAAATCCAGCTTCATGATGGTAGGTACTCTGCCCCGTATCAGCTGCAGGGCAAGGGAGAGGGAGACACAGGCAACCAGGGCATCGTCCCTCCTTGATTAGAGGATTTGGTGCGTCTGTAGATGGCTTCTTCTAGCCATTGGGGCGAACACAGGGAAAGAAGCATCAAACAAAGCACGGAAGACCCAGCATTGTAGTGATGTGGGGCAGACTAGCTTTGAATGTGGGGCCAGAAAACAGGCAGCTGGACCTTAAGCTGTGTGGTGTCTTCACCGTCCACATCAGAAGGTCATGACACATCTGGGGAAGCTTCAGAACACGCTACACTGTCCCAGCAGCCCAAAGAGTGTCTCCACAACCAGCCTACACGGGTAACCTTTATCACAGGGTCAGCTCAGGGCGAGTAAGGGAATGAAGACCCTTGCAACGCATCACAACTTATCCCATGGTGTCCACCAAATAAGCTCCTTGCAAACGTTTCCTGCACACGAGTGCTAGAATGGACTGGCAGCCAGATGTCAACCAGCCTTCACTTCGTTAGGTTAAACATGTGCACCAGCCCTGGGGGAAGATAATCCCATGTGCACTTAGCACGGGAGCTGCTACACCTTCACACATTCAAAGTGTCTGATACAGGCCAGCCCCAGCGTCAGGGACTGGGCTGGTTCATGCCCCAGTTACACTCCCCCACCTCTCCTTTCCCCAGTTTCCAGTTGCTCTTTCTTCTGCACGCAGTTCTACCGTGATGTGAAGGACTGGTGGCTTTTCGGCTTCTATTTCTGCCTCCCCTTGGTATGCACCGGCATCTTCTACACCCTCATGTCATGCGAGATGCTGAGCAAGAGGAACGGCATGAGAATCGCTCTGAATGACCACATGAAACGGGTAAGAAAACCAGAAGGGCAGAATCTCTGGTATTTCCTGAACAGGAGGGAGTGCTGTCGAAGGGCAGAACACGCATTTGTCCCTGTAAAGGACACGTATCAGCTGACATAGCCTCGCAGTGGTCAACTGGAATTGGCAGATGCAGATGCATGGGCGCCAACCAGGGAGATGGCCTTCAGCTCTACAACTTCCAGTCTCAGGGACAACCCAAACCACCAGCCTTATGGCCATGGACCAGCTGGAGTTTCAGTTTCTCATGGTCATCTACGCCCCGGCCATGCTGTGCCAGCCAAGATCACTCCAACCTGGACCAAACGCTGACTGTGCCACCTCACAGACAAAGGGTGCAGGGACAAGAATAGTTTGCTGTCCCCTCCCGTGCTTTGTGGAAGGATGCCTTGAGGCTGGCCAGTTCGTTGTCACAATAACTTGGTGGGAAGGGTGGGTGGATGAGGCCCCCGTGTCCCAGGGAGTACCCCCCCAGCAAAGTCACCAGGAGCAATGGTGGGAAGGGGCGTGAAGGACTCTGGTCCGTATTGTGCTGCTAGGCGTCCTACCCCTTTCTGCAGCCTGGAGCTCCGAGTCCTCCTCACGATGCAGGGTTTGGGACCTGCAGGTTGTGCTTTGGACTCAAGAGGGGTGCCCAGCCATCATCAGATTACAGAAATTACTTGAAGGGCCCTTGCTAAGCATGGGGAGAAGGTGCTTTGCTGCACCCGCTCTCCAGTGTTCAGACCGTCCCTCCTCCCCTTCCCCCCTTCTCTTCGCAGCGCCGGGAGGTGGCCAAGACGGTGTTCTGCCTCGTGGTGATCTTCGCTCTCTGCTGGCTGCCCCTCCACCTCAGCCGTATCCTCAAAAAGACCATCTATGACCAGACAGACCCCAACAGATGTGAGCTGCTCAGGTAGGGGCATCAGGAGGAGGGCACCATGCTGGGACGCCCTGCGGGCACCGGCAGAGGCTCTGCTGGGCTCACTGCAGGCTGGTGGAGCTGCCTTCCGAACTTCTTCTTGCAATAGCTCCTTTCTAGATAGCATTGCTCTCCTGAGAGGCACAGAGAAAGGGTTTGGGGGACCATAAGAAAAGAAGAAATCAAATTTTGCAATGTGTCCATAAAGCTATGGGTTAGAGAGGTCTCCAGGGCAGAGAAACATTCCCCGCAGGGCTAAAGGGACTGCAGCATGTCCGAGGGCTCTGCCACATGGTAGGTGCCTGTCTTCCCCTCTCCTCTTTACCCACCACACCAAAACCCAGTTCAGGCCAGACACCGCTCCTGTGTTTGAGTTTGAGAACACCGTGGTCACCCCGGGGAAATCAGGTCTCACGCTCTTGGTTTCTCCAGGAAATTCTCCTCGCGAGCAAAGGTGTTGTGCAAGTGCCCAGCCGCGGGAGGGACTGCTCTGTGTTCACCTCTGTGGTCAGTTGGCAGGCAGTATGGAAACGCTCCCTCAGTTCTCTGTGGGTTTCCAACACGTCCACCCTCTTCTTTCCCCTCCTGCCTCAGTTTCCTCCTAGTGATGGATTACTTCGGGATCAATATGGCTTCCCTCAACTCCTGCATCAACCCTGTGGCTCTCTACTTTGTCAGCCGGAAATTCAAGAACTGCTTCCAGGTAGGGTTGACCCCTCCTGAGCTCCTGGTTATGGTGACCCGTCCCAGACACTGGTCCCAGGGGCACAAGCTCCCATGGACCAGGTGTGGTGCAGCCCCCATCGCAGTGGACTTCTCTGCTCACGAGACAAAGGGAAAGGTGGAGAGCAGTTTGGCAAACGCACCCTGCAAGCAACGGCAGAGATGGGTCTGGACCTCGCAGCTCCTGGCTCCCAGGCATATGCCCCATCAGGGACACACAGCATCACCCTATTTGCTTATGGACTGATGAGATTTCTCCCCAGTTTTCCCCCTGCTAGACCCCTCTCATCCCAGCTTGAAGTCCACCAGAGCTCGTGGCCTTGCTATGGGGAGGCTTCTGCCAGTGCAGGGTCCAGGACAAGGCAAAAAAAGTCCCTGTCGCTCTGGATCAGAAGCATCCCCACAAGCCATCAGACCGGGGACTGGGGCTGCTTTGAACTGTGAGCCCAAGCTGTTCAGAGATAATTTTCAGGAGTAATGGAGCCCTGAGAAAGGGATGGGAAGGGATGGGAAGGGATGGAAAGGGATGGGAAGAGATGGAAAGAGATGGGAAGAGATAGAAAGGGATGGGAAGGGATGGGAAGGGATGGAAAGGGATGGGAAGAGATGGAAAGGGATGGAAAGAGATGGAAAGAGATGGAAAGGGATGGAAAGGGATGGAAAGGAAGTCTGCTCTGGCACAGAGGAGCTGAGCCTAGCTAAGCATTACCCGTATTTTCTGTCCCCCAAGGACAAGAAAGCACAACTGCAAAAGGCACCCAAGCTTTCAATACGTTCATTTCCAGCCTAAATCAGCCCTATCTTGGAGAACCTGCTCCCAGCAGATCTGCAGGACAGCAAGGCTCAGAAGCGCAGGCCATGATTCCCAGCCTGGCACTGCGCAGGCTGACTTGCCAACATCAGTAAGGGAGTATTTCCTCCTCTTTTACCCTATAACACACATTTGTGACCTCTCTCTCCACCCTCTTGTCTCCTTGCAGTCCTGCCTGTGCTGCTGGTGCCAGAGACCGGCTCTCAGCATCACGCCGACGGACGAGAAGGGCTCCGTTGGGAAGTGGAAAGCCACTGGGCAGGAGCTTGGGCTGGACCGGAGCAGCTCCCGCTTGAGTAACAAGTACAGCTCTTCCTAAAGCCACGCCACCGGCGGGGCCGAGAGGAGAAGGCGCGGTGCCGAGACGGTGGGACCCCTCCGTTTCCCTCACATGGCCGTTTCCTGGCTGGGCTTCAAATGTTTTTTGCCTTCATTTCATAACCCACCTGGAAGGAGCTGCAGCATTTCACGGACCCCTGGGACTAGCTCTGAACACAGCCCCTGAGCCACGCCGATCCGTCCCCTGGTCCAGGTGGCCCCTGGAGGAAGGGGATTCAGATCCTGATAGGGCTTTTCATTTCCTCGCAGGAAAACCAAGTGACTTACGGCCGTTTGTCTCGGGTGGAAACGTGGGGTGGGGAGATGTGTGCGGAAAGGGAAAGAAGGCTGAGGTGGGGTCACTTAGAGATGGGTGCGCGATGAGGAGGAGAGGGAGAGGACCATGAGTGATAACTTCTAGCTGAAAAAGCCAAAGAAAAGCTTTGGTAACATCCCCTATCACCTCCCACTGTTTGTCCCTGGGCAGAGAGCCAGGATGAGATCCAGGCACCACGACCGTTAATGGCCTGAAGTCTCCTCCTGTTCACGGTAGGGAGAGACGGGCAGCAACTTGGCTTCGTTGTGCAACCAGCCTGACCTGGGGAGCCCTAAAAGCCGCCCTCTCCTTTACCTTTTCTGGCAAAATGTGCCCCAGGGATGCCGTTCACCCCGCCTGCGTGCGGCACGGGAGAGCGATCGCTCACGGCTGCGCAGCTTAGGGGACCGGCTCTCCTGGGCAGAAGCCCGCGGCAGCAGCCAGCCAGCCCATCTGCTCCAGCTTCCCCCTCCCCAGGGACCGGCGTTACGGGCTGGCCGTAACGGGCAGAGCTTGTAAGCCCAGGAAGGGGCAGGCAGAGGTGGCTCACATCTGGATGAGGCTGGGACCAAGGAACCAGCCCTCACCTTTCCAACCCCCTGCGTGACCTGGAGGCAGCTAATTCTTGGCCTGACACAGGATGCGAGGAGAGGATCCAGATGCGCCCTTCAAGAAGAGCATCCAGCCTTGATCCGCCGTCTTCGGCAGCTGCGGAGCCCACAGCCTGCTGCAGCCGCTGGCTCCCAGGACGGGGATCGCCTGCCAGACCACAGATCCAAAGGAGAAAAAGGGCTGCCCCGCGTTTTGCTGCCTGTAATTCGTCTTCCCCCTGCTAACCAGGCTGAGCTCCGAGGGGGCGGTGGGGCTGGACCCCGACGTGTCTTGGCCGCAGCACCGGGACACCAAGGTTGATGTCATCCATAAGGTGCTTGTCCTCACGGTCAAACTCAGGTGGAAAAGGCAACGGGGAAGGCCCGACCTCAGCTGAAAGAGCTAACCAAAATACGGCAAAGAGCTTTCACAAATTTACTATTTAAAATAATTACTCCCCGAGTGCTTTTCCAGCATGTTTTTCTAAAAAATCATGCTTGCATCTCTTGCCAAAGCTTCAAGAAAACCTGTATGAGAAAGTTTTAGTTACCAAGATTTTGATTATTTTTCTGTTGGTGTTTTCTTCTCTCCTTTACCTCTCTCTCTTTCTTTCTTCTTTCCCCTTTTCATCTTGTCATGGAAAAAACCAGAGTGAGGAAAAAGGGAGAAAAGACCGGCAAATAAAGCGAAACGTTTTCCAGGTGTCGGGTTTTTTTCAGCTTAGCTTTCACTGAAATGCAACTGTCTTACAAACAAATCACATTTCTGAAAGACCAGCGGGTTTCCAGGAGAACCGGCAGGCTGAGGACGACGGAGACTTCCCCACCCGCGCGCGCAGATTTGCGGGCGCCGACCTCGCAGCGCTGCCCCTGGGCTGACTGCGGTTTGCTGGCGGAGAGATGAAGTCAACGGAGAAAACTGATCCAGACTGAAACGGTCCAGCGCGGATGTCTTAGTAGCAGGATATTTTTTAATGATTGTGCTTATAAAAAAAAAAAATCTGAATTCTATGTATATTTGTCCACACTTACAGGCAAATGGATTCTGTGCCTCCAAACCAACACCTCACGCCAGTCCAAGGACGCGGCAGCGGGTAAGCCGGGCGCACATCGAGCCTCGCACAGCGTTTCACTTAGACCATGCCCTACCCCAGCTCGTGGCAAACCGGCTTCCAGGAGGCCCAGCTCCTTGGAGACCTCCTGAGACGCTGAGGCTGGTCCTCTCCTACGCACCAGGGCTTGCCCTGCCGGGCTGCGAGCAGCCGCCGCGGAGCGGCTCGCTCCAGGTTGATGTCTCCACCATCGCGTCTCTGTTGGTACTCCCCGAAATCCACGCACCCGCCCGAGCTCGGGGGCTAGGGTGCTCGGGAGGTGCCCGGGCAGCCGCGTGGTGCCGGTGGCTGGAAGGGAGAGGCAGCTGGGCTGTGCTGACCGCTCCATCTGCTGCCACGTGCATCACCGGGGGGTCTCACCAATGACAAACCTCTCACCGCTTCAACCAAGGATCTGCTTCTTGGGCCACATGATGCAGGGGGGCATGGAGGTGTCGGATCACTTGTCAGGGAAAGCAGCCCCGTGACAGGTGGCGTTTAGGGTGCCAGCAGCTAACAGGGATGCTCTGACCCCACGGCCACAGCTTCCCTCCCACTCACTCGAAACGGCCGGTGCTGAGCCAGCACCTCGGGGTTCTCGTTGCATTGCACAGGCCTGGAGCATCACCCTGGCTCGTGGGGACCCCACTGTGAGAGCCATGTAGGTAAGAAACTCTGTGAGCAGGGGACTCGCTTGCTAGGGCTGGTTCAGGTCAGTGCCCTCACAGCCTGGAGAGCCTGGAGAAGGCCGACAGCTCCAGCGAGCAGAGGATGCCGGGGGTCAGATCTGGAGATCTGTCGGGTAAAGCTGGCAAGTGTCGGCCGCAGTAGGTAATTCCAGGCCAATAGATCCACTGAGCAGGGCCAGCTTCAGCCCCAAATCAGCGCTGGAGACCAGCTGAGGGTGAGCATGCACACATGCAAGGAGCGTGACCTCCTCTGCCCCATCCCTCTCTGCCCTCCTGGCACGTACCTTGCCCCTCTGCTAGCCCAGGTGCCCATTTTCAGGCGGTTTGTTCCAACCTGACCCTGAAACGCCAGTCAGGGCTGCCCTTAATTAGTAAGAAATAAAGCCAAACAAACGGGAGCTGTCAGGAGACGGGATCCCTTGGGCAGAGAGCCAGGAGAAGCAGCTTTCTGTAGAAACAAGATCGCTCCAGACCCAGGAGGGACGCGGACACTGGCTCATTGTACCAGGGCATGGAGGAGGGCGATGCTGTTCTTTAGAGGACTGAAATACTCTGGGGACACAGGAGCCAGCTAAAACGCACTCAGAGCCTCAAAGAAGCAGGAGAGAGCATCAAGCTCTGCGTGTCCTCCTGGGAGAGAAGCCACAAGCACTAAAAAGGTGAAACGGCAAAGAAAGCAAGCAGCTTAGGAGTTCAAAGGGATGGACCTGTCCCTGCCTGCTGCCGTCCTCCTTGCTGCAAAATAAAGTCGGTCCCAGCTGGCAGACGTCAGCCTTCTCGTGCTAAACCAAGAGCACAGCCCGCCGGCGCGCCGTTTGGTGCCTCCCAGCAGCTGAGCAAGGGTTGTTCTCCCTTTTGCCTGCACCGTGCGTGGGAACTAGCAGATTTCAATGCATGGCTCCCCTTCATTTCAGCGAAGATTGAAGCATCTTGACAATTCCCCAGCAGGGACCTTCAGCAACGCCGTCAGGAGCGGCCTCCCAAAGGCTGGAGAGCCACGATCCTCTCCCAGGGACAGCCAGGACAGCCAGGACCGGCCGATACTCACACGGCAGACACCAACCCAGGCACAGTGCGATCCGCTTACCTTGCGTAACCGCCCGGGTCCCACGTGCCCAACCTCTCTTCTTAGGCTCCAAGAGCAGATTTCATCACTCTTGCATTAGCAGCCACGCTCAGATCAACATTTTAGCCTTAGATGGTTCAAAACCAGCCTCAGCTCCGCACGTTATTAATATTGCAACAGACTGACACGAATTCATCCCAGCTCTGGACACGGCGATCACTTGCTGCGCGTCTGTTTAGCAGCGACTTCAGCCCCCTTTGCTACAGCTTTCCCCTTGTGTTTTCCTCCCAGGCACCTTCTATTAAAACCAACCCCATGAAGTTCGACCCAGGGTGAGAAAGGAGGGAGGGGAGGAGAGAGCTGAGGTATTGGCGGGACGCAACACCCTTTTAAAGCTCTTCAGTCGCACTGGCATCCACATGGCACTTTCCCACCCCTAGAAGGTCTCCCTTGGGCTACAACCAAGACAAGTTTCAGCTCAGAGGAAAAATAATTAACACCAGAAAAGCAGGAAAGCAGGCACAGTCTGGTTTTAGCCGCTCATGGAAGCGCAAATGCAAAAGCATCACCTTGCTGCCAGCTCCTATTGCCCGCTCGCCGGGGAGGGCTGCACCGTTACAGGCACCCTCGTCCTCCCCTCGCTTCCCCGGGCAGAGGAGGTCTTGCAGCCCAGCTCAGGGCACACGTAGCTGGCCCACAGCATCCCTGTTGGGACGCTGGAGGAAGCGACGAGCAGGTCAAGACCTGGTCAGTGTTGTCCATGACTCCTGGGCTGAGATTGAGCCCAGGCGCAGGAGTTGGCTCCTGGCTTGTTTGCCCCTTCACCCTCTCCCCCCGACCCAGGCAAAACGCGTCCCTGCTCTTGCCTGGGCTGGGGAATTCTCCAGCCAGGGTCCCCAGGCTGTGCTTGCTCCTTCGCAGCGGGGTGAAACCCTCACCAGGCGCAGCCCCTCTTCCCCACGCGCTCCTGCTGCATCCCAAGCCCTGCAGGAAAGATTTCAGCCTGAAGACACCAGGGCAGAGAGGATCAGCCAAAAGCAAAGCTCCAGCAGCCACCCGCTGTAGATGTGGGACCACACCGGCACGGGCAGGACGAATCCACCGCAGCAAACCGAGGAGCCTTACGGTGAAATGCGGGGTTCAGCTGGCTCCTCAGCCCAACGCCCGCGAACACAAACCCAGCGCCAGCCTGTCCGAGAGCCCAGGTCTGTCAACCCCCGTTTGAGCGAGTGATTTTATAGAGAAAACCCGCCACGTTACATCCTCCCTCTTATTCCTCTGTCCGTTAATAAAACATTTTGGTGTTTGAAAGAAAATTCTCTGGGTGTTTCTTATGAAGCAGCAGGGGGTCTGCGAAGCCTGCTAAATACTTCATCGCGTGTCAGCAGGTTCCTTTGGTAACCGCAGACCTCCAGCGAAGAGACAAGCGGTGTCCCCCCTGCGCAGAGTGAACTGGAAAGGTTCACAATCCTACGCCTGGCACGGAGCAGAGAACCCCCTGCAGCTTCACGCCACGTCACGCGCAACGGAAGGCTCTCACGTGGCGAGCTGCCAGCAGAGCCCACCGAGGCCAGCGCTTCAGAGTTGCACCCTTTAAACCTGCTCAGGAGGAGTGGTCTGGGCCTGCCTGTGCCTGCAGTCTTCAGGGGGTTAAAAAAGGCAAGTGGTTTTTTTTTTTACACACCTCACCCCTCAGATTAGCAGAGTATCGCTTTATAGTGATCTGCTCCAAACGGAAAGCTGGCCCTGTCTGTGAAAGCTGGCCCTATCTGGGGCAGCTCTATGGAGAGGGACCTGGGTGTCCTGGTGGATGACAGGTTGACCATGAGCCAGCAGCGTGCCCTGGCTGCCAAGAAGGCCAATGGGATCCTGGGGTGCATCAAGAGGAGTGTGGGCAGCAGGGCGAGG
>Ga0065711_1001911_pt1 | contig 43509 bp, 28 predicted proteins | sample Hoacrofraction12_FD_59098 | JGI IMG/M metagenome (GOLD analysis project Ga0065711, IMG submission 59098) | Hoatzin crop microbial communities from Cojedes, Venezuela - Epithelial fraction 12 v2 (version 2) | ecosystem: Host-associated > Birds > Digestive system > Esophagus > Crop | place... | reverse complement strand
TTTCCTTTTTTTTTTTTTTTTTTCTCCTCTTGTACATTGCCTTTGCATACAGATCTGAAAGAAAATCGTCTGCTTCAGCAGATTAGATATGCTTCCTTTGACTTTCAGAATTCCTTTGGATGCTTACAGGAATCTCTTCTGTTAGCAGGACTTGGAGTCACACTATAGAAGCATAGCATGAGACTGTAACAGACTAGGGCAGTACAGAATCTTATCTTATGCTTAAGTTACACTTTTTATTTTATCTATGTTCTAGATGATACTACACATAGCACCACTTTTCTTCTGTCCTTACGGTTTTTCAGTCATACTGATACCGATTATAAAAATCCCAGCAACTTCTATAAGTGCACGTTATAATTTTTGTTAATCTACTTGAGCTAAAACAGGTTAGGCAATAGTTATGTGACTACTAGTGGATGACTGTTGGAATAAGCTAAGATCCATTCAGGTTATTACAAGCTTAGACAAGTCATAAGACCACTGACACTAAATCTGTTGCCTTTACTAGTAATGGCAAAAGCTTATTTACCAGTCCATAGATTCCTCATACAGGCACTGACCCAGAACTAGAAATATGTTAGTGTTGTCTATAGATTTTAACAGACATGCTTCTTAACCTTAACTTCTTCTGAAAATTGAACTATACAAACACAACAAAAATATTCGTGAGTATCTATATGAAGTTCTGGGATAAAAATATATGGATTACATTTTAATACCTTTGCATTTTGCAAACATTAGACTTGGCTGTTTTTTTGTCATTTCAGTATTAAGCAATAATAATTTACCAGAATGACCTGTAGGTCTAAAATTAGATGAAGTGCTGAGATAAATTTCTTTGATTCAAGCTCTGTTGTAGATTCTTCTCAGAAAGGATAATATCATGATCTGTTGAATGTCTATGGTCCTACTGAGCAGAGTGGTAGATGGATTTAAGAAGGAACTTGTGTGGAGTTCCCTGGAAAAGGCAGAAGAGGTGAATCCCTAATGGCAATATGCTGGGGAAAACTAATTGTTCCACAGGATCTATGGTATTCAGTTCTGTTTTACAATGTGCAAGTCATAAAAATGACTACTGCAGCTGGTAAACCAACTAGCTAAGACAAACTTTATTTTAAGATGTGTTCATCGGTACCACGAAGATTCAGTTTTGCACATCACCTTCTTCTGCTAAAATTAACACCACTCTGCTGTTTATTGACAAAAAGCAATTTATAAGCTAACAGCAGCTGAGCAATCTTCACCATTACACATTAACCAAGATTTTCAGAGGTCTAAAATTAGATCACTAGAACTATGTAGTATTTAAGTGATCTGATTTATAAAAACCTTGAACAGCTATCAGTTATCAGTAGAGCTCACAGATCTTCAGCCTGTTCAGCTGTAACTTAGTTTAATTACATTAACCACAGCAAATACAAATTTTCTGTTTTTCTGTGTTATATATTGGAAATATATCCTACCTCCAACAGTGCTAGTGGCCGCAATTCTAATGATATTCTTCATCTCTGTAATACTTTAAGGGGTTGGTTTGTTGTTTTGGGTTTGGTTTGTTTAGTTTCTAGCATGGCTGCTGCGATCTTGGTTTCTTGCTTGCACGTTGGTAGCAAATACTATCTTGCCCTTCATTTGCATGGATCTATCAGCTGTAATAAATCAGCTCAGCCATTTTAGAATATAAGCATACTAGATAAATTATGGAAAAGTTTTTTGTCGTCTTTTGCCAAGTGTTTGTCAATAGGATTGATACTAAGAAAAGTAACATTGCTGCAGGGAGTTCTCAATGCTAAAACACTGTATTTCTTGTTCATTAAGGTACCAAGTTCTTTTTCCCTTTTCCTTCATAATAATTATATCTATACACCACAGAAACCGTTTCTGGAGTGTATTTGCTCTCCCTGATTGGATTCAAATGAAAAGCTGCCTTTCTCTGTGGGCTGATTTCTTCTCCTGTCTAATCAGCAGCATGGCCTGAATCCTAATTACAGGTTAGGGACTTAATGAATGAACTTCAAGAATATTAATTTAATGCTTGAAACACCAGCAAATAGAGTGAATGTTTTATTTGGGGGCTTGCTTAATGAAGTACCCTTTTAGTGGTATTAGAATGTAAGGTTTAAAATAAGCACATGGTGAAAAACAACATTTAATCTTCAACAAGTGTGAATTAGTAGAGACTTTAAAGAAGTAGGGAGGTGAATAAATAGGGTGGGAAGGAAAGTAGCTGTAATAAAACCATGATTATAAAATTATCTCAGTCACACATTTTCAATTATTTTTACCTACAACAGTAAAATCTAAGCCACAAGAATGTATATCACTGATAATTTTTCAGGCAAAATTCATTATTCAAGCGTATTTGAGTTCATGTTTATTGAACAGTCAGCTTACGCCTAAAATCTTGGTGTCCAGTGAAGGATTTGAGTTTTCTTCTACAGTATTGTATTACCTGAACAGCTGATGAGAACAAGCTGGCGCTTTTGAACAACACCAGAAGGAGATTCTGTGTGTTCATCTAGTTTGAGTTTGAAACTTAGGTGAATATCTCCCTCTAGGGGCATTCAAAAGCATTCATCGGGTTAAGGGCATTCATTGGCCATATTGGTAACTGACATACGAAGGAGCAGAGGTTTTCTCAGCACCTAAGAGAAAAAGTTCAATCCCCAGACAGCTTCTTCCCCAACATGAGATTTCCTATGCTGTCATTCAACACCAAGTCTGTAAACACAGGTCTTTTATTCAAAACACAATTCACTGGCCTCCTCACTGAAGTCTTTTTGTTTCTTTACTAGGATTCCAAAGAAAAAAACTTTACTAGTAAATTAACTTTGAAATATTTTTATACCGCTTCCTTCTCTTTCTGTCCTTTCTTTTAAATATTGGTATAGGAGCTTTGTTCACTTTTTGTTTGTTTCAATAGTTTGGGGCTTTTTTTAAGAGCAGGGAGAGAAACCTTTTTTGTTGTAGTGGCTGATGAAAAAGGAATAATGAGAGGAAACCTGGTGTATTGGGACTTCATTACCACCAGTTTTAGAACTTGAGCAGACATAAGCAGTATTAACTGCTAGAGCTTAGACAAAAGTTTTACAAATGGTTTTCATGAAACATCCTCAGCACTTGGATCTGTTTTTCTCTTGGAGAACTTCCCGGTCACTATACAAAAACCTCTCTTTTCTCTTTGGTTTTTTTTTTCCTGAGGAAAAATTAGCATAATGTGGGACATAGTAGAGACACTAATTCATTGTTCATTTGTACCTAATCCAGGCACAAGGACCAAGGAAGGTCTAAGCAGAGTGATTTAAAAAATTAAACTAAATGAATGTTTATCATGGGTATAGTTAGAAAAGGAATATTTTATGGCTCCAGAACTGTCCTGATTTCAGCTGGGATAGAGTTAATTTTCCTCCCAGTAGCTGCTGTGTTTTGATTTTAGTATGAGAACAATGTTGATAACGCTGATGTTTTTAGTTATTGCTAAGAAATCAAGGACTTTTCCAGTTTGTTATATTCAGCTAATAAGCAGGTGTGAGGGAGCTGGGAGGGAGCATAGCCGGACAGCTAGCCCAAGCTGCCCAATAGAAATCTTCCATACTATAGATGTCCTGCTCAGTTTATAAGCAGGAGTTGGCCACAGGGCAGGAATCTCCTTTCCATAAATTTGAATACTCTCTTGTTCAAGAGTTCAAATTTTTCCAGGATTTTGGAGTTTTTCGGGGGTTCTGTGAAATCTGCGAGTTCTGGGTTTTACAAACACTGCTCAGGGCCTGGCTAAGCAATTGGTCATCTGGCGGTGATAAAAAATTATACTGTGTATAGCTTGTTTTGCATATTCATCTGTAGTAGTAGTAATGGTGGTAGTATTTCTTCTTTTTCTTATTAAACTGTCTTTATCTCAAGCCACAATTTCTACCTGTTGTCCATATCTCCTCCCCATCCCACTGAGGGGGAAGAGGATGGGTGAGTGAGTGGCTGTCTGGTGCTGAGTTACTGGCTGCTGGGTTAAACCACAACAAGAACTCATAATATTCATTGGCTAATGGGAGTTAACGTAGACTCAGATTTTGGTTCTTCTTTACAGAGAATTTTCAGTCCCATGCGTTCCATTTAACTAATGCTGATCCTTCCTTGCTATTGAAGAATAGGAAGGATTTTTCTTTAATCGCTTTACTTTTAAATTTCATTCTATGGACAGAAGGAATAATAGAGTAAAACTCACAAAACTATCATTCATTGTTTAAAAAATGTAAAAATGTAAACATTCCTACAGCTGTGTCCTTGCAGTCCCACTGTGGATTTTTTACTCTTGACTGGATTTCCTTCCAAGTTTTCCATAAACTTCTGTCTTCTCCCTAGTACAATTTTTCCTTCCCTCTGATGTCATTTATACCCTCAAAGTCTATTAATATCACACAGAAGAGGTCTGTGAGTTGCCTCTGACCTTCTAACCAAATCGGGTAACTATTTCTAGATAAACTGAATGCTGTCCTTCAACCTGAGTCCATAGATTTATAGGAATTATTGCAGATGGACACAATTATGACACAATTTAATTGTATCCATCTGCATTTAACCTGTCCCACTGTCTTGAACAATCATGTATATTCACTTCTTTCCAGTGATGCTGAATTTTTTCTGCTTGTTTAAATTTTTTTTCACATCCTGCTTCTCTCAGAAGAGCTCTTTGTTTCTGTATACTGACTAGAAAATATCCATGTCCTAAAGTCAATGGACCCTCCAAAATTGTTTCTTATTACACAAAATTGAAAAAAAAATTTTATTACAATTGATTGAAATTAGAACACTATATATAGTTATCTAAGTTACAGGAGTGAAAATATAGGTTGAGTTAACAAATAGCCAATATGGTCCTTTTGAAAAGTGTTATGATTTCGAGTATTCACAGATTCTTATAGAAAACAGCTGTTGAAAAGACTAACCATAAAACTATCAGTGTTTACAAGATTTTTATTATACAAACCTAATGGCTCCCATGGTTTTTTACACACTGCAAAATAGTCTTTCCTATTCCTTATGAACACAAAGCACATCTCCGTAAAGGGACTTATCTTCCTAAACGCTATCAATGCAATCAAAACTAGTGATGCATTTTATTACATTATTGCTTCTTGAAGAAACATATTTTTTTTGTAATATTTCATAAAGATGTCCTACTGGCAATGTAAAAAGTAACTATCTAATAAAATTTAGTATTGTGTTCTTGCAAACCCAATTAAAAAATGTGTAGTAGGCTAGTGAATATGGTTTCTGTTTTTAAACTTAGCACTAAAAGCTAGTATCTTAGGGCTCAGCTACTGAAAACCACTTCTACCACGCTGTTTTTACATTCTGCATCTTTTGCTTTCTTACCAGAAAAAAATGTGCAGGATGTTCTTGCTGAAAAGTGCAAAAGAGTTTGGAAGTTTTATATGACCTAAAATAAGCTTGGTATGTCTGTTATACTGCCTATAAACAATACATATATATTTATAAACACTATATTAATGCAAAAATATATTAATGCCTATTTAAAAGCATTAGAAAATTTGGTGATGAAAATTACAATGAAAACACAAAACAGTCTAAAACAAAAGTTTATTTTTAAGAATAAAAAACAATGGGAATATCCACAAAGGTTTCTTTTAGCCTGCTAATCTTTATCTCCCTATGTAGTGTCTAATCTCAATAGAAATAAAAGATTACTCTAGAGGACATTTAAGAACAGGAAACCAATTCAGAGACACTGAAGTTATGCATGTATTAACAAATAGCAACGCTATTTGCTCTTACATATACAAGTAGATTCGTGGAGCAAAACAGTTAGTGCTGAGGACCTGATGTTCACAGTGTGTGCAGTTGTAAGTAGTATCTCTGGTCTTGTAGGTTGAATACCTGTTAGTGGTTGGAGGGCATTAATCACAATTCTGTAGTTCATCTTTCAGTTTAGTTTAATCTGAAACACATCCAGTCTGCATACTCTGAGAGTGCTCCACAAAGTGTTATAAGGGGGAACAGTCAGGATATTCACTTCAAAGGAAAGCTCTTCATTCTTGCTAAAACATTGATGTAGATGCACTTTGAATTTCTCAAAAGTGCACTTTTGATTAGCTAGCTAAGGGAATACCGTAATAACATCACATGTAGGATGAATAACTGACCTATACCAAATACAGTGGTTTCAGTTATGTGCTTTTTTTTTTTTTTTAAGAGAGAGATTTTATTATAACTTGAAAGAACTTTTATCAAGGGAAGAGCATTTATCCAGCATAATAGTCTGGAATCTGCTCTTAAACACAAACCTGTTCCAATTGGTTCTGGGTGCCAGCTTTCCCAGCTGTCTTCCTTAGAATAATTGGGCAATTAGCCTTTGCCTCTCAGACTAATTACCAGCTCAGCCTACCTGGCTGTTTCTCAAACTCAAACAGCCACAGGCAGAGAAAAGTGGAGACTATAGGCTTCCATGAGCATCAAATATATACACACTGTTTACAGGGCTGTCCTCTCCCAACCCATTTGTAGTGAAGGTACAGGTTAAAGCACTTGACCAGAGGGGTGTACTGGGTAGTTAACAAAGATTACCCGATTAGATGTAACTTTCTGCCATGTGCAAATACTAGTAGCTCCTTATCCTGCTCCTAGTCTGGGCAGGAACAGCTCATATGTAGAGAGGTCTGGTGGCAATGCATGTGAGTGTGTGTTTGGGGGTAGTGAAATAATTTTAGAGTATTAGAATAAGAGTATGACAAGAGGGAGAAAGTATTGTGGGGGGGAAGCATAGGAGGTCACATTCCTTTACATATACATGTGCACTCTCACTGTGGAGCTGAAAAAACTGCTATTGTGCGGGGGAGCAGAGGGGAGAAGGCAAGATCTTTCTCCTTGTCTCCCCGCACTCGCCCACCAAAGACAGTGTTTGGAAATAAGCTGGAGCAAACAACAAAATAAATTCTGTCAGAAGAGCAGTTGCAACCTAAAAATTTCTGACTTTTCTTTTCCCCTTTTGATTCTTCAGTCCCAGCAATAACTTGGCAGAAAAAAAGTTAACTGCATACAAGTATTTTACTTAGTATCACTTTTAAAATTCAGTGTATGTAGCTCACCAGTATAGATAGTCTTTTGGAATATCACAGTAAAACTTAGTTAATATTAGATATGTGCGTGGGCATGTTGTCTACTGCAGGTACATAGAAATAATATCTAGGTTGGCAAAACTTTGCTGTTCCTTTAGAAAAAATGGAGCTTCTTTGTGCTAGCATTTTTCTTCCCAGGTTGATTACGTGCAGATTTTATTGTATATCTGCCTGCATTCTGCATGTGCCATGGAAAAGTAAGTCAATTCAGCCTGAAGCTTTCTGAGCCAAGGGATATTTTATTTGCACCTTTTTTTGTCTTTTAATGCTGCACTTTAGATCGTCAAAATGCTTCACTACACAACAGTGGTTCAATAATATTATAAACCCCTGCAGAGTGAGGCAGGTTGCATGCTTCAACAAGCAGGACAGAGGAGAGGAGCTCTCATGGAGAGTACTGCAGAATTCACCAAGTGGCTAAAGACAGAGTTCAGTAACCCTTGCGTTCCTTGAGGGATGCATTGCAGAAACTGATGAGCTTTTCTATAAATTTTATAGACTACTGAGGTCAGAGTGGAGAGAAGGGGTCAACTTTTCTAATGTTCTTCATACTGTTTTGCCACTGAGATTGCATTCAATTACTTGGTTTGTTCATTGTAAGCCAGTGGGCTGAAACATAGGTGAGGTCGTGGATTGTAATAGTATACGGATCAATTCTTGCCATTTAGAAATGGTGCAAATTGGGTTAAAAGATCCTACAAAGTATGTATTTGAGGAAAACAGATGGCATATGTGCTCTTTTTTCCTCCAATATAAGTATAGTGGATATTTTCATTGGCTGGGTTTTGGTTTGGGGGGTGGGGTTTAAGTGATACAGGAGAAGTGGAACTGAGTAATAATATACAATACCTCTGTTTAACATAGATACAATTGATAACTTAATAATGGAGCTGTATAACTGGAATAACTAAACTTCTTTAAGTTGACACAATAGACTGTCTGTAAACTTCTTTGGTTTTTGTCGTGCTAGTTAAGTTTAGCTTTTGCTTAATCAAGAGAGATGCAACAAGTTGTTAGTTTATACCCTCACCGAATTGCCATGTTAGTCAATCCAGAGGGATCAGTAAGTGTTGAGATCGTAGGTCTCTAGGAACACAATGTGGTTTCATGCCAGTAGGCATATTCTTTAGGTGTGGATCCTCTGGATGCTGTCATTGAGTTTGCAACGTTCCATGACTCTTGAAGTCATTGCTGAAGGAGAGTCCCCCACGCCTGTGCTCACACAGTTTTATTATTATTCCACTGAAATCTAAAGAGATGGCATGTCTCATGCCCGAAACAGATTAAAAAAAAAAAAAAAAAAGAAAACACATTTCTTTGCCTAAGTTTTAATATGGTTTCTGGACTACTCTGTTAAGAGCTGGAGTTACATTTTCTAGCCTAACTAGGCTTGTTTATCCATCTCGTGGCTTATTTTCTTGATTCTGGAGACTTTCTGGCTCATTTCACATCTTTGACTTTCTTTGTGGTAGGTTCCACTATATCGGATATTGTCTTCTTCTCCCCTTCCACAAAACTATATCATCTCTTCTTTTCTTCTCCATCCCAAAACTGTGCCACGTAGGCTTCCATGATTCTCTCCTGCCATGAATTTCTTCTTTCTGTATACAGTAGTTACCACTATTCTAAACCCACTTACTAGAGACAACTAAGAGAAAACTCCTTCTATAGGGTTTCCCCAAATAGAACAAATCCTAATTTTACAATATTGCAGTCCAAGTCCCTGTCAGAAATACTGACTTTTAATTCAGATGGCAACATTAACAATAACAAAACAAACAAACAAACCCTCTTACTATTATTTTTATTTTGTTAAGTACATAGACATCTTGTATACAGGCATAGTAATGTGATCTGATTTATTCTGTGCAGAACACTGGTCTCTATAACCTGGAGTCATGTTTCAGATGACCTGAAACATCTTTTCTCTGATCTTCAGTGAGTCATTGAGGATTACATGAACAGACTGATCTATCCCTTCTTACAATTTCCCACAGGTAGTAGTTTAGGCCTCACCTGAGCCAGAGATTGTTCAAACCGCTTGCTTAATAGCTACATATCTGCTAATTTGCCTAATCCCCTTTTGAAGCTGTTTTGGTCCCCACGGAATCCTATTACAAGAAAGTCCACAATTATGAGTTGTATGAAAAGGTGCTGCTTCATGTTTGTATTGAATTCGCTACCTGAGATCCGTGCAGTGCACCATGAAGTCAATCTTGCATGAACCTTTCTAAGCATATCTGTTATACTGTTCGTGATGTCTTCCTCCTGTTTTCCGTGCTGAAAAGACCTCTACAATTATGACAGTAGCTTTGATTCTCAGCAGTATATTTCCACCTTTTGCCCTTTTCACATTTTGGTGTATCTTCTTAAAGACCACATACAATGTTAAGGAAAATGGTGTACCATGCATTTACACACCAGCAGTGTGATATTTTCTATTTCTTTTTTTATTTTTTAACAACTTCTCGGAATCTATTTGCCATTTTGACTGCCATACAACACTGAGCTGATGTTTTTGGAGATCTGTCAACAACACAATAACTGGGAGCATATCACTGTATAGATATACTTAGAATACATTTATTTAAACACACTTTTTAACAACGAATTTTGTCAGCTCATTTTGCCACTCAGTATTATGAGATTCTTCTGAAAATCTTCAGTTGACTTTAGACTTGACTGCCCTGAATAATATTGTATCCTTTGTAAAACATGATCATTCTATTCACTCCTTTCCCCAGGTCATCTGTAAACATATTGAACTGTGCCGGCTCTTGCACAGATTCCCCGAACCCTCATAGCTAGTTGTGTTGCATTCTCTTTCTTTCCCTATACACAACCGAGCTACATCTGGTGATCAAAATCTGTGATAGAAAAGCTTACTTATTATTCACAGAAAGCCTTCTAACTTACTGCTAGAAATATAATCCTCTAATGTATTCAGATATGCTTTAGTAACCTGGACCTCTACAGTCTCTCAGGGGATCTAGGGAAACAAAATTATTAAAACTGTACATATTTCAATGTTACATGTTGTGAATATCATGCATATTATGTGATTAGTGTATACCTCTGATAAGAAGATTCTCTGTTACTATAAGCATATATAAAATATCTTGATTTACAGAAGACTGTCTGTAAGTCTCTCCAAGCCTACCTCGAGACTTCTGCTGGTTTAACCATTTTCATTTCAGTTACTTGATTTAGATTCAGTTATTCCCAGTTCAGGCTTCTGAACATAAGATCAAAACCAGTTGTTTTGTTGCTGTAACTAGTTATATGATTGTTCATGTCTTTACTATGTTCCTAAAGCACGGCAACAAAGACGGACAATCTATTCACAATTCTTCATGCAATTTCACCTTGCTTCTGGAGCTTCTCAGTAAGATTCCCAAAGATGTGATTTTTTAAATTAATATTTTTTTTAAAGCAGTAACAGTACTGTGAAAATCCAGAAGAACTGTTTCAGCTGATCAAAGTGACATTACACTCAAAATTAGTTGTTTTGCTTCTTGAACATTTAGTAAATGCAAAGGACTGTGTTTTGGACACTGTCCCAGTAACAAGTGAGGTGGGTTTGTAACTATTCCCTCTCTATTTTGTGAAAGTTGTAAACATGCTCAGGGTATTCAGGATCTGTATTTAAAATGCCTCGCTTTTAAAGTAAACCATATCAGCTACTCTGAAGTTTGTCTTCTTTTTTACTTGTTTGAAAGAACTCATTAAGTTCCACCAATATTCATAAATGTCTGAACTTAAAACCACTTTTTAAGGTAATGTGTTGTTTAATTACTTAAATTGTTTCAACACATATATCAGACAGGATACTCAGTAGGGAAACATACCTCCTTGGTAATTTATGTAAAAAAATGTTCTTTTCAAATAACAAAATTGCACAGAATGACAGTATGCAGATTTTCTTCATTCCATACATCAAACCAGTGAAAATCGGGACCTACTTTACTGGAACCAATGAAGCTAGGTTAGATTGCCATGATATCTTATTAAATGAAAAAAAGGGTGAAATTTGCCTTTTCATACTGCCTCAGATTTAGGTTTAGGTTAAAGTATTGCAACCCAATTAGTCATAATGGGATTGCACAAGGATTATTCATAGCAGAAATTCATCCAACATGTCAACAGTCTATTAAGTGCTTTTAAAATGCTGATATCTTTGTTCAGTCTTCCCATTAGAAACACAGTAATGTGTGATGCTATGTACCTCCTTGAAAGTTATTTTTTTTATCATCTTTTACAGTTACAGCAGTACATTGTATCCTTGCAAACAAGAATCCATTTACCTTACAGCCATGCAGCACCAGCCTTCTCCAGTAAGTCCATTTCTGGTAACACGCCAAACTACAACAATCTGTGACTGTTCCAGATGGGAGGAAAAGTGTGCAAATCATAAATTTGCCTTTTTCAAAGCAGTTGAGGAAGATGAATGCAGATTGTCTGAAAAACTGAAACAGAGAGCTCTAAAAATAATGCATCAGTCAAAGTTAGTTTTGTGCTCCCTTCTTTTCCGTTTCTCTGTTTTGTTTTTCTTATCATCCTTTGTTAGTGCAGAACAAAATGTGATGTTTCCTTCAGGGTACTTTGATTACAGGAGAAATCAAGCATGAAAGACTGTTACAATCTGATAAAATTCTTGTTAAACTGATGGGTCATTTATATCATAACCCATTATCTCTTGGCACTTGAACTTTCTCATCCTGAAACTCCCTCTTGGCTGCAATGCTTATTATTAGGACAATCAAGATTACTACTAAAAATCATAGTTCCTGATTTCTGATATTGGCATTTTGGACTATTATTGAGAACATAACAGAAATTACACAAAATGCTGGGGGGCTATAGTTAGATATTTAAGATCAGAAGCAATATAAGTAATATAAAAATGAAGTAGGAAGACAAATTACATGCTGAACAAAATAAGTCATTTACAGGCTAAGAGACAGATATCATATAACAGGAAATGGAAAGATAATAGTCTTTCTGATCTGAAACGCTATGTGACATGAAAGAATTAGAACTCTACAGATTTCTCAGTAAACATTTGACAAAAATGCCAGCATAATGCAATTTTGAAACATAAAGGAAACAAAAATGACTAAATTCTACATTTTCTCAGATCTTAGCACAAAAAAGGGACTCATACTGTGCCACTTGCTATGCTGCTAATTTACTTTAGTCTTGATTTCAAGACTAGATTATAAAATTGTTCTCAGTTCAGGTTTTAAAGATAGTTATAAATTGTCCATTGGACAACAAGGATCGAGTTCAGAGATCTTACTCCTACTGAAGATAATTGCAATCACATGGGCCATGTTTAAAATTTCAGTTACTTTTAGTGGGAATTCTGTATTCTATACCAGCAATAGCCTGGCCTGGCAATGTTAGTAAAGTGACTAAGGGTGTGTCATGTAGATAATATCATATAGACCTTGTTTCAAATTGAATATTGCTCTTATTAAGTTTACATCATTCAGACTAGGATTATTTATGCTGGGTTTCCACATTCCAGATAAAATCAGAGGAATACTGTAAATCAAATATTTCAGGTGTTCAGGAAAGGTATTAGAGAGCACTACAAATTCTTGCCCATATTCATTAAAATGACAAAATGTTGATGACCTTTCCCAAGTCATTTTCTGTCGCTTGTTGTGGACTTTGGAAGGTAACAGAGAGGTGATTTATATGAGATATCTTTTTGCCTAAATTTGACTGGTTTAATGTTTGGGTTTTTTTAACATGTTTGACAGAGGCTTATGAATTTGCAGCTATAATCTTTATTTTATATGTGATGGGTGATAATATATATAAGAAAATGGATAACTATAGTTATTGATTGAAAAAGATTTTTGGAGTGAACACGTATTTTACAGTCTCCATTGCATTTGTTGTTTCTATTTGAAGATGTCCAAGGTTACAAAGATTGCTTAGGCAGGTCATCTTCCAGCATTCAATTTTCCTTCTCTTTCACTGCTGTGGCAAAGGCATTTGGTGTAAGGGACAGCCACATGAGACCATTATCTTGATTTGAGTGCAATGTGACAGAGTACTAGATCATATCACCCACATTTTTTATTATTCTCAGCAAAAACAAACTTGTTTATCATAAAAGTAGCTGCTCTATTCACATTCTTTATTTGTCTTTGACAGATGCTTCTGTCAAGTCACACTTTAACTCTTTCACTGACTCATTGACTACACAGATTTTTAATAACATGAAAAAAGGAAACCACAATGAGCACTTCTCTTAGTATGATATTTTTCTACATGTCCTGCTAACCAACCACGTTAAAATCTGATTTTTTTCAAGGAAAAAGAGCAGCAAAACAGAGGTTGTCTTCCCCTTTTGCTTCACACTGAAGAGTCAGAAAGCTTGTTCTTATATGTTAAAAGTCAGGGCAAAAGAGCCAGAAGAGGAAACAAAAGAAAGATTTTCATGAAGACTTGGGACAGTGGAGTACATGAGGGAAGTGAGGCAGATGAGCTTCAGAAAAGAAGAAGAAGGGAGAAGGGTGGAGGGAAACAGAAGTGGAATGGAAATGTGGATGGAATGGGAAGGAGACTGAAAAATAGCCAGAGGTGGGAGGGAGAAAAGATTCAAATAAGAAATTAGGATGAAAAGGTCTGAGGAACAGTACTGAAGGAAGCTGTACATAGGCTATCATTTGCTGTCTTAAATCAAGATTGGGTGCTATTATGCAAGACAGCTGTTAGTAAAGAAAAGATATTGTCTCTGAACAATGACTAATATGCTCTGCCCAATGTGATGCTCTGTTTTCACTCGTGATCTCTGCTTAAAGTTTATCAGTTCCTCCGGAAATGACATTTAAGAGGTCTTCTGACATGTCATTCACAATCTCGATATTGGAAATTGAAGTTACAAAATTATGGGATTCAGAATTCTAAGTAAAAATTTTTATTACGGTATTCTTCTACTTCCACTTTAGTTTGAAATGGTATTCAGCTATGGATATAGTTTAGTATCACAAAAACAATCAACATACTTAAGATGACTTTTTGAAATACAGTTCTGTGTAGACTGGGAAATCTCAAATAGACAACTTTCTTATAGTTTCTTTCCACAAAATTAAAGATTATGCATATCGAGGACCTAACCCTTCTTTAAAGTATGTGCCTCATTAAGAGTTACTCCTAATGATGAGTTGTAGATAGGTAAAATCAATACAAACAAGAGACAAACTGAAACTTTAATATCCAGTTTGAGATCTATATTGAGAAAAATACTCATGCAAATACTTAAATAAACACTTGGATACATATACTAATTTTGAGTTTATAGAAATGATAAATTATTCCAGGGAGAACCTTGGAAAAAAAAAAATAAGGAATTAAATCCATCAGTATTTTTAGTGTTGCAAGTGCAGTCCTAGTGCTACAAGTGCAACAAACTGCCTTGATTACCACGTTTTATCCATATCAGGGCTATATTCCGAGGTGGGTTGAAAAGTGACTGGGTGGCCAGGCCCAGAAAGTGGTGACCAGTGGCACATCATTGGAGGCTTGTAACTAGTTGTGTGCCCCAGGGATCAATGATGGGGCAGAGTGTACCTGCAGCAAGTTTGCTGATGACACCAAACGAGGAGGAGTGGTTGATACGCCAGAGGGTTGTGCTGCCATTCAAAGGGTTCTTAACAGGCCTGAGAACCAGGCTGACAGGAACTTGATGAAGGTCAACAATGGGAAGTGCAGAGTCCTGCACCAGGGGAGGAACAACCCCATGCACCAGTGCATGTCGGGGGCCACCCAGCTGAAAAGTAGCTTGGTAAAAAAGGCCCTGGGGGTCCTGGTGGACACCAAACTGAACTCCAGTAACCAATGTAACCCAGCTTAGTGGAAGGTGTCCCTTCCCATGGCAGAGAGGCTGGAACTACATGGTTTTTAAGGTCCCTTTCAACCCAAACCGTTCTATGATTCTATGAATGTGCCTCTGCTGCAAAGAAGGTATCCTAGGCTGTATTAGACAAAGTGCTGCCAGCAAGTCAAGGGAGGTGATCCTGCCCCTCAGCACTGATGAGGCCACACCTGGAGTACAGTGTCCAGTTCTGGGCAGCTCTGTGCAAGAGAGGCAGGGTCATACTGGAGACAGTTCAGCAAAAGGCCACAAAAATGATTAAGGGACTGGATTATCTCTCCTATGAGGAAAGGCTGAGAGAGGTGGGACTGTTCGGCCTGGAGAAGAAAAGACTGAGGGGGAATCTCACCAGTATATGTAAATACCTGTAGGAAGGGAAGGGTACAAACAAGATGGAGACAGGCTTTTTTCAGTGGTGCCCAGTGACAGGATCAGAGGCAATCAGCACAATCTGAAACACAGGAGGTTCCCTCTGAATATGATGAAGCTCTATTTCACTGTGACAGTTACTGAGAACTGGTACATGTTGCCCAGTGAGGTTGCGGAGTCTCCCTCATTTGAGATATTCAAAAGCCTAGCCCTGGGAAACTGGCTTTAGGTGGCCCTGCTTGAGCAGGAAGCTTGGACCAGATTACCTCCAGAGGACCCTTCCAAAATCAAACATCCTGTGATTCTGTGAATTTGGCCTGTTTCAGACAGAAAGTCAAAGAATTAGTATTAAAGAAATTTAGATGAAACAACATACCTGTGCAGTAGAATTTTTCAGATCATCCAATTCAGAAAACAGACTGTTGGGGATAGAAAGTAAGACTGGAGACCTTATTTGATCATTTTTATTACTTTGTTGTCGTTTTTAGGTCTTAAAATGAAGGGACAACGGTTCAAACAAAGTATAACACCTTGGCTTCTAGTCATACTTTCCAAATGGCTTATATTTGTTTTCAGAAAGTTAGCTCCATATTTAAAATAAGCCTGCAGGTGTAAAAAAAATTAATTGGGAAACATAATGGTAGAGGACTTCAATGTTAGGTTTTTCACCCTAAGATATATATCCCAGTTTTCTGATTGAAGAAGACTCGGACTAGAGAGAAAGGATTAAATGAAGTGCTATTTCCTTGCTCAACAGGTCCACAAATGCTTTTTCTCGCTGGAAAAAAATCATATATCATATTAATATTTCATATCTACAGCAACCTACTGCATTCAAATTTGTTCAGGACTGTGAGGCTGTAATTCTCAGTACATATTTGCTTTTTACAACCAGACACTAATAAAGGAAAAATATTCATGTATAATTCTCAAATGCTTGTATAATGCTTACTGTTTTGTTCATTAAAATGTTAAATGAGGCTACAGTAAGGAAATACAGTTTTTATTTATTGAAACAATAAGTACTGAAAGGAGCTATTGTGGGTGAAACTGGAGCATAGGATCTGAGATCTGATTCATAAGCCTCATGCTGGTTTCCCTCTGATTTGTTTACTTTCTAGCACTGATTTAACTTACAGAGTTTTGTTTTGGACTTCAGAATTCCGGCAAAATTTTAAATCTTTTGAAACAGAACAAAAATTTTCTCTGAAGCATGTATGAAGCTTCCTCTGAAGCTTGTATGCCTCTGGTGTATTACACAGCCTTAGGAAAGCTGAGGTTGATCAGAAATAGTTGAAAGCAAATACACACCCTCGTTTGTTAAGAAGGCATTGGATCTGTATGTAGCAGACAGGTTTAATATAACTTCTATTACCAAGAGTTTTATCATTTTTGGAGAATCACAACTAAAGTACAAATAATTGCTCATCTAGTTCAATATAAGTAAACTCTTCTTATTCTGCATCTTAATATCTTACCATACCATTAAATTAATCAGGGCTGCTTTTGCAGAATCTGATGTGCAGACACATCCGAGATACACATGATAACGTGTGCACCATAGGAATTATTTTGTTACTTTTAGCCTGACAGAAAGGAATTCTGCTAAGGATGATCTGTTTTATCATGTAAACTGGCTCAGAAAAGTCAGCTCATGTACTGTCATGCTGTGCACAGACAGGATCAGAGCCACCACGTTTGAACATCCCAGGAATGTCTGTATTCTTCGTGCTTTTAGTAATTCACAGAGCTAATCTATCTTCAGGCTGTATGAAACAGCTTTCTCACCAGTTTATTTTCTCTGTTACAGGAGACTGAATCAAAATAGCCTGCTTTGTGTATCTGCAACACCTCAGTGTCCCAGCACCGCTACCTTGCACACACTAATAATCCTTGAGTAATTCTGTGAAATAGAGAATGGACACACAAATGTAGAGATCATGATCTTGAAAGATGTCTGTAGTAAAGCATGGATGGGCATTACAAACTATTATCCTCAAAAGTCAATACATAGTTGCTCAACTATAACTATGAAGTAACCTTGCCACTATAAGCTTTTACCTCCTTCACAGAGTGAAAGCTATGATCTGTGCACTTTACCTGTTCCATGCACCTCTTTAATGGATAAATTACAGCAAGCTATTAAGCAGTGCATTGTCCAGTGTGCAGCCCTCGCATAAGCGCTCTCTCTTGTCAACATAGCCAGCCTTTGTGTGGCAGGGATCAGTCAACAGTATTTAAACATGTCCCATCCCTGCAGAGTGAGTAGGGAGCATTTGCTCATATGCAGTGAAGCTGTTATTTTCAGTCTGTGGTTGCAAGACGTGTAAAGATCAGTAGAATATCCTGGATCACCATACAAAGTCGATGAAGAAATGGATGATCAAGAAGAATAATCTTACTTTCACTATATAGGGATATATAAATCAAAATCACTGAAAGATATAAGATCTTTTTCTCTCATCGTGGTTCCAACTTTTTTTCTTATCTTGCACAATGCAATTAAAAAAAAAAAACTACCCAAATATTTTCTACACAAAATAGAAAGAAAATTATACCGTTTTCAGTGGCATTTCAGAAATACTTCTTAGAATTGCTGAGCAGAATGACTTCATACTAATCTGAAAAATAAATAGCTGTTTATTTCTATGCTACTGTTCCAGCTGCTTTAACCAATTTTGTTATAATGGCTTATTAATTATGTTGTTCTTTCATGTCTGTTGGCATGAAGGAAATGTTTGCATTTCTAAATAATTTGTGTATAAAAATGGCTATGCAAAATTCCATTTTTTAGAACTGTAAATACCAGTTATCTACATAAAAAAAGAAAAATTACAGCTATGCAGATCTTCAGTAAGATGTAAACTGCAGTCCACCTTTGGTAATATTGTAAATCAATAATCTCTTCCCAGGTTGGAAGATCACTATGTTAGCTTTAAGGATTTCCTTTGCCCAGGAGGCTGTTTCATTAACCTGTTGTTTTGCATTTGGAGCAAACTAAACTGCAAAATAAAATGGAGACCCTATTTCATCTTCTCACAGGGCACTGGTTGTTTCTGCCGTTATCCACTATCTGTTTCCAAAGTCTTAACCTAATAAAATGAAAAAGATATTAAAATATGTTGGGTCTGCCCATGTATTCTGCACTTTACACTCAAAAGAGACTAATTAGTTACTACCAAAACTTTTTTGGAGTGGCAGGGAGGAGAAAGAACATCTTGAGACAGGGATAAAAGGCAGACTATTTTCTCATGAGTGGCAAGCTTTGCCAAAAATATAAGCCACTGATAGCAAAGATATGAGAGGTTTTAATATGAAGCATTAGGTGACCTTAATATAAATGTCACTATCACATAATTGCTAGGAGAGCTGAAGCAATCATGAATTGTCAGAATTCATTTGAGTCTGAAAACTAAATTCAAGTAGAACTTGTTTGAGATTCTTTTGGGATCACTTTCCATGAACAGTTAAACTTAAGTAGTCAAAAGACATGAATATAGGACCTAATTCTCTCATTTACTCCAGTTTTCATCCTTGTAATTTAACTGGCTTCATGCAAAATCTTCCTAGTTTAACACAGGAGAAACTGAAAGGAAAGTCAATCTCCAAAGTGAAACCACGTGTATGGATGTTAAGCATTTACTGACATCATTCATGAGCAACATTTTTTTAATGTTATGTTAATTCACATTATTGAGATCTTCTAAAAGAAATCTCCTGAAAAAGTGAATGGGAATTTTTTTTAGTATTATTATTACAATTTTTCAGAAAGTAGAAGAGCAGAAATTTGAAAGAATAGTTTAGTATGACTCTCTCTCATTCTAACAGATCATCTACCTTTTGTGTTCCCCAACTGTTTCACGTACAAGGGTCGTTTGATTCTTCATCACTGTTCAGCTCTGTGGTCTCCCCTACTGCTTCTGCAGTGAACAGTTTGACTTCCTTACTAATCCACTGTCTTTCCTGAGACACAAATTTACTTTCAGTGCAGGTGGTGAGTGGATGAGAAGATATGTTTTACCTTATATCAGACCTATTTCATATTGCCTAACCTAAAATGTAAATCAGAAGAGGAAAAAAAAATTATCTGTACCTCAAGGAATCATGATGTCTTTTAGGTATGTAACTAAAAAAAGCAAAACCCAAGAAATCACCTAATGTGTCACTAAATCTGATAGCTCTTTAATTCCCTCTGAAATGTCATTTATGAGAGGTGTTTTTCATCAGTTCATGAGGAAGGAATCCATAGAAAATATTGGCGCAGCCCTCCACAATCTTGCACAACACTATAGCTTCATGAACAGGTTTAATGACAGCAGGTTATTACTATAGGGCAGGGGAACCTGCTGAATGACAGTCATACTGAAACTCAACAGTGATTTGGCACTCAAGAAAGCAATAGGTAGAGAAGCCAAGACTATCAAGGAAAGCAATATAAGTTGTGCTGCATCTTCCATACTAGACAGTAAATAAGTTACGGTGCTATACTCCCTTTAAGGAAAGAACAGCCATTTTTTCCTAGTCCACAAGAACTTCACAAACTGTCTGAGAGAAAGCACAATGTTAATGATGGGTTCAAAGCAAAGTCAGTGTTCAAACTGTATGTGAACAACAGTAGGCATTCACAAGATTAATTTTCCACTAAGATGTGCGGCATAGAGCATAAGTATGGTATTTATGCAGAAAATCCACCCAGGGTGAAAATGTCCTACAAGCAACCTAAATGAGGCCAATAATGATGAGAAAACTTCTCAGCAGTAAGGTTTTAGTTGTCATAGGTAAGCTGAGCCTTTGGAGTGCAGATATTATGCTCTAAAACATTTCAAGGTGCACCAAGACTGACACGGTATCTGGTATCACCACTATAATGAGAAACTATACAGGTTTGCCTTGCCCCATGTCATGATCTACCAACTAATAAATAAAAATCACATTTTAGAAAAAAATCCCTAAAAAGAACCCTTGTAATACTCTCTGTCTGTTTTCTGCTCAAGATTATATTTATAAGGGGAAGCATTGTACAGACAAACACTTCAGAACTCACTGCAAAGCTGTAAGGCAAGCAAAGAATTTTTATTCTGAGGCTGAGACACATGGAGATTTCAAGTATGAAAATAAATCATTCCCAAAGCTGCTGCACACACTGAGAAAACTAGGAGAGTCCAGAACCATCAAGCTGAAAATTGTAGTCCAGGCTTTTCTGTACTAAGCAAAGTAGACTATAATCACTGGTACAAGCTTATCTTCAGTGTGGCTTCACAGTTATTGTCACAAGTTGAAATTTGTGTTAGGAGGTATTTGGTAAAGTCTTTCATGTCCTTTACAGGATCCATCTCACAGCAGATGCACTGACAAGATACACTCTGCCTGAAACAAGAGATTGAAAGATGACTGAAGAAAGAAGTGTGTACATGCAAGCAATAGTAGCTTCATCACTATACTCAGGCTGAAATATGATTAACACAAAATGATCCAGCATCCCTCAGCCTGCCAGGCTGGAGTCTTGTTTTCCTCAGCAAGGTGTACCCTGTGCTTTGGGAACATCACTAACAAATTTTCCTGCAGTTGCAGATATGTCTTCTGATCTTGAGTGCATATAGGTTGAAAAAATCAAAAGATTGTTTAATATCATTACATCACCAGATGTCAGGCCCATATTTGACAGGTGTTCTGGTGGTCAGGCATATTGTCTCATCTCAGCTTTGTTTGTGTTAGACAATGACAGTATGCCAGAGCAACCTCATGCCATGAACACCTCATGCCATCAGCTGTCTTTTAATGCCATCAAGGTATATAAAATCACAGCTTCCACCCACCTTCAGATGTCTGATTACTGTTTGTATCTTCAGAGACGCCCAAGCTTCAAGATCTTTTTGAGAGCATTGCTGTGAGTCATGGGGAGCTGATCTCCTCAAAACATGGTACTCCAGAAGAGATTGTACTGATAACCAGTCACGTTCTGACCTGTTCATAAAGTTTGAGTTTACTGTGTTCGCATTTTAATGTTGCTTTATCTCTGTCACTTGAAGACATTACTCTCCAGACAGCTGCAGGTTCATAGAGACGAGAAGAAGTAAGACATTTAAAGAGTGGCAAGAACAAGTACAGGTTGTTTCTGATTTTTTCTGCTGCATTTCTTATAAATGGTATCTGACCAACTGACTTGCTTGCTAGAAAGCATCTCCATATTTTGGTTCCGGGAAGCCCGTTAGAGGTAACACAGTACATCCTTGAAAGGTTCACTCTTCAGGAAAAGAAGAGTCATTATTTGCAACAGTGAAAGAAAAATGACGACAGACATCCTGAGGCAATGTTCTGAGCTCTATGTGTGGCTCACCAATGTACATGATCATGCCTAGTCATGAGGAGTCTCTTTCCCCGAGATAACACGTAAATTATTCAGCAGGAATCCAACAGAATTGAATGACTATTCAGCCAGTGCCTTCTGGCCCTGTGTTTGCACTGACTGCTCCACTTCATTCAGTCACAAGTGGTCATTAGGTGAAACCACTCCCAGCACTGACTTCTAAACCCATTTGTGTCTTGCTTTTGCTTTTATTTTTTTTCCTCTAAATCTCAAAACTAGGAAGCATGTATTAATGCAATCTAGAATAAAAGCTTCCAATTCAGGTATATAAGAATTGTGACTTGCCCTGTTCTAGAAAATGTTTCACTTGATCTGACTGGCATAGTGAAAGCTAAAGACACATTTCACCAGAGCTGCAAAAGGAAACACTAAAAATGTTGCTTCCACCTCCCTGTCTGTCTCAGTTCTTTCATTTCTAATTTTTGGGAAGCATGCCAAGACTGGCCAAGCAGCTAATATCTCTAGCATTGAGAAGCAGAGAGTTTAGTACCTAAATCAATATTTGAAAAGTGAAAGGGAAAAAGAGAAAAAGTTCCTTTTGATAGTCAGAGAACACAATAACACGAGCAGCTGGCCAAAACAGAAATAGCTTATTTCTAACTGTTATGAGTTAGCATGTAAAATAGTCCCTACACAAAACCATACTCAGTGGCAGAGGCAGGGTTCCAGTTCCAAATACTTGTATAAATCAACTAAATCCCATGAATTGCTGGAATGTAAATGGGGAAGCTGACATGAATTACCATCTAACAGGAATACTGAATCCTTAAATGAACTGTACAGTCACATTTTTAAGGGCAGAAAGCTGAAGCCGGGCATAATAAAAATAATTGAAATGAGGTTTTGAATATATTAATCTAAATGAGAAGTGCTTTAAAGAACAAATGAAGCAGAAAAACAGCCAGAATGTATATGGCATTTACTTGTAGATGTCATTTGCTTCTGATATTACCAGTAAGCATTAGTAAAATGTGAAAAAGTAGAAAAAAAAATTGTACAATAGTTATTATTACATGGAAATTAAGGAAAAAAAGCATGGAAGTACTGCCTTGTATCAGTGACTGGTGATAATTGCATTCTATCACAGGCCAAGTCATTCCTTGGGGAAATAGATGAGGGAAATAAAGGAAAGCGTCAGATGCTGAAAGGGGCCCTGGAAAACCACTAGATTTTTTGGAATATAACTACAAGGTAGCTACCTACAAGAGACTACAAGGAAAATGTAAAAGATCAGTCTGATCTTCTAGTCACAGAAAGGAGTGATGAGGACTTTCTTAGTTCAGAAGCTTTAGGATTAAAAGAGATCCATTCCAGACCACTACTCTCTAGCTGTAAAACCACTTATGACCACATAGAAAACAGCAAACTGATGATACCATTCAAAACCAGAACGATCATCTAATGAGCCAGAAGTCATTGCTGAACATTGCCAGGATGGTTGGATTTCAGTTTTAACCTTGAAAAAATCTTTTTGGACATCCAGATATCCTTTAGATCAAGCCCTACTTGTTTTCTATAGTCTGAGTCAGTCTTTTATTTCCAAAGCAGTTCAGTTCTTTGCCAGCTCAGCAAAGAAGCTGTTGAGAAGCTATATTATATCAAAAGGACCCACTAAATACTCTATGTTCAGAAGAGGCTTATGTATGTACAAGTATACACATTTCTGTTTCTTAAATTTGCCCTGCCCAGAAGACACTGTCAAGGGCAAGATTTCCCTTTTAAATTCATAAATTTGATCTTTCATTTTGAATCTATGAATAGCTTAACACTCAGCTGCTCTTAGTTTCTGATCTTGAAATAGCTGGTAGCTACATTATGAGAAAATCAGTATGTCAATATGTGTATTTCTTAGGAGCATTCAAGACAGACACGTGATTTCGAATTTAAGGACAGCATGCTCTTTAAAATAGAAACCTCCTCAAGCGCTGCCAGATCTGAATAAATGAATTGTTCAATGCACTTATTTCTAGGCTGACCTGAGCAAGTCAGATATTTTAAGAATGTCAGGGAGGAAACAAAAACTGTAGAAATCCTCTAAAACCATCTATGATTCTACAGCCCTGTGTTTCAGATTTCTACAATTTAAATTAGAGTTTTATTGAATGTACAATAAACTTTTAATAATTTCTAATGTTTACATGTAACATCTGTCTACACATAATAATATGACCAGCAGAGGAGTTAGCCTCACAGCACAATCTATGAGGCATGCATAGAAATTAGAACAGAAGTCAGGTCATCTGCTGCCACCCTGATAATGTGGGAGAAAAAGCTGGGAACTGAATGGAAATGAAGTCAGAGAAACCAAAGGGGTTAGGAACTAAAAACACTAGTGCAAAGCATTGATCAGACGGGAAATGAGTGGGGTAGCTGCTGCTCCTAGAAGCAAATAAATTGAGGCTGGCGCTCTCTGTATATTACAGGAGCAAGATAGAAAAAATATCAGTCTTTTTTTTTATGTGTTATTAGAACATATCTGTTTATTATTCTAGAAGTAGTGGTGTTAAACCAGTATAGCAACAAAGCATAAGAGGCAGAGTTTAAAGGGAGATGTAATCTCTCCTATTGAAACAAGTGGAAAAAGAGTAGATAAAGAATTTGACACACAGAGGGCTTCTGTAAAAAGTCTGTAAGTCCAAAAGCTATCTCTTTTTCCCGTTATATCAGCTGCTTTAAAAATATGCTACCTTTCTCTATAGACTTTATCTTTTTAATATTCTTGTCTGAACATCCTAGACTATGTATATTTGAGAATTTTCTTGTAAAACCATCAGTTCTTCACAATACATCTTAAACAACAATACATCAATGTGTGTGCTACCAAAAAATACATGCAAACATTTTTTTTTAAGTAGATACAACTGAGCGACAGATATTCAAAAAACCCTTTTTTTTCCAAGACCTAATGTGATTTATAGTCTATAACTTCATTCCTGATGTACCTGGGATATTTTTTAAAAATAAAAGAATTTGAGAAATTTTCAGAAAGTGCACATCAATGTACTGCTCTTAAACTCAATGTTTTATCACTGGTTGTGTATGTTATCATTTGATATCCCAAACTATAACAAGTTCCGAAGCAATGCTGGGCAGAGGATAGGAAAGTTAAACATTGATCGTAAACAACTCAGCTTAATAAACAAGTTTTCCATTTTGTATTTACGTGCATGCACTTGACCACAAGTTTTAAAGCAGAGAATAATCTATTTTCCTTCAAGTATTACCTTGGCCAATATCTACCTGTTTTCCTCAATTATTAGTTGAATTATATTGTAGAAAATTAACATTTTAAGACTTTTCTAGTTTTTAGGTTATGTCTTTCCCCAGCTGAGCTAGATGTTTGTGTGTACATTGAAACATTTAGTTGAAAGATATGCTGAAGTATTCTGAATTATTATTGCAAATTTTCTGATCTGAAAAAGAACTGAAACCCAGAAATGCCAGTGGAAACCTTTTAGTACTTCTACTCTGGCAAATACTGCCATAAGCAAAGGCAGATATATTTGTTTCTGCCTTCAGCTGCTGCTTGGAAATCTGTTTCTGTTTTTACTCACGTATTTATGGATCTTTAGCTAAGTCATTATTCTGAGTTTCCATAGTGATAACTGAAATATGTATTAACACCAAACCTCAAAGCATATTTACTGTTGGCAATGTCTCATAAATTACTTTTTTCAAGAGCAGCTTCTCAAAACATATTTGCTCAGTTCAGTTCCCCACTTGATTTGTGATAGATACTTTTGATATAGCTGTATTTATGTAAAAGGGACTTTTTTCTCTCTCTGCAAGATTCAGTGTGTAGACATTAATTCTCTTTTTTATCTGTACTATCAAATGGTCTGAAGAGATGAAGCTTCTGAATTCAGAGTGTTATCTTTGAAATAAAACCAGACTTTTAAATTGGCCTTACTTTCAATTAAACTTTCCTTCAATGAAGCACCAAGTAGATAGCATAAAATAATGCAGATAGCTTATCTGCATTCATAATCATGAGTATTTGAACAAGGAACTTGTTTCTCTGGTTACCATCAGATTATAAAAGAACCACCCATTCATAAGTTCTTCCTATTTAATCAGAAAAACTGAACTGCAGTTCCTCAGGCACATCCAAAACATCACTTATTGAAAAAAATTCTGACCCTGAATTTTCCCAAACTTTCTGTTTATGTTTATGCTCTGTTTATGTTTCCCAATACTGGCAATCTGAAGATCACCCTAGTCTGCCCCAGGATGCTTTAATGCCATGGAAAAAAGAGGTAACATTAACTCCAAATTATTTTTTATTGCCTTGCACCAAAACAAAGGTTTGGGGTTTTGTTTTGGTTTGTTGTTTTTTTTTTTTTTAATAAATGTGTGAAAGTCAAACACTCTGAGAGACAGAGAGAAATGTTTTCAGGAAATATCTGAAGAAATGACTAAACAAATTTCCTCTTTATTTCTGGTAATTGCTTCTATGAAGGCAACTGAATTGGAGATTATCAGATGAAAATCTCTCACTGTTTATGTCAAACATACTGAGAGATGGATTCTGTTCTGTACTAAACAGAACTGTCATGCATACAAATACAAGGTGACAAATAATGATCGAGACAAGCCTAGAAAGGGACTTGAGCCTGAATTAATGGAAGTGCCTACGTAGCCCCTATTTCTCCTTGTTTGCAAGCAGAAATGTGCTTTAATCTCAGATTTGCCTGCTGGGTCTGTTGTTCACTTAACAAAGGGAGCGCTTACATTTGACAAAATGCGTTCTTTATTCAGGTGCTTTGGAAATCTGACTCAGTATAAAGTAGTCTCTCATTAACCACAGGTGTCTGTCATGTGCCATAATCCTGTCCTCCCTTCTTATATTCTGCAGTCATCACCCATATGCTCATATGGCAACAGCTACAAGCACAGAACAGCACTCTCCAACTGGTATCTCATCAGACCCAGGTCTCCACGTTCCAACAGCTGAGCATCCTTTTTCATTATCCTTGCCTTAAAGAACATTTTGTATTAGCTTAGCCTTTCACGGCTCCTAGCAGTTCAGACATCTGCGTTCTAAATTGTGTTTTTCTCTCCAGCGCTGCATCATAGGGAGACTCCTGCGCAAAGAGGGTGCCATCTGCAGTCATGTCCTATGTCTTTTGCAGCTCCGGTCTTCAGTGATCCCAGCTAGGACTAAAGGAGAAAATATATGACTCCCTTTCTTGTTCCCTGTCATCACGCTAGCTGTCAGGGCCCTGAAGCTGAGAGGCTTTGACTCCAGACATGCATTTAAGCTCAGGGCTTTACCTTTGATCCCTGGCTGTGCTATGCTGTAGGTATGCCTTTGCCCAGCCATATACCTTGCTGACCCTGACCCAGTGCAAATAGGATGAAGACAAAACCCAGGCTCTGCAAAATGCTTTCACAATTTAGACATAGCCAGAAGAAACTGTGAAAATCTTTTGCTGGTAGTTTCTTTTGTCTGTGCAAGGTAGTGACTCCTACATCCCATTCCTCCATCAGCAGGACACAGCAACAAGGGGTTCCTGTGTCTCCAGAGAACTCTCTCCTGCTCTCCAGAGATTGCAGGAACTGCCCCTGGCCCTGCTGAGCTGGTCATGTCCTGTGCCTGGCATGCACCCTGCGAGACATTGACTTGCCTTAAGCATGCAAAAGCAAGCACACTGCACCTCACAGTCACCTTTGAGATGTATGCCAAAGCAAAAAGTTTGGAATTTGTTGTCTAACAAATATTAGAGCTATCTCAGTGCTTTTCAACCATGATTGTTCAGTGTTTAACAAAGTACTGTATAAATGGGATCACTGAGTGAAGCACGTTGCATAAGCTTGCGTTTAATCATGATTTACTTCAGTCCAACCCACTCTCTGTGACACTGTGGAGATAAATTTTTAGTACTGAAAACACAGACTTGAATGTATTCACACACAGGCAATTGCTAAGGGGCAACATGTTCCTGTACATTAGCTATTCTCTGGCAACTGGCTGTTTGTAATCTTTCACTTTCATTGAAAATATGGGGTAGCTTGTTATTTTCTCATTAAGGGGTAAGCTACTTCAGCTTATTTTCTGATTGCCATAGGATTGCATGTTTATTGCTACCAGCCTGCAGTAACATGTTAGCTAGTAAATTCCTACTGTGTCTTCAGTCTTCATAAATATTTTGATTCTCAAAACACCTGCTCTGCTATAATCTAACAGTATGGGGACCTCTTGCTTGAAAGAAAAATTCTACTACTTTCTTTTTTCTTTCCTTCTTAGAAATAAAGCTCTCCAGAGTTCTTTGTGCTCACTCAGAAGCAGCATGCATAAGATCTACAGGCATCCGGGAAATCTGTGCTCTTTATGACTTGACACAGACAAGGTATTATAATAGCCTACTAGAAACTGCTGTGCACAAAATCCAGTGCGTACCGGATCTGGCTGGGATGGAGTTAACATTCTTCATAGCAGCCCATATAGTGCTGAGGTTTGGATTTGTGGCTAAAACAGTGTTGATAACACACCAGTGTTTTAGCTTTTGCCGGGTAGCCCTTGAACAGAGTCAAGGCTTTCTCTAGCTCTCTTTCTGCCACTCCAGCAAGTAGGCTGGGGGTGGTCAAGAGAAAGAGAGTGACACAGCCAAGCCACCTGACCCAAATTGTCCAAAAGGATATTTTACACCATATAGCATCATGTACAGCCATAAAAAATTGTGGTTTGGTCTTTCCAAAGCAGCCATTGCTCGAAGACTGATTGATCTGCTTGTGGGCAGTGCTGAGTGATTACCTTTGCATCACTTGTTTTGGGTTTTCTCTTTTCTTCTTGTCGGTGGCTTGTTTCTTTTTTTTCTCTTTTCTTCACTTATTAGAGTTTGTCTCAACCCGTAAGTTCTCTTGCTTTTGCTCTTCTGGTTTTGTACCTCAACCCACTGGGAGGGGTGTGAGCAAGTGTCTGGGTGGGAGCTTCATTGCTGGCTGGGGTCAACTGACCACAAAGGAGCAGTTGCTTTTGTCCTTTAAAGAGAAGCACTGTTACTTTTTTCATATAAATGGACTCAAAGGTAGGAAGGCAAAGCCAGAATATGGAAAGCTCATCACCATCTCCCCTTTCTACTAGGAGCAGACAGATCACAAAGAGAGAAAAATCATTCCTTCTCCATGTAATATTTTTGCCTCATTTAAATTATTTTTTTCAAAAGTGTAATGTCTCCAGAGACAGGAAAAAACCTGAGTATTAGCTGGAAGTTAGAAAATTCATGAATCCCTGCACCAACAACTTTGTTTTCATATTTGGAAAAGAAAAATTTACCACTAGCCACTCATTTCATTTTTAGTCCTTTTTTCACACAGTCTTCTTAGTCTGCAGGTTCAGTGTGGTCAGGCTACTTAGACTAAGTCAGAGCATGAAAATATAAGATCTCCAGTGTTTCTAAAGTATGTCTCTGTAAATACAAAAAAATATAAGATTTCTGCTGAAAATAGCTTATTTCAAACAGATGCATTTTGGCCAAAGTACTTTACTGTGTATATGCTTTGCTGAAGTAAAAAGGAGAAGACTGATGCAAATTAAAGGGAGAAAATGTTATAGGGGTATATAGAACAGAATAAAATAGTATAGACTAGACTAGACTAGACTACACTAGAATAGAGTAGAATAGAATAGAACAGTTCAGTTGGAAGGGACCTACAATGATCATCTAGGCCAACAGCCTGACCAATTCAGTGATGACTAAAAGTTAAAGCATGTTATTGAGGGCATTGTCCAAATGCCTTTTAAACACTGACAGGGTTTGGGCATTGACCACCTCCCTAGGAAGCCTGTTCCAGTGTTTGAACACCCTCTCGGAAACGAAATGCTTCCTAATGCCAAGTCTAAACCTCCGCTGGAGCAGCTTTGTGCCATTCCCATGCATCCTGTCACTGGATCCCAGGGAGAAGAAATCAGCACCTCCATTTCCACATCCCCTCCTCAGGAAGCTATAGAGAGCAATGAGTCACCCCTCAGGCTCCTTTTCTCCAAACTAGACAAACCCATGTCACAGGACATTCCTTCCAGCCCTTTCCAGCCCTTTCACCAGCTTTGTTGCCCTCCTCTGGACATATTCAAGTACCTTACCAATGTTCTTAAATTGTGGGGCCCAGAACTGCACACAGTACTCAAGATGAGGCCACACAAATGCTGAATGCAGCAGGATAACCACCTCTTTTGACTGGCTGGTTATGCTGTGTTTGATGCACCCAAGGGTGCGGTTTGCTCTCTTAGCTGCCAGGGCACGCTCCTCACTCATATTAAGCCTGCTGTCAACCAGCACCCCCAGATCCCTTTCTGCAGGGCTGTTCTCCAGCCAATCATCTCCCAGTTTATACCCATGCCCAGCACTACTCCAGCCTATGTGCAGAATCTAGCATTTGATGTTTTCAAATTTCATGCCATCGATGATTGCCCAATACAACAATCTTTCTAGACCCCTCTGCAAGGCCTCTTGTCCCTCAAAAGAGTCAACAGCACCTTTCAATTTGGTATCATCAGCAAACTTGCTAATGGTGCATTCAACTGCTGTGTCCACATTATTGATAAACATATTGAACAGAACTGGCCCTAGAATTGAACCCTGAGGAACACTGCTGGTGATCGGTTGTCAGCCAGATGTATCCCCTCACTCACTACAACCCTTTCAGCCCTGCACTTCAGTCAGTTCTTCATTCAGCATACCGTGTACCTGTTCATCTCACAGCTGGACAACTTGTCAAAGAAGATGCTATGAGGCATAGAATCAACAGCCTTACTAAAATCCAGAAAACTACACCCACCATCTTCCCTTCAACTATTAGGTGGGTGACTTTATCATAGAAGGATATCAAATTAGTTAGGCAGGACTTCCCCTTTGCAAATCTGTTGACCATGCCTGATAATTGCATTATCCTTTGAAAACCTTTCAATAGCACCCGATATGATCTTCTCCATAATCTTTCAGGTACTGAAGTTAAACTAAAAGGTCTGTAGTTCCCAGGGTTTTCCCCCACACTGTTCTTGTAAATTGGAAAAACATTGGCTCATTTCCCATCTGCAGGGATATCCCCAGACTCTAAAGACCTTTGGTAGATGATTGAGAGAGGTCCTGCTGTGACATCCGTTAACCCGCTAACCCTTTCAGTACTTCCTTCCCATCAGGCCCCATAGAATTCTGAACACTCAGCTGATAGAGCTGGTCCCTTACAATTTCAGTGTTCACAAATGGAAAGTCACTGATCCCACAGATGTGATCCCCCAACTTTGGGCAGCCCAAAGTCGATCATTAATATTAAAGACTGAGGAAAAAAAACACATAGAATGCCTCTGCCTTTTCTTCATTCCTATTTGTTTGGTGAGCATCTTCATCATGGACCTCATGGACCCCTAAGCCCTCAAAAGCAGATTCCCTGGGTACACTGCTAAGTAGCTCCCTTAATAGTTTAAAGTTTGCTGTCTTGAAATCCATGGTAGCAACTCTGCTGACCTTTTCCCTCATTACACCAAAAATTTTATAATGAACCATTTTGTGATCACTGTGGCCAAGACAGCTGCCCACCATCACGTCTTCTACCAGTCCTTCTCTGTTCGCAAAAAACAAGCCTAGGAGGGCATCATTCCTAGCTGACTCACTGAGTACTTGTGACAAAAAGTTGTCTCCTTCAGACTTCAGGAATTTCCCAGACTTGCTTGTCACAGTGATATGATATTCCCAGCTGATGTCTGTGAAGCTGAAATATCCCATAAGGACAGGGGCTACCGATCCATAGTTTTGTCCCAACTGCCTATAGAATAACTCACCGTGCTATCATCCTGGCTGGGCAATCAGTAGTAGACACCCACTACAACATCTCCTTTGTTTTCCGTCCTCCTAATCCTTACCCAGAGTGCTGAGTTTCAGCATCCGTGCAGGGACAGGAATGACTCTCACACATTGATGCAATGCACAGTCAATTCACTTTATTGCTCTGCTTGCGTGGTTATATACATTTTTCATATCTGTACACACGATCACCCTTATTCGGATAGGATACAGACATGAATCACGCGCTGTTCATGCACCCCACATTCCCTTATGATTGGTAATTATGCACTAACGCCAATAGCAACAGACTGCCTCCACATCCTTGAACACATCTTGTTTTTGCTAACCCACATCATGTGCACTATCAGAACTTTCTCAATTGTTATGAATAACTGCCGTTTCCAGCGGCCTGTTCAGTTATGCTAACTGTTTTACTTAAGCGGCCTAGTCATGCTGACTCTCAAGCTACATCAACCCCAACACCCAGAGGCTCTCAAACACATCATCCCTAATTGTAAGGGCTGTACAGTCACTCCTCTCCCTTACATACAGTGCAAGTCCTCCACCTTGCCTGCCCTGCCTATCACTCCTGAACAATCTACAGCCCTCCATCGCAACACTCCAGCTGAGGGAGTCATTCTATCAGACCTCACTAATAACAATGATATAGCTCTGGGAATGGACCAGCACTTCCAATTTGTCCTGTTTGTTTCTTATAGCGTGTGCATTGGTGTACAAGCAGATGTGCTCCTAAACCCTCTATGCTCCCAGGAGCAGCATAAATGCTCCCATTGACACTGCCACCCTCAGGTAATGCCATGCCAACCATTGGCTTACCTTACACACTCCTGTCTGCATCTTCTTCCCCCACCATTCCTAGTTTAAAGCCCTCTCAATCTTTCCTGCCAGCTTATGAGTAAAGAAGCTTTTGCCCCATCAGGACAGGTGGATCCCATCAGGCCCCAGCAAAATTTATGTCTCGAAGACTCTTTCATGATTATAAAAAACAAAGTTTTGGTGGAAGTACCAGTCTTGGAGCCAGGTGTTGATGTTCTGGCCTTGCCTGTTTTTTCCAGTATCTCTCTTCATTACTGGGAGAACTGAGGAAAACACTACCTATCTGTGCTCCTGAATCCTTTAGCATTCTTCCCATGGCTCTGAAATCTCTTTTGTTTGACCTTGGGCTTCTTGTTGCAACATTTTTGGTACCCACGTGAAAGAGCAGGACAGGGTAATAATCCAAAGGCTCTACTAATCTCATCACTTTTCTGGTGACGTTGGTGTTCAGTTATGTTTCATAACAAGTTTGTTGTGCATCCAAAATAATTTTCCCTTAAATGTGTAAACTAAATTCAGGACAAGCGTCAGCAGATAAATAATGATCCAGCTTCAATGGTTTCAAAGAGCAGTTATAATTGATAACCAAACAATTGACCTTTATTTAAGTAAATTTTGAGAACCACGTCTATTTTTTTCACTTACAGTCCCATTACTCTGTGTGTGTGTGTGTGTGTGTGTGTGTGTATGACAAGGTGGGGAGTTACCCTTTAATAAGAAGGAATTTTCACAACTTCTGCTTATGTGAGTATCATTTATTTAAGGAACAGAACAGTTTATTGATTTAAATCCAAATGAAGTTGAAAGTTAATTTCCAGATACAGATCAGAACAAAGATGCTGCAGAGCTATGAACAGTTGTTCCTATGTGTCTGTCTCACCTCTGGATAAAATTTTCTATTATAATCTCTTAAAATTATTCAGGGAATCAGTAATAGCCATTATCTATTATTAAAAGAACATTCACTAAACCATAACCAGAGGCATAATCTGCATTATTTTTCAAGAAACAAGTTAAAAATATATGTTCAGGTGATGACAGAAGTCCCAGAAGCAATTTCTTCTCATGATATTTCAATACAGTAAGCTGGGATGATGGAGAGTTTTACAATTAATGGCAGTTATGCTGGACATACTCTGATAAGAAATGATGGGCTTGCCATTTACAAACATCAAATTTTATGAGCTGGAAATGAAATGCAGTCATAACAGGCCAACAGACCAAGAAGTGGTATAAGCTGTAATTTCATGATAGCATATCTTCTGCTGGCAAAGCAAAAATAGTTCCCAGAGAAGATTAATTATGCTGTGTGATTGGCTAGGAAATGGCAAAAACACTGCAGCATTTGTCAGTGGGTTTAGGGTTATGTATTCCTTATTTGCAATACAGAAAATAAAGTTTTGACTTTCAGATTTCCATTGTAGCTGGAGGATATATTCACCAAATTTCCCCGACAGAAACTTTCACAGATTTTCTGCAGAAAAAGGCTGTAAAAGGAATCAGCAGAGGCTGCTGTAGCAACCACTTGACAGTGAACAGAAGAAAAGTAATGCACAGGCATTTAGAGATTTTCAGCATGAAGTTTTCAGATTTTTTTTGTATCTACTATAAAGTAACAGGTTTTCTGTTTCCCCTTTTTCCGCTGTACCTCATGACAAAATAGTTTCTTCTGCCCAGAAAGAAAAAAGATAATGCAATATGATATCCCACATCAAATGTGTTTCATGAGAATAAAACGTCAAAGAAAAATTCAGGAATATTATTTAGCAATACGGCACATTACAAGCAAGAACAGGGAGTGATGCATACAAGTACAAATTAATTCCTCACTGTTTGCAACCTGAATGTTATGAAATGCAGTATTTTCATTTCAGCTGGAGTGCAACATTAAAAATGTTTTTCTCCAAGGTCAATACATTTTGAATCTGTCATCAGAGTTGTTATGAAGATGAATGTTTTCACCTTACGAAAAAAATTCACAAAGATAGAAATAATATAAAAAGGTCGGCTCAAAAAGGGCCAGATCTCCCAAGCAAGTGCTCTTTTCAGCACTATTGCTCTGCTGCCTTTTGAGTGCTGTTTGTAATTTGAAATTCAGAGGCTTCTAGAATGGTGTTAAAGTCATCCTAGTTGCTTTAAAATCAGTTATTTATTCCCATGTTCCTGCAGAAAAGTAACATGATTTCTGAACACACAGGTTTAGCCATACTTCTTCATTTTTCCTCATCTTTTCAATAAAGTCAGTGCTGATGAAAATACTAGAGAATTGAAAAGTTACAGCTGACATGCTTAAAGTGGGTTTAAAAGTAGGTTTTCTAAATGTACTTATATTTTCAGCTGGGAATCCTTGCCTTACTTCTAACAACATGATATAATGAATTTCTTCATATTTGTTTTTGAAATCAAAACATCACACAGCTTAAATTCTCTCACTTAAAGAAAGCATGTGTTTTAGGCACAGTACATATTTTGGGCAAGTGATCTACCTTTCTACTTTACAAAGCATAGTACTAAAACCCCAAATCTTTAAATGAAATTAACATTAATTAAAAAAGTAATAAAATAAAATAAAATAAAATAAAATAAAATAAAATAAAATAAAATAAAATAAAATAAAATAAAATAAAATAAATACTGTCACTTTGAAAGAGCTATTTTCCTACAAGCATAAATTCATTTAGATATTCTACAGGCAGCAGAGTCGGAGCTGGGAATTCTCAAGTCTTTTTGTGATCACTGAAAGACTTGACAGTGAAAGAGAGGTATCAGGACATACCAGGAAAATTATGTCTCATGTTCCGATAATCTGCTGAGTCACATCCCAGAACGGGAAGAATGGGAAAATAATATCAAAATAATATTAAACAATTTGTATGATAAACATGGATTTCCATTTTGTTCATGAAATACGCAGACAGAAGCTAAATACTATAATTTTCGTATTGTTTAAAACTGTTTCAGCAATAGAAGCAAATAGAGTTTACAGAGTATGTACTAAACTTCTGGAGCTTGTTGCTACAGGCAGCTGTGGAGACAGGTAACTCAGCATGTTCAAAAAAGGTTCAGGTAAATTCATGGGCAACAGGTCCTTAAATGCACAGCAAAAATCTACAGGAGTATATACCCCCTGTGTCCTGGTTTCAGCTGGGATAGCGTTAATTTTCCTCTCAGTAGCTGCTGTGTTTTGGACGAGAAGAATATGGATAACACTGGTGTTTTCAGTTGTTGCTGTGAAATCAAGGACTTTTTTCCCAGTTTCTCGTATTCAGCTAATGAGCAAGTGTGCAGAAGCTGGGAGAAAGCAGAGCCAGACAAGTAGCCAAGCTGGCCGATGTAAATATTCCATACCATAAATGTCATGCTCAGTTCATGCATGGGGGTTGGTCAGGGGGCAGCTATCTTTTTTTCCTCATTTCTGGGAGTTTGAATCCTCTCTTGGCTAGGAGTTCAAGCTTTCTTTGGGCTGCGAACTGGTCGTCAGGTGGTGAGAAAAATTGTATTGCATATAGTTTGTTTTGCATATTATATTTATTTCTACCTTTATTATTTGTATTAGTATTTCCTTTGTTGTCTTATTAAACTGTCTTTATTTCAGTTCATGAGCTTGCCCTTTTGTCCATTTGTCCTCCGCATCCCGCTGTGGGGGAACGGAAGGGGTGAGTGAGTGGCTGTCTAGTGCTTAGCTGCCAGCTGCTGGGTTAAACTATGACACCTTGATATCCTTAACACAGCAGGTTTGGAAAGTACAAAGAGAATAAAACAACTCGCTTTAAGTCTTGTAGAATCATTATCAGAAACAAAATTGATCGGACCCAGTAGAGTACTTTTCTTATGTTTTTATAGTCACTAAACTGTGTACATGCTGCTTGCAAATTTTGTTGTACAGTAGATCAGTTTAGGCAAGTAATGGCTCTGGATTAATATGCCTCCTAAAAGCACCACTAGATTTTAAAATAGTAAAACAACCATGTCACATATAATTCCATTTTACTCACAACACAAAATAAATGTAGCTAAATGTGCCTAATTGTTTGTAGAAAGCTAAAAATAAATTCCAACTTAAAAAAAAAATATCCACTGATGTGAACAATTACCAGTACTTTTCGTTGTATTCAGCCACTTCTAGTGCAGACACGTGAATTCAGGTGAATCACTCTCACACAAAAAAGCTGCATAACACTAGCTTGCCAAATCTGCTTAACATACCGCCACTATATCCAATACTGTTCCAAAACGTAAGCATAGACTTAGGACAGCAGTACTGGCAAAAAACAGTTATCTGAGGCATGAATTGATATGTTCATTTTATTAGGCAATACTTTAATGCAACAGAGAGCTCAAACGCTTCCCTTCATTCCCTTAGCACTGGCAGGTGCAAAGTATATCATTGCAGACCATGTCACAGACTGTAATCTTATGGTGATTCAGTCTCCATCTAAATAGCATGAAGAGGCAGTGTAAATAAGTGATGGAAATGCTCTGATTATATTACTTGGGGTGGTTATTTTCTTTTCTTTAAATATTGAATGACATTTTTTTGAGAAAAACATAGAAAGCAAAAAGAATGAGAAACCGAGGTCATTCTCTTCCCTCAAAGATAGGATTAGCTATACTAGCTGTATTCTTCACAGTTACTTGCAAAACATTCAACACTGGAGGTCGAGAACAGGTCAGACTAACTTTCTGTAAGCTGATGTTTTTAAGTAAACTTTGAAATACTTGGATTTTTTGGCTGTTGTTTATTAATTCTCGCTTTTTTCTAAGCAAATGAAAAAAATGTGTGAGCGATTACAACAAGTAAGAGAGAAATAACCTCACTTTTTAAGCAGGGCTATCTTCTGTGAAAGCAACCAATATCAGGGATTACTGAACAATAATATTAAGAAAATCTTCTACTGTGATGGTCTTCCCTGCCTACTATAATAAACGCCAAATAAAATTTTCTTATATTCAGCATAATATAACAATGAAACAACCTGACAACCCTTACATAAATATATAAATGTGGTGTGTTAACCTTGAGAAACAGCCAAACACCCACCCAGTTTCTTGATGTATTAAGAAACAAAGTGAATATTCCTCAAAAATCTGACAGTGTAATGTAGCTGTACTGACTGGATAGGAGGCATTACCAAGCACCATGCTTTGCAAGTGAGAAAATCCCTGCTTTGCCTGGACTCTTTCAGATCAATTTTTCTTCTAATGTAAGATATATTATATTGTCCTGCCTTGTGACATTTGGATTGCCTATCTGCCTGCCTTAGCAGATCAAACTGCAGTGTCACCTTCTATGAAGTATACTTTTAGTTTGATAAGACAAGCATATTTCTACCTTACTGCAAATAAACTCAACTTGTATATCTAAGAATCTTCTTTGCCTACTTTACTTGCTGTACTTGTTTCATCATGGTGAGATTTTCTTTGTTTCAGCCAAATCTTTTTCATCATTACTGGCCTTTCAGTGTTAGACTTCAGTTTGTGTCATTCTCCTCATGATCATGCATCTTTTCACAAATATCTGCAGAAGAACTGGAGTACACAAGGAGACTCATGATGAAATATGGAATTATGGCCTGATAGGATTTTGGGGCATAGAAATGCTCACTACTGAAGAGTAATACACAGAAAGTTTTCTTAGGAGTGCAGGTGACAACCACCATGTCTAGGTTATCCTTTATTAGTGGCGTATATAATTTTCCTGCCTTCCTGGGCAGAAAATATGTGACTTGTCTACATAAGCATATGCTGAGTCAAAGTGACATGCTAAATCAGTGCATTTAGATTTGTTTCAGTAGTCCACGTGGTTATTCCTAGGCTGTAGCATTCAACTCACCTAATTTTTCTTAGACTTAGATGTTTAGGTTATAGATATTTTATCCCCTAAATCTTTCTTTGCAGCCAGATATATTACAGCAGATATGGCCGGGTATATCAATGAAATTATTCAGCCCCTTTCTATGGTCTGAGGAGACGATCAGACACTTTAGAGATTCATTCATTCCATCATTACTTCCTAGAGAAAGCAGAAGAGATGAATCGCATCCTTAATTTTAGACTTCCACATCAGACTTAATCATACTAAATTCCCTAGCCTGAGAGTAACATCTAAGTCAGGGTGATTGGGTCTCGCCCTGGGTTTATATCCAGACAGGGAAATTGTAATTTGCTTGAATTCTAATTGAATCATAACAACAGGTCCAGAGAGGATGATCTAGAGCCTCTTCCAACTAGCCCTAAATTTCATCCTTCAAATATATCAACACAGAGGAAATTTGCTTTCAACCACTGCAAGAAACTTTGAAACAGAGGATGGAATTCCCTTCAAGCAATTTTTTACAAAAAGTGGAACACAGCCAAGTAGCTGATATTTTTGCACTTTCGTAACTACTGCTGCAACAAATTTCTGTTCCATTATGTATACTGAAATGCTGCCATAGTGGAAAAATGGATAATTCAGAAGCATGCTGAAGGTGTACTTCTGAGCACAGCAGTGTGATTAAAAATTGACATGAGCATGCAACATGAAAAACACAAATCCAGGAAAGAAAGACCTTGATTCTCCTGGGACTGCTTTTCGCATGAAGTATGCAAGAAAAGGCACTTGCAAACCCTGCAGCAGTGCTAAGATTCCGAGCATTTGATTTGAGATCATTGCTAGGAACTGAGGAAGACTAAACCAGAAAAGAGTAGTTTCATGTAGCCCGGTATTGCTTTTGCTAATAGAAGCCTAAAGGCATTTTATTGGCTCTGTGGGGCCTTAGGACTGGATCTTGTCAGTCTTCCTTAGCCTGGACTGATCTTAGACTTGCCCAGAGCTTGCTTGTTTTATCTGTAACATCAGTTGTCTGTCATCCAATTATTTTTAGTCTTGCTTAGATTCATGCAATTGTAACATGCAATGTATATTGTTACAATAATTTTGACATATTTCTAAAAGTAATAGATGGTGATAACATGTAGTTGCTCTATATAGAATGAACTGCTGATGACCCTGAGATAAGGATGTGGCATATAGGAGTACAAGGGTGAAATGCTAGCAAAGGCCTTGGAACTGTGAACACAGGCACAAGGGCTATAATCAAATCACCAGGGGTCCATTACTGATCATTAAACTAATGCAGCCTGGGGAGCTGGGTTAAACCAGTTTTAGGGGTGAAAAAGAACACAAAGAACAAGTACATTACACTATATGAAATGGACACCATATACAGTAAACGTGGATATAACATGGAATTGGAAAGCAATGAAGAAAAAAACGAGATACAAACTGTGCTAGAGCATTTATTAAAAAAAGACATGAGTGCATGCCAGTGTGAAGAGGAAGCAACTATCAACATCATGCTTCTCTTAGCAAGAGCGGGAAGAAGTCCCTCACTTCTAAAACCACACTTCTCCAGCTGAGGGACTTGAGACACTGATGACTTTCTGTAACCCAGTCATCCAGGCCAATGCCATCAACCTTAAGATGCAGAGAAAGGATGAGAATATCACAAAAAAGTTTGATACACATTGTATTGTGTTATTAGACTTCTCTGTTCAATAGATAATTTAGACTATGATTTTTAGTGTCATTGTCACTGAACTAACAATAACTGTTTGTTGCACATCTATTATATTCTAAAATATTTCCATTAGATTAATATTGAATATTCTGTTTCACATACAAAGTGTGTTTCTTAGTCCACACAAGCTGCACGAGGTGTCATTGCAGCACCATCACGTTACTCCTTTCAAAAACGGTGGCAGATGGTGTGGCTTTGCTCTGGGTGAATCTTCCTGTTGAAATTGAAATGGGTTCATACGCTCAGTATTTCATAGGGCAGTCTATGGTATTAAACTGTGCAGCAGATAGACAAGCTTTACATGGTCAAAACACCAAAATCATACTCAGGCAATTCAGTTTCCTGACACCAAAGTTCACCATCATTTCATCTTTGCTGCTGACATTTAGTCATAGTCTGGCTTTTACCAGGGCCTCCTGGGTGAAGTCTAGTCAGGACTGGATCACTGTGACCAAGCATATCAGCTTGAATGATCTCTGAATATTTATTTCCTCAGCTAGTTTTTTTCACCACCAGCTGATTCCGTGAGGAAGATATTTTGGACTTTGGAGAAGACATAAGACCTTAGTAAATAGCCAATTTAACATATTTTTCTAATGTTTCTTGGCACTTAAAATAATGAATAATTACATGTATAAGCAGGGAATTAAATAATGGTAAAAATGTGGCATTTTCACAGTATGCTGCATCACCATTGTCATTCCTAGACTACAGTGTCCTGCTCTGCAGTAATACTTTAGACACAAACAATTTGTTAGCCATTATTTGGAATGATAATCAGTCTTTTGGTCTATCTGGTAATTTTTTCTTTTCCATACCACACATTTATTACTGTGTATTACCTTTTTTCAAGCTACTTTCTACTAAGTTAGTTGTTATGCTGTTCTGCCTTTTTGCATGTATTTAATTATAATGATAATATTTCGTAATAATGTAATTTAGTGGTAAATATTTGGCTTGGAAACAATATCATTGCCTTCTAGCTTTGGATAACTAGAGAATATTTTGGGGAAAATGTTATGCATTATAGCTTCAATTTAAGGAAACAGAAGAATTATTTGCAATGGATAATGACTGAGAAAGGAAAATTATACAAGAGTAGGCTTCAAACTTTGCTGTGAAATTGAACTGAAACATTTAAAAAGAGCTATTCCAGAAGAACATGGTATGTTATGAAAGGCATTGTCAAATGAAATAAATGTCTTAAAAGTGCTCTTCTTCTTTTCATTTTTTTTCTTTTTTTAAAAAACAAAAATTGATGACACTGAAGCACTGGGCCTGCCACGGTGTTTGGCCACAGAAAGTGCTGCTTGAAATTACATTTTCGAGTGACACCCTGGAGCTCTGGAGGGCGGAAACTGGAATTGATACTGAAAATGTATCAACAAAGCTATTATGTGTAGCATAACCTAAAAGCCAAAGCCATCAGCTTCTGAATGAAAGGAATAACTTTTCCTTACCTTGAAAAGAAATACATTAGCATGACTAAAATTTTGTGAGCTGGAGTAATAAAGAGTCATTTCTTCTGCTCCCAGGGCAGCCTACCCATGAGACACATCTCTCTTCCACAATGCCACAAGAACAGTTACCTTCAGGTAGCTAAGGAAGCTTTTGGAGGCTTTGAGGCTCAGCAGACAGATGCAAACTGACAGCTAGGACAGAGTTATCTTTTTACAGAGATAGGAGTGCGGTATCTGTAGTCAGGTTCAGGAATCTCCACTTCAGAATTTGACCCTCACTCAAGGAGATGAATCAGTTGGCAGGAACAATCTAGTAAGCTCCTGATTTCAGGCAAGACCTCACTGGAGACCAAAAGTCTGCTCTTTCTGCTTAGTCCGACCTCAGGTGGTCTGTGATTTCCCTTTACTACTTTTCCCTTAAGGTCTAACGTGCTTCACAAGTACATTTCATGGGTTGAGTGCATGGCAGCTCATTAACCCTGGATCAATCACTCTTCCCTATTCCATTTTTGCTTTTCCCAGTCCCCATGATATCCACAGGCAAATATTTGGTGAATTTTTTCAGCATTACACTGTGCTTGGGGAATAGAGTCTTTCAAAAAATCAGCCTTTGGCTGTATTCAGCGCAGGTAGTATTTAGGGCACAATGAATCTTGAAAAACAAAGAGTTACTGTTAACTTCTAGTCAATAAAGAGCAGCAGTAAGAATTTCTGAAGTGCAATCTGTTATCCTAACATAGATGTTTATAGCAGATAAGATGAATCAAACTTTCGCAGCACTTCCAAAGGGTACCTAGACTGGCTGGTCCAGATGTGAATACTCACTGTCACGTGAATACCATCTTTTTGTCTACAAAGACTTCTCTTTAAAGATTTCTCCTCATGACTGCAGAAGAAGTAACGGTGATCCGTTCAGATTCTATGTGTAAAATTTAGATGTCTTGATTTAGGCAAAAGAACCTCACTGAACTAACTTCCAGAAGGTGGCAGACTATGCTTTGAGGCCAAATCAATTGTGGCTCTTCCTCACCGATGTGCAACAAAGTAATCTAAGGTGCAAACAAGCTAAACTGGGTATTGACTGGAACACAGAGTTTCTCGTAGGTAGCTTGTGTTGAGGAGGTACATGAAAAACTGAAAGAGGTCTGGCATCACTGTCTCAGATATTTCTTTTCTGGTGAATTACAGGAACAAAAGCTTGGAAACATGAGGCTTGCTGCCAAACCTTTTTTGAGATGTAGCATTAGTTCACAAATCTGCAGCCATGCTTGGGTAATATTACTGCAGATGTTTCCACCTGCTGGTCAGTGTGCCAGATTTCATCTGCCTCTTTAAGTTCCAGTAGTATATCCTCATTTCTTCCTGTTGTTCTATTACTTTATTATGTGATATTGATTTCTACTATTTATTTCAAACATATGGTAAACAACTGGCATCTAAAATTCCATGGTGTTCAGCAGCAAGAGCAATCAATACCTATTTTGATTATTGAGTAATCCTGATCATATTATTGATTACAGTAGTAGTGACAGTGATCACTGAGTAAAAAATACTACAAATGAGCCCATAGAGTACTAAGGTAATTCTTACTGCCAGAAGTGTTTAAAATTACCATTTTTTCTCGGTGTTTCAAACACATTCTGACATAATTTTATTTGAAAGAATCCATCAGACTGTCACGTAATTTCACAATGTTCTGGTATATTTAGGGCTTCTCCCGCCAGAAGATCATGATCTTCCAGATCTACCTAGAGCAAAAGAGTTATGAAGAATCAGAAAGTCACAGTAATGAAACTAAAGATAAAAATTCTTCCAAATGAGAAACAAAGGAGACCATCAAAAGAAAAATATGTTGGCCATGCTCTCACACAAACCTACTGTCACGCAGAAAATAAGATATAGCATCTTATTGCTAAGTAACTTGAATAGCTGGACAAGGTTATTCAGTGACAGCATAGTCCACACAGCCAGTTTGTCATTGGCTTTGGTACTCCTGGCATGGTGAATGTCTTGCCAGTAACATAATTAGAGGTCTGCTGTCAACTCTTACTTTCAGCTTTCAGCTGATTTTCTTTCCCTGAAGAAAGGCGCTTTTTTTTTTTTTTTTTTTT
>Ga0065711_1028119_pt1 | contig 43512 bp, 17 predicted proteins | sample Hoacrofraction12_FD_59098 | JGI IMG/M metagenome (GOLD analysis project Ga0065711, IMG submission 59098) | Hoatzin crop microbial communities from Cojedes, Venezuela - Epithelial fraction 12 v2 (version 2) | ecosystem: Host-associated > Birds > Digestive system > Esophagus > Crop | place... | reverse complement strand
AAAAGAGCTTGGCCCCATCCTCCTGACACCCACCCTTCAGATATTTGTAGGCATTTATAAGGTCCCCTCGCAGCCTTCTCTTCTTCAGGCTGAACAAGCCCAGTTCCCTCAACCTCTCCTCGTAGGGGAGGTGCTCCAGTCCCCTCACCATCCTTGTAGCCCTAATCACCATCTAATTTTTAACCCTTACAGGCTCAGGCACCTATCAGGGTAGACATATTTTTTTTGTGGATATAATTTTTGGACTCACATTCCTGAATTCATCAAAATAGCACTCTAGTTGCCCGAATACTTTTTTCAGATCTGGCCATTTATGGCCATAATGAAATACAAATTAAAGACACAAATACTGGAAATGGGAAACACACTAAAAATAGAGTAAGACTATTAAAACTCATCATAACTGTCAGTGAATAGCTCACTTACTATATTTTAGAATTGAATTTAGACATGACAGTTGTCAAGCCACAGATTCTAGCAGTCACACGTCTGCTGTTATTACAGACTCATCTATATCCCTGAATATTTCTGGCTTCCTGGATTTCTGGCACATGGAGTATTTAAACAAAAATATTCAAAAAGTGGGGCATTTTATGAAAGTTATTTACAAATCCTAAACGTTGATTTCTTGCTTTTTTTGTTATCTCCATATGACCCATATAATAAGATGTAATAAGGCTGATCTTGCACGTTGAGGAAAAATAGTGCATGATTCAGAATGTATTACTTTAGGAATCATCTCTTGGAAGATGTTATTCTCTTTATAAATAGGAAAATAACTTAGTCACAATGAAACAGGCATCCAGGCTTCTTTTACTAGGCATTATGGTCAGCCTTGGAAAAAAGCAATGCTGCAGCTAATAACCAGCATTCTCTAGTCTGCGGTTTCTAAACATTTACTGCATAGTGCCTTCTCTAAATTAACTTTATTAAAAGGAAGGAAGAAAACTGGAGAGCAAGACAACTTGCAAGCAAACCTCCAAATGATCATTTAGCGTGAGTAAAGTATGAGACATGAGCAAGTAACAGCATAGGTGACAGACCTTTAAAGTATTTTAGTTATCACTAAATCTGGCCACTGACATAACAAATGAACTGGCCATATTAACCTATCAGTCATTAATGTAAAACTCTTACTGTGTGCCTCAATGCCAGTTCCATCCCCACAATCTCCGTTTGCAGTACTTGGATTAACAGCAGTAATAGCTGTAGTCATCTGATCTGACAGACAGTATGAAACACAGACATTCTTTTCATCTGGGATTAAATATGTGGAGGAAATACATTATGATACAAACCAAAGATCATTAAATTTGATGTATGTGCTTCTTGGAAAAATGCTTTGTTTCGTATACAGCTATGGAAACATGATATTACCAAGAGAGACTGCTGAGTGAGAAGACAGGCACTAGTTTTCCAAGTGTTTTGCAGAAAACTAACACTTTCCTGAACAGAAGTCCCTGGACTACCTCATCCCTCCATCACCATCAAGTCTTTGGGGCTGAAGGATAGGGAGATCTATGAGTCTAGCTTGCCTCGGCCCAATAAAACCCTGGACAAAGTCCTGAAGCTTAGACACTTAAACCAGAAAAGTCTGAAGCCGTATGGGTTCAAAAATCTTTAATTGCTTAATTTTATTGAGTGAAAATTAAATGTAAAGTATTCAAGACAGCTAATAAATCTGGCTTATAACTTTATTGTTTTCTTAGCCAGGAAGAAATTTAAAATGAAAAAGAAGATGGAAAAAAGAAGATGGGTTTTAAATGTCCTTATTTTCCTTTGAGCTATAACTCCCTGTTCCTAAATATATTTCTGCCCTACTATCTTCCCACATATTGGATAAAAGCAGATTATTTTTAAAAACAAGCAAAGAATATTTCTGCATTTTTTAGAACTCAGTTAAGGGACAAAAGGATATCATAGAATCCATTTGGCCGTTCAAAGGCCATTCAAATAGGGAATTTCAAATATTCATGCCAACAATGGAATATACTGGTCTTAGATAACCCAAAATTGTTCATGTCAAAGTGTTTGATACAAAGTTTCATTCCAACAATGTGAGTGACAAAACAAAAAAAAAATCATAGTCCAGCAATCTGTGAACAGGACTAGACCAGTTTTGACAAATACATTATTCACAGCAAACTGTTAATTGAAGTACCACACTAGCACTCAAGTCAGTTCTGCAACAGTATTGGATGTCACAGCAAGACTTCTGCGTTTATTTTGCTGTATGACTTCTTATTTCTTTTGATTGTTTTAATACCAAGAAGTACATTATCAGGCATTACCTGATAATGCAGTCAAATATTCACAAATTATTTCAAATACAGAAAAAAAAATCTTCCTTTTTCATCAAAAATTGCATCTGAGTTTACAGGACAGATTCTCCTCACATTTATTGCACTGCAGATTCATGATTCTTCTTTCCTAGATGGAAACATTGCAGAAAACATAAGCTCATGTTACAATCTGAGTAGGGTCAGAACTCCCTTTTATTGAAACATTCTTTCTGAAACACTTGATTGTAGTGTGATACTTATCAAACTATAATTATCAACAGGGAAGAACATCCTGCATAGCACTTTCTAAATGCAGTTTGCTTAGGTAAGAGCATTAATGACAGTCTCAGCAGCACAACCTCCTGGCACGGTGCTAGGTTGGGTACATGCACAGAAGGAGACGTTTGGCTGCTCAGACAGGATTTGTGCATATCTTTGGAGTAACTTGCGTATTACTAGTGGGATGCTTATCACAGTTTGAGAACTCTGGCCCAGATCCATCTTTATATTTGGATGACACTGGTGTAAGAGTCACTTTAGTCATGTCATGAGACAGAGGCAAAGGCTGTGCCTCTGACGACTGGTGCCTGACTGGGCGTGCAGTCCTCGCCCGTTGCAAGTGCGAAGCAAAGTGTGCTAGCTTAAAACTTCTCTGCTGAGCTGAATAACTGCATCACTCTGGACCAGGTGTGCACCCCCATGGCTATGGGTATGGCAAAGGGGAGGCTTGTGTCAGTCAGTGAAATATTTGTGGCATAAGCATGCAAATCTACCCTACTATGGGGAAAAATTAATAGAGGTGATAATGATCATCATCTTAGTTGTTCATATTGCTTAAAAAAAAAACTTGAGTGGGATTGTTACTGCATTTTAATTGCTATTTATGAGTTTTATTGATTTTATCCTGACATATACAGAAAACAAAACGCTAACACTCAGAAAATAATGGTTGTTAGCTGCAAACTAGGGTATATTACAGCATATTGAGAGATTTCTTTGTTAATTATTCTTTGTCTTCACCATGCTCAGGGGTCATTCATTGCTTTGTAAATTTAAAAGCTTATTGCAGACCAGTCCAAGGTTATATAACTCTCCAAATGTAATTGTCCTGTGTACAATATTAGCTAACAAGTAATTATAACTACTGGCTGCTCCCAGCTGGTAATATGCTTAGGAAATTCATACATTTGGACTTGTCAGTTTAGGTTAAACTATTTGAGAAAATGCCTGACTTAAACGAGTGCCAAAAGAGAGTGATTCAGACAAAAATAATTGTATAGGATGTGCTGGTCTTAAACAGGAATGATTTAAAATGTAAATATTTTTAAGTTCACAATTCCCATGTTAATTTGTCTCAGAATACAGATTTGAGAAAACATTACACTGATAACATTTTGATAAACTACTGGAAGCTCAACTCTCGGAGCAGATGCCAGGTGGCAGAGGAGATACATGCTTTGCATCTATTTTTAACTAAATTACTACTTTGAAGTCAATAATTGTATAGCCATCTTGGATACCAAAGGAAGCCTTTTCTTGCATCTAATCAAGCTTAATATCCACTTACTTTCAAAATAATGGAAGACTTTTCATTTAAGCAGTTCTGCCTTCAAAGAAGACTTTCTTCAGTACATTGGATAATGTTGTTTGCTTTTTTTCCTTTGAGTTTTAAAAGTGTTAGAACATTATTTTTTCTATCTATCTCCTGCATTACAACGAAAAACTGATCAATAACCCTCTAGGAAATAAGAGGCTAAATACCAAAGAAAGAAGGATCTTCGAGATGCAAAAAAGAGTAGCAGCCTGGTAACTTGAACTCCTGATGCTATGTAGACACTAAAAAAATCATTAGAGCAGGAATTTGAGAACTGAATTATTAAAATGATTAAGGTGACATTTTAGTGAAACGTCCAGTGGTGATTTTAGCCCAGAACACATAGCTCAGAAAAAGTGGAATCTGTCATGACTCTTAAGTGATTTGAGAGGCTTTTCAGCTTTGGGATGTTTAATGGGATCAGCCATCACTGCAGCAGAACAGGTAGTGCCAGAGAATAATCGCAATTAGTGCTCAGAGGCCAACACGCACCAGATCTCCCCAGGACCTCCACAGCCAGGTACACCGTTATGTCACTCAGTGACTTTACACCTCAAAGACAGGACTTGTGTGGGCCCTCTTCCATTCTTTCACTAGCTAATTTCACCAGGATTTTAAAGCATGTTATATTTACTTGGATTTTGCTCCAAGGTAAACGGGACTGGGCCAACCGGCGAAGAGGAAACTTTAACATTTTTGCCACAAAATATGTGAGCATATGACAGCTTTATATCATGCAGTGTCATTTCTCCAGAAGGCAACCTGAGAAAGGTGGAAAGTCAATGAGAATATTAAATTTAAGAATGTGTACTCATATATTTTCATTCTTCTAGTACATGCAGAGTTGCATAGTGTCTTCTGAAATTACAAAAGTTAATTTTATGAAGTACATTTTGTGCATGAGAAAAAGTCTCCTGGTTAGTGTTGTTTATTGTCCCAAAACACCTTATTTCTTTTATCAGTTTCCCTCCCATGAGTTCAACAATATTACTTGTTGTACTATAACTCCATGTTTTTTCCAGCCCTACCTACAAAGAGTTTGGGGATTTTTGAAAGCCCTTGTGTCACATAATTCTCCTTCACATTGATTTTCAGAAGAATGAAAAATCTCCTCTGACATTTAGGGCAGTATCTTGAATAACTTCATCCCAGAAAAACCTGTCATTTTAGAATAGGCATAACTAGAGTATCAAAGTATTTTTTCCTGCTGAATTCGCTTTCTCAATCTTCAGAGACTTCACCTTTACTAAGAAAAAGAATGGAGTCAGCTGAACTACAAAAACTGCTCAGCTTTCACGGACAGGTTGATGCAAACTTGGTGGCAATGTTTACCTAAGACATTCTGGTTGTTACCAAAAAAAAAAATTTTTCGTCTGAACTATTTCCTGCTGTTTGTTTATTTGCTTGTTTTTCTTGGTGAAAATTACGAAATACGCAATTAGCTCACACTGTGCATATTTCTCTGTGGAAGTATATATGTTTCTGTATACCTCATTTGGGATAGCACTGTAGTAGTTCTATACCCATTCTTCAAGTGTTTCCTAGTTCCACTGGCTTGAACTTTCAAGTCTTCTTTCTTTCATGGACCTTCTAGTTGCTGGTTCTTGTTAAAAGACTGTAATAGAGCATTGTATCACAGAAAGGCTTTAATACACCAGAGAACATGTGCTCACACACTATGCGAGTTACTGATCCACTCAGTTTCCTAGGTATCCTCAAATTAATTGCATCCTTTGCTTTACTTTCTTCTTTAAAACATGACCAATGACAAAGTCACATCCATCTGGCTAAAGTTTTGAACCCTTTTCTAAGGATGGTCACAATCTAATTCTTGTAGTAGTCATCCAACTATTCTCCTAGTATCTTAGCTATAACTGAACCATCCTGTCACCTACTCCTCTGCCTTTCAGAAATGATCTCCAAAGGAATATGTGTAAAGGACAATCACAGCACTGCACTTTTACCTGGTTCTGATCCTGAAAATAGACCTCTATTTTTTCTGCACCCTCTTGGTCCTTGAATTCAGCCAGTTGATCTGTGCAGAGTTTATAAATTATTGTACAGCTTGCTGTGTGAAAATAATACCATTATCAGCAGGTAAGTAGACCCAACTACTTAGGCCAACATAAAATTTTTAAGTTTCCTATTTACAACAAAAAATTATTTTTAGTGGAATCAATAGAAAGAGAATTTGTAATGGGATCTTCGTCCTTTTTTAAATTCACTGCTATCCATAGAGTTTGCTAGGGTCGGTCTCTGACAAGGCTATCCCATAAATAGCTCAAAGGCAAGAGACAATTTCTATCAACATAAAATTTGTAAAGGGCAGCCAGGGAGTCATTGAATCCAGGAATAGAAGAAGATTTGAAGCTTTTAGCTGCCAAAAATATTTTGTATTCTTGGCAAGACCAGTGAAGCCACCACTGGTTCACTAATAACGTGGAAGGTGATACCTCAGTACAGTATCACTGCACAGAGTAAGATGTCTGCACTCAAAATGTGTTTTGAATATCAGAAATCTAAGAAGTGTAAGATGGCAATCTATGTGGCAAAGCATGGAGCACATTTTGCTGAGGAAACTTGCAAGTCCTGGTGATGTGGTTTGTAAGCCCACATTCACACTGATAAACTCTTACTGATGTAACCAGTCCTACCTATCCCATCAGCTACACTATCCATCTGATCATGAGTGTAGAGTTAACAGAAAAGGGATGATTACAACTTCTAAAGACACTGCTTATTTTCACTGGATGAAGGAAATTTTAAATGAATACAGGACTCTCTTTCGGCAACATCCAGTTTTCCTGAATGAGCACCTTTTCACTTGGGCTTGGTTTCACATATTACATTTTTAGCTGAGTTTGTAACCTAATTACGCAAGAGGAACACAATTAGGTATTTCACTTCAAAGGGCCAGCTATTACCTCAATACAAGGCTTCCCCAATGAGTGTTAACGTTACTAAGGACAGAATCTTGCCTTTGAAAGTCAAGAGCAAGGAAGACACATAACAGAAAGGGAGTTATTTCAATACTTAAAATAGTTTATTTGAGGTTTACTGGTATCACTGTATCTGGTACACTCATTTCAGATAACAAAGCACATCCCCTGTCCAGTGCTTGTGGGCACCATTCTGATCTTTAGTGCAGTATGCTATGAATATTTTCTAAAATTAATGAAGCATTCTTCTCCTTCCAAAGCAGAAAAATATTCTCATACTACGAAAAGCGAGATGCATTCAGTCAAATGTTTAGAGCTTTCATCTTAATCAGTTGTTAAATAAGCATAATCTGTAGTTTTCACACTCTGCTGATTATTCCAGCTTAAAAAACAACCAACCCATTACAGCATTTGGAGAAAACACACAGTAGAAAGCCCAGGGATGGTGCCAGAAGCTGCTTTGGGTTCTGAAGCAGAGTCAGAAGCTGCCTTCTGGATTTTCAATACGTGTGAAAAAAGAGAGAGATGGAGACTACAGCAGGCTGGATTCTTTCAGCTACAACTAAAAAGAGATCTGAGTCACTCTGTACCATTTTGACTTCATGACACCCGTAGCATGCTGTCAGCCTACACAGAAGTCCAGTCTTTCATCTAAGCAAATCTAGCTGCAGCAAATGAGCCAAGTCAAGGTCACAATGTAGGTGAGAAATCTTGGATTCAAGGTCCCAGATGGAGCCTCTTTTTGGGAGGACACAGCAGATTCCTCTGGTGCTAGACAGCACATACAAACAGGAGGTAAAGTAATGCGTGAAGCTGCACTCAACACAGTTTGTGATTCAAACATAGATCAGGAGACTGCAGCTATGTTTACTCTATGGGACACAGTCTGTTCTCTGGGCTTGAAAGCAAGTGGCACAATGCACCATGTGTCTGTGTGGCCTGTGCAATCTCGCAAACAATGGCCAAGCATGGTCTAGGACAGAACAAGCTGGCACAGGCCAGAATTGTGCCGGGGAGCTTGCAGATAATGACGCAACAGTGCTCAAATTGTGCCTTGGCATGGTGATTTTATTTACTATAGCAGTAATTTGTGGGACTATCTTAGACAGTAGGAGAAACAACTCTACTAGGTTACGCAAGACAACATTACTGCTATGGGCATTGTGACATCTGAATATAACTATGAAATGTACTTGCAAGTTAAACCACAGCTGTAGTACTTGAAGTGTAAAACTTATGGAAATAAATTCCTTTGCCCATGGGAAAAATAATCTCTTACACTGTATGCTAGGTGAGAGGTAAATAACAGACCACTATAAATCTGACTATGTCATACTAGCGTGGGAATTGATCATTGTGTAATTGTCTGGAGGAGGCACTGGTTGGGCTAAATTTTGGGGTAGATTATGAATATATAATATTATGAATTATAGAGTGCGAACACGTTTCTGTAAATTTCTGGAGTTATCATATGGGGATACATTAATTTTCTGTTGGATTACAGTGGGAAATTCAGGCTTTGCAATAGGTTGCAGCACATTGAGGAGATTTGTGGCACCTTTCAGGAAGGTATGCTGGTGGCATGCTCTTCTGAGAATGCAGAAGAGCTATATCATTTAGATAAGTCACTGAGAACTAATTCTGAATTCTCAAGCATTTTACTAAACTAGAGGAGATTATCCCTTGTTCTGCAGATGAGTAATCGTAAATAAGAAAAGCGAGAAGGCAGTAACAATCTCTGTATCAGAGGGCATCCAAAACAAGCTCAAGTTGATTTTGATGAGTTTGTTTATGGGAATGTGGATGCTACTTCTGGAATTACAAGAAATCCATCAATAGAAGCCAGTGCACATTACCATTTCACCAGCGCAATTTCTAAGATGAATGAAACAGCACATCACAAGATGATGATGAACTATAAGCAAGACAGTACTCCTGCCTTACAGCGATTCAAAGCAAGATATATTACCTTTCTGGCCCCATGGTGACTGAAGATTAACTATTCTTTGAGGGTCAGGTAAGCTCATAGCAGTTCTTAATTCCCACTGATATTAATTGGTAATATTTCAGTTATTACCTGCAGGTGCTTAAGTAATGAGACTGTGAAGAAGAGAAACTGTCAGCTATCTGTATTGGAAAGGCTTTACCGGTGTCGAGCTAAGGAACAAAAAGGCCCGTAGCTGTCACGGTCAGTTTGTGTTCAGGAGAAGCCAGGAGTCACCCCAGCTGGACAGATCTTTGCTTCTGTGAATCAAGCCAAATGCTACAAATTGTTCACAACTGGTAACCCAATTAATTCTTGCCTGTTTTTAAATGTCATGCATTTAACCAGAAGGTGTTCAGCAAAAATGTTACTAATTCCAGTATTGACAATGAGATTCCTACTCTAACTACAAAAGTCAGATCTTCCTGTTTCTGGATGGACCTCAAAATCCTGGATTTCTTCTATACACTTCTGCTTACATTATGTATGTTATATTACACATAGAAATGATGGTGCTGCTCTAAGACATGTTAATGCTGTCTACGGTGCTTCCCTCCATGGTTGTCTTCAGACTATATTTAATCTCATGCCAAAAACCCTTAGGAAGTCAATAAAGCTGCTTCCACTTGCATTATTTACCAGCCTGTCTAAAATCAACCTGAGGAGAATTTACATGAACTAACAAAAGAAAGGGAATTAGTATAAACTTTAAATGAAACAATTAAAGTAAAAAGGAATCTGAGATTTTTAATCACATACTGAGAAGTGCAAGCAAGTAGCAGTTTTGACTGAAGCCAGAGATCAAATTTGTCAGATGTGAATGCCTCAGATTTGGCATGGATATACATATCTGGGTAAATAAACAGATGCTTATCTGATATTCAGAATCGTTGAGCATGCACAGTCCCTATTGATTCTCTGAGAGATAAACTAATTTGGTATTTCAAAGGAAGAGATGAGATTTTTATTCAATGATTATGTGTTTGAGTAATACTATTTTAGTGCTGCTAAATTTATTGGTTTAGTATCATCAGAAGTGGTTTAAATAAGACCTCCTCACACACAGTCCCATGAGCACTAGTGTGCTGCACTATCTCAAATTAACTCCTTTTAAACAACTTTGTATTTGAATACTTACTCAGTTCCTTCATATTTGTTGTAGGGTTGCATCTGTTCTTCCAGGGTGAACATGGAGCAGGATTACTACATGACAAACTGAGCGGTTACTTTTAAGACCTGTGTTTTACGGCATAGTTCTAGATAAAACTAAGTCAATGACATTATTAATGACACACTGTTACAGGCCTTACTCACAGTGAGCACCCAGAGGTCAGTCTGTGTATGGACTGAAGAAGCTCGGTTTTTAAGCACTAGCATTTTCAGTGTTACTAAAGGGAATGAAATAATAGAATAAAAATCCTAGCAAAAAAACATGTAACAACAACCCAAAAGCAACATTTCATTCCAGTAGTTATCCAGAAACCTGATTTCCTTTGCTTCATGTCAGGCACTTGGCAATATTATTGCAGTTAAGTGAACTTTATGAGAGTGATTAAAATAAAACTTCTTGGAGGAGAGGTGCAACAAGAGACTGCAGCATCCCCCATGAAGTCATTTATCTACTGTGAAAACACAGGTCTCTTGCTTTATTAAACATCTCTGTACAAGTTCCACTTGATGTCTGGGGCCAGATATTCACCTGGCACAGTTCCATGGAAATCAATGGACCCATATTGATTTACACAAGTTGAAAATCTAAACCTCTGAATTTATTACAACATCACTAAAAGGGGTGATTAATTGTAGCATAGCATCACAATATGATAATAATTCTCAGAGACCTCTCCAGAGTGGAATAGAAATATGTTATGTCTTTCTGCAAATCATTTATTTCACGCAGGCTACCTCTTTTTCTGTTGTTTTTTTTATTATTATTTTTAAAATATAGATAGTAATCTTGTTACCATTTCAGTTTTACTCTGCAAAACACATCATGACAAGGTAGTGGTATATAGCTGCTGAAATCCTGACTGATACTGAGCCCCAGGTATGTAGTGATCCTCTTGAAGAATAGTGTGCATTCTCCATTTGACAATGTCCTACAGAACATATGGCTTTCCTGTCCTGCAGGACAGTTGAGTCTGGGCCCTGCATTCATTCCCAGGCTCTGCTACCTCTGCCCCCACCCAGGGGCTGGCTGGCTGTGCTGGTGGCCAGCCCTGATACGGTGCAGCCATCTAAGCTAGGATCAGTCTCCTGGGCAAAAAAGTGTGCAAGAGAGCCACGAGCAGCCCCATCAGGGCCTCCTCCTGCTTTGCTCATGCATTTAAGCTGTAGCTGTTGCCCTCATTCCTGGCCTGAGCTACGTTTGAGGTATGCCTGTGCCTGGCCCTCATTTGACCTGATGACTTGGCCTCAGACCTTGCCTGGGCTGTGTGCAACCCTGGTTACTCTCACCAGACCTGCCCTGCTGTCCTTGCTCAGGCGCAGTGGGATGTCCCTGTGCTGGTGAGGACACTGCCCTGCCACTTAGCTGTCACCCTGCCTCCCGACTCACTTTCCCAGGTGAGCAGCCCACTCTTGCTGCTTTCTGAGATGACCCCTTCACTCCTGCACACACGCTGCTATTGGCAGCAGGCAAAAGTGAAAGAGAATATGCTGTTCTTTTTGAAAAACAAAGATGAAGAAATGTGCTTTACAGAACCATTCTTCTTATACATTAAATTTAGCAGGAATGGTAAAAATTGAGCCTCTTCATTTTGGTTTTGCTACACAGAATTTTTTTTTACTAAGAGTTTACAATCTGAGAAGCTGAATGACAGAGAGAAAATTGCACCCAGAGCACCACAGTGCAAGCAAAACATTTCTCTGCATTTGCTTAATTTTTATTATTAAAAGTGGATATTGGCATGTTTCCCAAGCTATAGACCCATCAGCTGTCTTGCAGAAGTGTGAGACGTACTCAAGGGTTCACCACAGCCGACGGTCTCCTGCAGAGACCCTGTAGCTCACGTAGCTGCAAGGCAGTGTCCCAGCCTCTTCTCCCTACCGAGAGACACCACCTGCGAAGATGCAGAGGAGCAGAGGAGCCCCGGGCCCTGTGCTGTAAGAAGGTTTGGGCCTCTTCATGAAGCATCCCACGCAGAAGTCGCAGCAGACGACATGCTTACCCCACCGCAGTCTCACACCTGTCCTGTCACAAACTCAGCACAGGGAAATGAGCTGAGCTGGTGCAGAGGAGCAGGGATACATCCGTCACAGGATCCACCTTGCTGCGTCTCACAGGCTAGGTCAGAGAAAAAGCAGAGATCTGAATCAAGCCATCCTTGACTGGCTCATTTCCTAATTCCTTGCTTCATGGCAGATCTGGGTCAGGAGAGGGAAAATGAAAAAAGCAAAGGTAATAAACTTCACACATGAGGCTCCATTCCTGGCTGCGTAGTTTAATTCTGAAAGGACAAAGCCCAAAGCCTGCTTATAGGACTGTAAACAGTCAATAACAATATGAAGTCAAAACACTTTTAACAGACAGCTCTTAACAGAATTAAAGTGATAAATGGACAAATTCTCTTTTCACGTTTAGTACAGTGCTGCCCACTCACCTCAGCAGCAGCACTAAATGTTAATAACATGAAGAAAATTGATTCAAGTCTGACATTTTGGTGTCAAGTTTCTCAGCATGAATAGCTCCCTGAAATGGCAGTGGGCATGAGACAGATTCGTCCTAATACAGCTGCTGACATGAAATGGTGCTTGGAAGTGTTTTGGGGAGCAAGGCTGGCAGCAAGTTTTCCTTCAGAGGCACCCAGGTCCCAAGGCGTGCCAGACCCCGAGGTCTACAGTTCCGCAGCTCATTAAGCATTTCAAACACCCAGCAGTTCTCTGAATTGTGGTCTTTTCAGTACATCAATTTTTTTCTATAATTATATTGATTTTAGCAGATTGCAGTGTCCTTCTGTTGATTATCAACTACATACAGCAAAAACTTGGAGTGTGAGGGGAAAAACAAACTCATTGCTCTCCAGCATGTTATTTTATACCATTAGACCTTTCATAGGACAAAACAGAGACTTCAGAGCTAAGAACATACGAAAATATTACGGTTATTACAAAAATAAACAGAAGCTAAGTTTCTAAATGAATATAAGCCTTACATTTATCACCCAGCAAAAAAAGACCACTAGATTCTCTGGAGCACCAGCTCTGTAATTACATGCCCGTTTATTTTCAGTGTGCGGAGGGTGTAATTGCCTGTGCCCAGCTTTATCTTTGGGTCATCACAACGGACCAACCATGCCGCGTGCCGGCACCTGCCATCTGCAGGCTGTCCTCCCACACCAGAGACCTGAACGCTAGCCCACTCTGCTTCCTAAATCCCGTCTTCATAAGGCAGAGAGCTACTAAAATCTGCTCCATTAATTAGGGGCTGTCATACAACCTCTAGCACACTGGCAGCATAACCCCTATCCTATTTCTTCCCCATGTAGATAAGCTATGATTCCTCCCTACACTTTCATTTTACAAAGCATTTCAGTAATCTTGTTGATGAATCTTGCTAGAGGTAGGACATCTGCATTGGTGTAAATGCACTGAAGTCAATGCAGCTGGATATTATAGCACCAGTAATCTCATTCATGGTGGGGAGAAGAGAAGGGGTACCATTTTAGGCCTATACAAAGGGCAAAAATAATTTACACAACAGTTAGAAGCTTGAAATGGAATGTTTGGGGACCTACCACATAACTTTGCACTTCTTTGTGTTTGGAAATCTCCTTTCTCTGCACCTCAGTAGACACCTTGGCAGGACTTATTAAAGTGACTTGCCAGCTTAATAAAAATGTGTAGCTTCAAAACTTAATTTAAAATCTGTTCAGGTAGTTGTTACCCTCACTAAAAATCAATGGACCAAATCTCATACATCTCATATATATATCACCAGAATTCCACTTCAATCCAAGATTTGCCTTAATGTGAGGAAGGCATTTGCCCAGTGGGAATGTTCCTTCAAGTAATCACTGCATGCTTAGGCCTATCCTTGTTAAGACTCCTCAATCACTCAGCAATGTCAACTTAATTAATTTATTTCCTTTCAAAATTTTTTCCCCATCTGTGAAAGAATTCATGGAACAAGTAAGAAAAAATTACTGCAAATCATTAACCTGTAAAGATAAGTGTCTTCCCCTCATTTCTTCCCCTCCTCATCTCTAAGCTGACAGCTGTGAATTAGCAAGACTATCTAGCATCTCTGAAGTTTTAGACTCTGTCTTAAACGTGGTGTCCATCAAGTGCTTTGGAGGTTAAGGAGCCGAGCACCTAGGGAGATATTGTGGTAAAAAGAAGTAAAGCAAGGCCAGCAGTGGAGGAGCGGAGGGAAGTAATCACAAAAGACTAACTTCAGTTCTGGGGACACTTGACCTGCTTCTCTAAACTTCTTTATAATGAATGGAGGATAATTATGGAGCAGATAGGTCAAAGCAGAATCCTAACTTTAGGCTGTCTGAAACTGCATCCCCAAGGGAACTCTCTCTCCATCATAGACTTCCACAGCTCCAGTGTCCATGTTTTAGAAAGGGATATTTTTAAAGTAGACTGTGTGCTGAAGGCACACATAAAAATCGTTTAAAGACTGGAGAAAATGCCTGTCTTTGAGCTTGGTCTGTTTATTGTATCAGAAAAGAAGACTGAGACATGACTAGATTAAGGTGTGTAAGTGCTTTCATGAGTGAAAAATACTGGGTACTAAAGGGGACTCTAATTTAGCAGAGAAATGCATAACAGAAACCAATTGGCTAGAAACAGAAGCCAGACAATTCAAATTTGAAATTAAGCACACACTTATAACAGTGAGAGTGAATAGCTACTGCAACAGTCTATGAAGGAAAACAGTAGATTCTTACTTTATTCAGTTTTTCAACTCAGGACTAGACGCTAGGCTGAAATAAAAGTTTTAGTGAAACTATGGGTCTCAATGCAGCGTTACAGTCTGATACTTAATGGTCTGTGATACTCAGGAGATTAGACAGTCTAATGGTCCCTCTTAACCTTCAACACTACAAAGCTCAACTCTATGAATCTGTATCAGTCTCTAGGGATTCAGATGTAGGCTTTGTGTAAAAATCTCACCCCCAAATTATTTAACTCAACAGTTTTGATAACTTCTGATATCTTTCAAAACTGACTGATTTCTGAAAGATTTCTGGCCATTACATCACTTCGGCTGAGAAATGAAGAGCTGAATATAAGCTGAATATAATTGCTATTTGTAGCAATAAATGTTTATTAACAATGGGTCTGTTTTCTATTCTGTTATACCAGTTCTTAAAATCAATAAGATGGCTGTAATTTTATGGCATAAATTACCGTATTTATAGTCATAAATATGGCATTTAGCAGCTGCAATTCACCTAGAAATCAAGCTAGGGATGGAGAGGATGATATGATGTTCATTCATATCATTAACATCACCATAATACTGTGAAGTGAGTAAGTATTATTACACTGATTTCACAGATATTTTCCCATCTAAGTAGCTTGTTCAAAGCTATATATATATTAAAAAAAAATAAGACAATGGCAAAAAGTGTGTTAAAACTCATATGGGAAAACCCTGGCCCTCTTGAAGTCATTTGCAGATTTGGGGGAACTGAACTTTCAACACGGTTTGTAGCTCAGCTGAAACCTAAATCTTAGGCACAGTGAAATGTTTTCGTTCGGTTTGTATCTGACCTGAAAACTTATGCCAAAAGAAGTATAATGATCATTCCAGGTTTATTTATTTTCTCCTTTTTCTGCACTGTCTTGTTTGATGGTCACACTGAATTATCAGATGGAAAAATTCTTTACTCTCTGCCCACATTATAATATTTTTACTGTATTTCCCATGATGGTAAAGTGAACTGAGATTAAATTCTGCTGACAGAAACATGCTGACAGAAACCCGCAAGAAAAATACACAGAGAGAATGAAATCAGGCCTTTATTCTGAATACTACAGTTGACTTTAGATGTATTTTTCAGCTAAGTGATCTGATGTTAAGATTCTCTTTGTACTCAGAAAAAAAAAAACCAAACATAAAAATGAAGATGTCTCATGAATTAAAAGTGACTAAAGCTAAATGAGAAGTACCTGAATGATTTTTTGTGAAAAACATCAATTCTATAATTTGTAAGAGTTCTTACCTCTGTTTACTTGAAACTCATACCAGGCAATTGGGGGGTTATTCCCACAAATTGACATAGACATTAAATAGGTTTTGAGCTGTTTAAGAGATTTCCAACTCAATAATTTTGTCTAGCTTTGGCTTGAACTCTTGAGGGGAAGGATGAAGACAACTGAATGTAACACTGTGATTCAACCCCATCTTTTTCTACTATATGGCTGCACCCTCTCTGCTTGCAGACACTCTTGCACTGCCCACACACCTGCATGGCTTTTCCTCACCTTCACATTGAAAAGGAGAAATGGGCAGGAAGCAATCACAAAACCATGGTCTCCACCCATTGGCCAGTGAAGACCTCCCCTACCCTGGCCCTTAATTTCACAGATTTCCTTCCCTTAGACCAGGATCCTAGTGCCTTCCCTTCAAAGGAAAAACTGCAGTAGGTGAGAGGTATTATTCCTTGATTCAACAGGTTGCAAAGCTTGCTCTGGACTCTCAAAGCAGGAATTATATTCCCATCACTTTTACAGCAACTCCTAACTGACTTCTTCTGTGCCTTTTCAGTCAAGAACTACGCCGATTATCTGGGGCTTAGCAAAGTCAGCAGCAGTTTCCATTTCAGTCACTTGCAAGCCATCTGAAGTCTCCCTTTCAAAAGAAATGCTGTTATGCAGAAAAGTGACTTACATCACCCAGAAGAAAGAGATGCTTTGCCTTGATTTTCCTGCAAGGTCATTGTGTAATGGTTTCCTACATTTGCAGTACTTTCCTTATATATAACAGAAATTATTTTGCTAGAACATATCCTTCTTCTTCAGGGACTTTTTGCAATATTTCTCCAAGCTATCCCTTTACCTCAGGTGCACAGGAGGGTATTATTCGAGTCCTCAGATGGACAATACACTCTACAAAATATGTCACACAGGAAACTGTGGAAGTTGAGACTAAGCAATGCAGTGAGTTAGAAAATACCCACAAGGAGAGGACGTTAGCAGGAATGACACTTTCCTTCTGGCTGCAATACAGGATAAGGATGTGGATGTGATAAAACTTAGATAATGTTCTTCCCAGTCCAAAAAAGAAGTGTAGATCAAATTTAAAAATCAGCACCCACCGTATAAATTAACAGTACGACAGAGAGAGAAAATAGAGTAAAATCAAACCCATACTGTGATGTCAGCTGGAAGTATATGGAGAGCATCCATCTGCACATTTGTAAAATACAAAATTAAATGGGCTATAAATCTCTTGCCTTTACTTTTCCAGCATCATATGACTACAATTCTCTAAAGCAGGTGGATAAACAAGTCTTTACCTTTGTTAAACTTTTTAGCAGTCCTAATGCTAGTGGAGTCCTTACAAGCCCTGAAAGGACAATACAAAAAGGAATTCAGGTCACCAATGACAAGCTGCACATCCATCTGGGCTATTGGTGATAGGGTTGATGCTTACCAGCCCATAAACAGAACAATCAACACAACAAGGCAGTCTCTTTTTTACTGCTTACTACTGAGAAGGTGGGCAGCTATAATCCCCTACATGTCTTCTGTAAATCCAAACCTGCCTGGTAACACCAAAAGAAGTACTGACAAAAATGTAATAGCTCCCTTCCCAAAAATCCAGAACCTAAAACTGGTCAAGCAAAGGCCAAATTGCAGTAAAACATGAACACTCTTAAGAACATAAGTCTTTTTAGTCACAGAAAAAGATGCATCACTGGAGCATGATCCAGGTATGATGAAAGTTACAAAGCAGTTAAATGTTTCTGTATCTAGAATAACCATATACACCCACAAGATTTAGACCAAATATAACAAAAAACAAGTTTTTCTTAAGAAACTAGGAAAAGTCCAGCAACCACGATTACAGGCTTAGCAGTGCCAACAAAGTCATTCAGTATGTAAATGAACCCATCAAACCTGTATGAATATTCAAGTACTACAATGAAAGGCATTGAGTACAGGAAGGCACCTTCACAAGCCACTTCACTTTCTGTCTGAAGGACCTCCTTTGAGAAGGCAAGGGCACTGAGACCTGTTCAGCAGAACTGTACTCAAGAGAAAACCAAAGTATCTGTTACTGTAAATGAGGGTCAAAGGCTGCATAAGTTCACATACACCCTGATAGTTCAATGAATTTTTGAGAATGTCCTTAGCAAACTTGTAATTTCTTCACCACTGAGATTTCACCCATGACTTTGAGGCCATTATTTCTTAGTATTAGTAATAAAGTGCAAGAAAACTAGGCTTCTTAAGAAAAACATCCAAAGATTATAAATTGTCAGCATTTCCTGAGTCTGTGAGGAAAACCTCTGAAACGCTAAGTGGAAACACAGCATAGTAGACATATGTGAATGCACAGCATAGAAACATTCAAGATCCCCACTCTCCACAACTGCTTGACTGAAGCATACAGAGGTGACAGAGCCAGACTTTACTTAGAGGTACACAGCAACAGGATGAGAGGCAATGGACGCATGTTGGAAGACTTTTCTTCAGATGGAGGTGAAGGCTTAGAACAGTTCATTGGTAAAACAACCTCCCCTGATTTTCAGCACTGCAAATGACAGCAAAATAAAATCAGGCAGATCCTTCCACAACAAAAGTAGTTAACTTCAGGCTGAGAACTTAGAGAAATTTCTTTCTGATGATACAAAGACAAGGTGAATGGTGGCACCTTAGCAAATTGTGACATGCAGAAACAAACTCCACAACTCACAGAGAGTTATAAAGCAGGTACATTGTATTACGGCGCCAGGCGCAAGGGGGATCGCTCCTCCTAACTTGCACATCAAGTCACAAAGCATGCACCTATTTATTACAAAGTTTATCTAAGTGGGATGGATTATTACAATTACTTCTGGGAATTCATTGTCATACTCCGCCCCTCTTTAGCACTTGTGCAGTGTCATCTGGTGGTCCTCTGTGGGGGTCTTCTCGATGAAGGCTCGTAGTCTTCCTCGCTGTGTACATTTCACCTTTGGCCCAAAACTGCTGAGTTGTTTGTGTTGGCTGAGCTCCAAGCTGCCAAACCAGTTTCAGCTAGAGGGGGGTTTCTTATAGACAATAGGGTTCTGGTTATCAGTCCTTATCAGTCCCTGTCTCTTTTACCTGTCTCGCACCAGTCCTTGTTATCTACATTTGAGCTCACAGCAGTCCTTATTAGCAAGATTACAAAGAACAGGACCAAACTAAATGTCAGAGGTTTAATCCTTGCCTCGATATGGCTGCAAAGCTATATAACAAAATCAAAACAAAATTAATGTAAAATCGAACTAAATGTCTATTTCTCATATCAAGTTGTTGAATCAGTGAAATAACCTACATTTTTTTAATGAAAAGCATAGCCAGTTACTTAAGCAAAAACAAAATACTTGGAAAATGTCTCTATTAATGTGAACAAGTATCATGGAGAACACACACAGTGGGGTGAATAAGCAGCTGAGAGCACCCACTGTAATCCCTACAGCCCTGAGAACCACCTGTCACACAGGGAAAAGAAAATTCAGTTCTCACTACACAAGCACAGACCATTGATACCCTTACAACTGTACCCAGTGGTTGAAGTGGAACTGTTGAGCTGCTCTTGTGGAAACTGTGACCACAGCTACAGCTGATGCCTTCCCAGTGCTGCAGGTGGGCATGCCGACAGGGCCAATGCCACACGAGCCCACTTGACCACTCCCCTTATGTTCTTACCTAAGAAGAAATGTGATATATGACATCCAAACAGCAGAATGTTGTAGAAACATCTGTAACTACACTTTCAGCTTCTATGGATGACGCTTGTCATGCACAGTTAGGTAATTTCATTTGAAAGAGGTGTTGGAGGTCATATCAGGATGTTCTTTCTTTCTCCTTTTGTCTCTACTCACGTGTATGTGTAAAGGTATGTCCATTCTAAGCTGAAGCGTTGTGACTTAAGGATGGTTTTGAAAAGCCTTGCTAGAAATGTTTGTCTCATTTTACCCTATCTAATGTGAGTCTTCATTTGGGAAAACAGGTTAAACATAGACAAAACTAGAAAAAGCTTTTCTTAACAATAAGAAGATGGTAAATACACCTACACAGTGCCAAACACATTCACATTACTCTCCTATTATGATTTATGCAAAAGCACCCTTCTCAAAGCATGTTTTCTTAAAGTGAACTTTAGCTTTGGCTCTGTGAGCTGCCTGAAGAACAGACCGTGATTTCTAGCAGCATGAACCTGGTTAGGTTACATGTCATATAACCAAATTGCTTTTGATTTTTGAAATGTGCAGACTGCCTTTGCTGAACGACCTGTTGGCATGAGAATGCAAATATAAGGTGTATTAAATATGCTAGTTATATGAAAGAGAATGACATAATTGTTATATTTGTACATGAAGGCACAGAGGTGAATGTGAATTTCATTCTCCAGAGTGATCAGTTAGTATTTTGCAGACAAAATGTGACCTAAAACATTAAGATCAATTTATTTTCCATTTCAGAATAGAAAGCTATCATCAAACACCCAAATAAATTGTAAATAGCACCCTTTAAAACAATTTTAACTTTTCTTATGAATCTTATAGGATGAGTGAGATGATAAACTGTTTTAGAATTCATTTTGCTTTCCACTGTCAAGTGTTCTTCTCAAATGACAACATGTAACACATGCAATTTCATCCTGCAGTAATCTGTGGTAGATCTGATGACATATTGCCTGTCCTCAGTAAACTTTCTGTCAAACTCTTCTGGCAAGCATGATTTTCATGAAGCCACCAAGAAGGGAGACTTCAAGTGCTTCAGGCCCAGTCATAAGACAGCCTGGTTGGAAAGACAGCTTTGGGCTATGCCATCCGGACAATGACCAAGGCCACCATGCAGCTAAAGGAGCTCCAATGAAGCAGAACAGGAAGGTCCTGGCAGCAGATTTTCTCTAGTTAGCATTAACTTTTTATTCTCATTTCAAATTCCAACCAATCTATTTCCATGTTACCAAGGACCAGTGCCTGAAATACAAGCTTCAAAGCTACAAGTCTGTAGATCTTCGTAGCAGAACTAATAGTAAACTAGATGCCTCTTCCTCTTAGACCAACTCCTTATGCTAAGAGCAATGGGATGTTTCTTCATTCATGCCCAGGAGGCAAGGAAAGTTGCTGCTTTTTAAATAGCTTTATCAAATTATGTTCATCAGCACGTGGCTATGTTGCTTCAGAAATTGTTCCAGCTTGTGCATATTTTCCTTTGTATCTGAATGTCATCAAGGATGCTCTCCAGAAATTAGTCTGTATGGCTATTGGTCCTTCACATCCTCCTTCTAAATTCACTTCTGGTGAGCGCCTTGTAGAAATCATGCAACCACTAAAGGTGAGGCTGTGCAGTAGCGAAGAGAAACAGATGTTATTTATTTATTAAAACAAATTTCCAGATGGTTCAAGATCACCACAGCGTGCAAACAGCCAACCTAAATGACTGCTTGCTGATATCATCATCACCCTCCAGTTTCCTTCTGCCATCACCTAGCATGTGTTACGCCTCCTTGCTTCAGCTTGTGTCCAAGCATTATATGTTATTTGAGATATGAACTTTGGCTGCTTATAAGGTTTCTAGAAACCTTTGGAACAAAACCAGTAAGGCAAAAATGGTAACAATGGATCACCAAATCAGAATAAAACTGTCCCTATGACCAGAAACACAAAAGTCTAACCAATCTGATAGTATACACCTATTACTTTTGAAATTGCTTAAGAATGAAGTAGCTATGCTTTTAACGAAAATATGTAATTTCTCATAAATATCTAACCCTAAGAAGAAGGGAAAAGTCAAGTTAATGCATTAGTCACAGCCTGTTGTTCACACAGCATATTTCCACACAGCAACAGCTTCTTAGTCTCCAGAAAGAATTTTCTTCTGCCTCCAGCTGATAATGAAACACACTACACAAAACATATTAATTTCCTTCACAGAACAGCATAAAGCCTCACCTACAGCCTCAGCAAAATAACAAGTACTCAGCCCTGAGATGTTTGCCAAGATTAGTTGTGCAGTGTATCACACCTGTTACAGTATAAGACCCCAGCAGACATTTTGCATTGTAGTGTGAAGAAGACCTGCATGTAGTTAGTGTCCATGGAAGATATAAAGCCTCAGCACCTTGTCAAGTGCAGATCCAAAAGGAAACTGAGTGTAGCAAGATCCCTGACTCAGTTTCTTGCATCCCCATTTTCCCCATCAGATATAAACCACCATAACTCAGTCAGGTTCACACTGTTCTAAGAAGACCCTGAGCGTGGGGATCCTGTTTACCTCAGTGACCCTTGTTGCATGCAGTGTTGGGACGTCCTGAGAAGGCATGACTTCTTCAATGCTGAGTGCATGAGATGATTGACATAAGGACTAATCAGATGATAGACAGTTTTAGACTTGCATGCCCCAACCATCTCTGGTAAAGGCAAACATTTACCGCAGCACATTCAAGAACCTTCATAATGCCTATACCTCCATACGATCATGGACGTAATGCAAATTCAGGACCAAATGTGACCAGGTTTCATGCTTAAAATGTTGTATTGATCCACCTGATCCTATCCATTGTACTTTTACAGGTATAAAATGTTGCTGTTTTTCAGACTAGTGCCACTATAGTTTGCCTTGGGACAGGATATTTGAATACTTAGAAGTCCACTGAAAACTGGTACAGGTATTCCTATGCCCTGGTGTGGTACACACTTTAAAAGCACACAGTAAATAGTTTCAACCTGTTAAAAGGGTGAAAATTATCTCTGAAGATATATTTCAGTGTTGAAATCTTTAGCCTATTACTCAAGATAATGATATAGAGCACACTTATTCTTTATTTTCCTACTGCTGCATTAAGTGGTGGAAGATCATTCAGAGGAGCTACTTCTCTGAAACTGTCAGACAGCAAGCAATTATAGATGGCTTAGACAGATGGGATTCTGCCCCTACTATGCAAGATCCTTATTATCTCACATACAAACCTCCATGAGGAACAAATGAAAAACTGGGAAGAATAAGAGCTGTCTTTAATAGGTGCATTTGTGTAGGTCATTCTGGGCCTACACCTACGTAATTGTGGCCTCGCTGCTCTAAAACAAGGATAAGCCAGCTCATTAGTGGCATTGGAGTACTCAGTCACTGAAACACGACCACATCTACATATGATGCCAAAAATATGTGAAAATGTTATTAGCACCCTCAGTGAGAGCAGAATGTTAACTTTTCCCCACATAGCAGGATAGCCTAAAGACATAAAGTGTGAAAAACAGCTAGTGTGTTGCTCAGGCAGTGCATGGCCAATTCAGCATAGTCATCATTCAGGTCATTGTAAGCAGAAATTAAAGAGACCATTGGTAGCACTTCCCATCTTTAGTTCTGGAGGATATTACTTCATATAATGGGTCCCCATTTCTTATTTGCACCCATTAATCGTACTCATGCCTGAGGGCTGAAAAGGAAGCATCAATGAACATGAAAGCGCTCCAGCAGACTTTGTCAGACAAGAGACCAAAAGGGGACTCAACAGTCGCATGCTGGAGATGCTCAGAATGTCCCACTTTGACCTCCTGGAAAATATGCTTGCTATGAAGTAGTGCCCTCCTTTTTGATATATGGGCTTTGTATTTCCACAGATCATTTTGTATGTAAGTATTTGAGCTAGCTGAATCACTCCCAGCCTACACTGTACATTTTCAAAGGGACTATAACCACAGAGAAAGAAAATTACAACCTTTATCTTTATTGGAAGTACTGTATCTGGCTCTAGTTAGTTAGCTAAGTGAATACTTGAATGAGTGTACAAACAACTGGAAATGACATTTCAGTTATTTTTGCTAGCTTGGAAGCTGTTAATCTTGTAATTAAAGGGTTTGAGATTTGAAATTCTATTACAGTATTTCTGACAATGAAATATTTCCACAATAGCTCTGGGACTGGAACTCAGGCAGGTAAGAACCATCTTGATCATTTTCTCGCCAGTCAAAGAGACTCGAGCCAGGACCAGTGTGCCCTCAAGCACTCATCGCAAGTAATTACCCTGTAGAGGGAACACAGCCAGAGAAATGTTACAGCATTTCTAGTATTACTTTTTTGGATTAAGTAATAAATTTTTAAGAGGGTAAAGCTAGCCCACATGAAATGACAAATGAACACAGACCAAAACCCCACCTACTCAATCATGCACCTTAAGGCCTCTTCTACCTGAAATAAACAGCGAAAATAATTCCATTCCCCACCACTGTGGGCTCTTATTTCCCTAAACTAAGTTAAGCTCTCCTTCAAAGCTAAACTCTGTTTTATAAAAGTTTCTGGTCTATTTCTTTCAGAAATAAAAGGAGTGAGATCAAAACAACATCAGACAGCACAACACAGGGTGGTTTCCGTTGTAGAGGTAAGGGTGCTTCTCAACCTTTTTCAGTTTGCAGCTCTCCAGGCCTGTCTGAGAGAATTGTGGTTCTCTGCATAATAGAGTTAATCCTCCCGACCACAAAATCACATTTCTTAAGACGCTTTTGCACAGAATTTGAAGGTAATTCAGTCTCCCAAAGATTCAGACTCTGGAGTGAAAATCAACAAATCTGTTCTTTTTCCGTTGCCTTGTCATGCTTAGTCCCTCACTCACTGCCCACTCAGCTGGTAATACTCTCTCATACTAAATTTTCTGCCAGAAAATCTGTAAAAATAGGTGGTAAAGAACAAACAATGAACTGTGAGGCAGTTTTAAAAATCTCATTTTATATCTAAGAAGTTCACTTCCAACGATGCCACTATTTGATCTTTCACTGCACTTTTCCTTAATGCAGGGAAGCAAGATGAAGTTTAAATGGACAGGTATGGTACAGATCTTGGGAAATATTTAGATTCTTCAAAGTTCTTTGTAGTTATTCTATTATTACTCTGTTTTTGATAACCTGTCAAAGCTCTGCAAACAAAAAATGGTGATTTTGAGGGTTAGCTGGATATTATAGTATATCCTTAGTCCTAGCTTTACACAGATTTCAAAACAAATTTTGTTTTGCATGTAGCAATAATAAGAAAGATCTTCAAATTCCCAAACATCTTTCGTAAGTTAATCTGCTCCATTTAGATCAAAAGCCGGTTTTATTAACATTTTTTAAAATATTGACAAAATTATTGGTCATCTGTGAAAATAATCCATGGAAGGCACAAATTCCACAGATTTTAAAAAACATCTTATTTATTTGTATATTCATAGTCCAGCAAGGGCAATCTACATATTTGCTCTATCTGAACTCCTTCAGATCTTGACACAGCAGTGAGGAAACCTGTGTGCATTGACAGTGTTTCTAAAATACCAACACCTCAGGCAATCCCCTGAATGCAGTTTACCCCCATCTGAACTGTGACAGATTTAACCTTTCATGAATCAGAGGTGCATATGTCAATCTTTCAAACATCTGCTTTTCATTTTGCAACTTCTGCTTCTTTAAAAGCACCTGTCATATAATCTGCTCCAGTTTTATACCATAATTATTGCCTCTTTTTTTCATGCATCTGCAACCAAAGATAACTTTTTTACAGACACAAAAAGTCTTCTACTATTATAGAAACACACCCTAAGAAATAAGATACTGAAGAATAGTCTTCTTGTCTGTTTGCTACTATTGTTGCTTTATTCTAGAAGATTCTGTGGAAGATCTTACTTCAAATATATATTCTTTAAGGAATCAGAACATGGCTTTCACATAGACTGATATCTCTGACTAGAACATTATGAGGAAATTCAGGAGCAGTAAATCCAGAAATGCAATCATATGACTTATTTCTAACAGACTGTTAAATGTGGTATAGCAAATGTGCTGATAAAGATATGCAGTATAACTATAAAGTTCTGGAAAGCCAGAAATTTGTTTGACTTTGACTCTACCCCACAAAGGCAAATGCACACCTCTTTTGAGAGATCCAGTGAAGCCCACAGAGAAAATCTGAGTGCTTAGAGGCAGACTCTACAGCTCATTTTTATAAAAAAGGACACCTTAGAGACTCTTGCCCTCAGATGTGTTGATTGAAAGACACGTTAAACAGAGAACTTGGTTACTCCTTGAAAAACATAACCTTACAAGATGAGACTGAAAGAGCTTCAGTGAGAAAAAATTTCATCTCTTTAATCTGTTAGAGGTAGGCAGGATTGATTCTGGGGGTGAGGTTAATCAATCAGGATGTAATGGTAACTGCTAAGTCATTTCTGAGCATAGAAGAACACTGGGACATTGATCAGATTCTTTTTTCTCAGGGCAAAATTCCTGTCTCCTCATAAAACAAAAGTTAAGAAATTGCCAGATGTCACTTAAGATATTTTCCAGTTTCAGGCTTCTAACCTGGACTCAAATCTCTGGGATCAGCCTGTTCATCCCTGTAACGCTATCTGCCTGTATAAGGTCAGCGGGTGCTCAGCATAGCACACCTTCTCCCAGAGTGCCTGTCATGGCCAGCGCTGTCTCCTTGAGCTGTCCTACAAGGTCACCACTCTCTCATCCTCATCCTGTCTCAGGGCCCTCTGCAGCAATACACAGCCAAAAATAAAAGCCGCTAAAAAATACCAGATACTTGTTTTTATCATAAAGAAACTAATAGTAAATTTTGACAAGTAGGTACCAGATTTTATATATCATTTTCTACTTCTTCTTGTATTTCTGGGTTTCTTTTCTTGTGTTTTTTGTTTTAAAATTTTTTATTTTTAGTCTAGCCTTCTTACTGGCAAAGACTAAGTTTTTTCACAAGAGACCTTCCAGGTCCTGAGCAGGCTCAAGTCATCTGGGTGTTACAGTAGTCCTAGAATTATAGAGTTGCTTACGTTGAAAAAGATCTTTAAGATCATCGAGTCCAACCATAACATAAATATTATACAATAGTTTTTATCTCCTTATGCCCACAGGAGTGAATCTTGGCCTAGACATTTCCCTTGTAGAAAAGTTCTTGAAAATGTATTGCAACTGCAATCCATATTTACTTAGTTCTCCCCCACCAATATCGTATGATGTATAGAACTAAATAAAGTTTGAGGGTTTTTCTATATTCTTAATATCATACTGTGTAATCCTAAAGCTGGTATGTGCTGGGAATGGTCTAATAAATTGTTTACTGTACATCAGAGCAACTGTGGAGAAAATGTAACATTTTCAAGTTAGTTCCATGGAAATTTTCTTAAAAATTTAAGACTAAAGACACCAGAAATAACATTAAAAAATACATCAATGAGCTGATGTGAAGTCATTTTTTTCCAAACAATCAACACCACTGCTGAAGTCCAGTGCACATGCTAAAAATTATGTTTTTTCTCACAAACTATAGTCGTATCTATTTCATTAAAACTAGTTTAAAAAATATTTTATATAACCTGATGGAAACTTCTTGGCGGGTGCTCTTGCAGTGGTTCAGATACATTTTATAATTTTTACTTGTAAGTTTACAAGTTCAGGCAAACCAACATCATCTGACCTAATTTGAATTTGGACTCCACAGAGGAATTGTACCAAGCCACTCAAACTACTCATTTCAGACATAAAAGGGTGCAGCTTTGTGCACAGATATGACCTAAGGTGCCTAGAATTTTAGTCAGGACTTTAACCCACAGCCTCCTAAGAATTAATTTTCATGAGCTCCATATGCCAGGAGAATTTGCTGTAAGATCTCTCTCCAATTGAGAGGCCAGAGGGAAAGGTACCCCAGTGGTTTGGATCTACTGCTTAAGGCTTATTTTTTTATCTCATTCTGTACAGACAACCATGACAGTAAGTCTGATCCAGAGTGCAGCACAGTTCTCATCTGTACTACTCAGATCCAAAACTTTATTCAGGTCTTAAGGCATTTTTTTCGTGTAACTTTAAATATTTAGAATATATTGAAGACTTAATAATGAGAATAACAGGAGTTAATATGAGATAAGCAAAGAGATTTCAATTCAGCTAGAGAAGAAAGTTCTTAGCTCCGACTGACAAAAGCTGGATGCAGCCTTATTACTGGTGGCATTAACTCATCAAAACAGAAGAGACCCTGAAATTTCTATTGACCTGCTACTAAATCCAGGAATATTAATACATGCAGAAATAAAAAGAACATGAGCTGAAATTCAAATTATTTCTGACATTCACGAAAAGTCTAGTCATAATACCTTATCAGGAAAGGAAGAGTTTGCATTCTATGGAGAATCGATGCAAAAAGTTTGCCCTTACAGAGGACCTCATTTAAATTATTATTTTTTATTATTATATTAAACCTGTTGCTTATAACTTAAACTTCACTGTATTTTTATCTCTATACTTTTTTGAAATTGTATGCTTATAGTTTCAAATTCAGTGATCAAACTGAAAAAAGCCAAAATGCTAAATAACACATAGCTCAATAGATGAAAAATGTTTGCCATATTTCTATTGCAAAAACAAACTTCTGCAGAAAAAAAATAATGTACAAAAAACTGTTCGGAAGTACAAAAACTTCCATTTTAAACATGAATACTTGTAAACACTGAGACACCAAACAAGAATGTTGTGTGTTGCTCCAGTATTACAACAGCATTACTACAAGCCCTGAGAAAGTTGAGTTCCATATGCATAAAGCTAGTTGACATTTTTAGTAACACTTTGTTCAGAGAGCATTTCCATTTCAACTGGGAAATTTCACAGCCTAATGTTTAATATTTCCACTAAATTTTAGGCCAAATGAGGTGGAAGAAAAGCTGTGGAAACTGTCAATTTATAGAAAGCATAACATGTCAAGTCTGCTCCCAGTAGCAACCTTGCGATTTTCCTTCCCGCTCAAAACAGAGTCAGTCCCTGAGTAGATGGGATTTTCTCTCAAAGGTCACTCTACTTTTCTGAAAGAAAAGGTGACAAGCAAAAAAAGACATGGGGACAGACAGATTTTCACTTCTTTCATTTTAATTCATCCCTAAAGTTTCTGTCCAGTGGTATAGAAACTGGAGGATTTGACCTTTCTCAAGTGGTCACAGAGGAGAAGTAGACAAGGGGTAGGTTTCAACAGATGTAACTGTGGTCCTCCTGGGCTTACCGAGCTCCTTGCTGAAAAGGCCAATTTGGAAAAAAAGAGAAACAGGAAGAATCAAAATCAGATACACTTAGAAGCATTTCACAGTGGCAGTTCCTGGTATATGCTACCATAACACTAACAACTCCTCAATTGCAGAATAATAATGTAGGAATTAATTTAGATTTTTCCCTATGAAAGTTAGTTGCCTAGTGTAGCTAGTCACTTACGCTGTTCTTTAGTCACTGGAAGGACACATGCACTTCCCAAAATGATTGTATCCATCACAAATAGGTGTTCAAAGCATGCGGGATGAATCACCTCAGGCAACTCCAGCAGGGACTCCACTATGATGGGCCATCAAGATGCCTCGGGGACTCCAACGGTGGTCATCAGCACTTTTCATCTCTTCTCAGGGAATCTAAAAAGTCTACACTAGACACTCTACTCTTTAGGCAGCTAATAGATGAAATGGAGCCCGCTCTTCATCCGATACTCAGTGGATACATCTTTCATGTAGTGATTCCCCTAGGAACACTAAAAATACACTCGAATGCAGGAGGTCTCCTGGAGGGACAGTCAGTCCTATTCTCCTTCCAAGTTTCCTTATTACACCCCTAGTTCCGGCCCTGTATGCACAAAAAGACAGGCAGGCAGTGCTAAGGGCAAGGGACAGAGGTCACTACAATGACCCTGCATACCAGTAATACCCAAAGGGACCAGATCCCAATTGAGGGCACTGCTGGGAGCTTATCTGTCCCCTGTACACTTTACAGTTACGAGGCAGCGGGATGAAGTTTCCTTTCTTTTTTCCACTCCAAGCCACCCAACAGCACATAACAGCCTTGGCATTCACATGAAGTAACTGAGCTCAGATTGCCACCAGCAGCTCTTCTGTTTCTGTGCCATCTCTGTTTTCCTGTCACCTCTAGCACTCCGGCCAAGGACAAAGGCTTATTGTTTGATTCCACCACTGCCTCAAAGACTTCAGCTGGATCAATTGTCATGATAATGAGTAGGTGGTGGCAACAAGTTACAGAAAGAATTTCATGTTTCCACCACTGAGCACTGGCTGTTATTAGTAATAATTAAAACACTTCTTTGGAAGCTAATCTCTCTGTCCAGCAGAAAGCTTTTGCCCAGAACTTTTAACAATCGTGTCCAGCTTGGCTTCCTATGAGCCTTTTAAGAATTGACATGCTTAGAGGAACCTGCATTACTGGATTAAAAGTCCTGCATTAGAATAGCAAGCGTCTATTCTACCTATTCTGGAAGTATGTGGGACCTTTATGTACAGGATACAAAGTACCTTTATTGGCAAGATAGCTTACACTGTGGCATTTCCACAGTGTAAACGCTTACAGAACGCCCTGAGAAACTTGTGAGGTAAATCTAACAAGGCTAAGGAAAGGTTACAAGCAGACAGAATAAGCACAGGGAAGTAATGAAATAACAGAGGTCAGCAAGAGAGAGCCATAACAAGAGGCATAGCACGAGCAGCCACAGTTAAAAGGGAGGGAGTTCAAAGTGCTGCAAATATCTAAGCAGCAGGAAACACCTAAGAGGTGGCTGAGTTTGAGAGTGGCATTTTTTTTATTTGCCTAGGTCTTGGGGAAAAAAAATTATCAGATCTCAATTTATAGAAACATTTCACTATGGGATAAATCTGCATTTTGGGTGAAGAAGAAAATGGAGGCAAGGGGGAACTGTCACAACTGAGTACAACAAGCACTACAGTGAGTGAACGGTCATCCTACTTAGGCTGTGCGGGGAGTCCTAATAGAGACAAATAGCACTGCTGCCTGGCATGATACATGAAAAATAGCTCCAGCATTTCACTGAATCATAACAGTTCACCTAATGTAATGACTGCAGAGAAAAGTTATCTGATCTAAGTGAGCATTTTATCTATGTGGGATCTTTTTTCACTCCAAAACCTGTCAGAATCACCAGCCACCTGAATCCCAGACCCTCTTCGAGTTGGATAACCAAGCGTTATAAGCATCTTGCCTGTCCTTTGTGTTCAACATGAAAAAGTGCCTTGCCCAAAAAACAAGGAAAGTGCCAATCTTGCAAGTCAAACCAAGCTTGACTTAATTTAAGGGTTTTCAATAGGCTTTTGATCAGTTGCAGGTTTAACCCTACGTATCTTTCACAAGCACTTTTAGGACAGAAGTGGTGAATCAACTGCATTACTTTCAAACACATCTAGCTCAGTCCCTGCACCAGGATGGAAAGAGTAGATTCTCTTCTTCTGTCCAAAGAACATAAGAAAAGAAATCCCTCAGCATGGTTACCATATAGGTCTATCCAGTGGTCTGCAAGAACAGCTTCATTTCACCACGGGTCAGTTTTTGTGTCACAGCAATTCCAGCCATTGAGAGTCTGCACAATGGTGGAAAATACAATCTTTGTAAAAATTCCTTAAATGAAATATATAGATAAGTTAATAGAAGACACACCATTTAAAGAGTACTCAGGGGCTTCTCTCTTTTTTTGTGTGTTGGAAAATTAGTCATATTATCCTCCTTCAAAATATCCAAGCTGCTGGTTTTCCTTTAACAGCAGTTCTACAGGTATAATGAACTGAATCGGTTCATGAAGTTACGACTGTTCCCCTGGGAAAACAGCGGAAATTACACACCAATTAAAAACTTTCAATGTGTTCACCTAATAGCAAAATATTACAGCAGCCTACACAGCCCAGTAGTGTTCCATATATAAAAATAGCTTTCCAGAAATAACTACTCTGCTGTATTGGACTACTGAATTTCCCAGAGGACCAGTTACTGTTGTTTTATATGTTAACACATTTGCTGTAGAGTGAAAGTACTGAACCTGAATACATTAGCAGTAGTTTGCTTATTGCCTACAAATGGCATTTAAGCAACAGTAATACTGCTTTAGACTTGAAAGGCTTTTGTTTTTGAAATTCTGGCAAGTTGTCGAAATAATTCTGTGCTCCATTTCCAGTGCATAAATCTCAACACAGTGAGTATATATTCTCAGTCAAATTGCTGTGAGGGGAGGAAGCCTTGCAGTTGTCTGAATGCAATGAGTTTGGCAAGATAGCTCTATTATTGTACTTTTTAATCTGACATTTTTTTCACTGCTCAGTAAGAGCAAATAATCAGCACAGAAAGTGATTCCAAAATGTAAATTAGGGTGTCTGATGTAGGGATCCGGTGCATATGAAAACTCTTGTATCAAAAACATTTCCCTTTCTAGTTCACTGCTGGCAATCAAACCTTTGAAATTAAAGAACTGCTTTTCTAATCTTGGTGGTATTTTAGTGTTTCTTTTAAGAATGTAGCACATGGGCACACACATATCATACAACTTTGTTCAGAGGTTGCAGTTTCTGTTAAATTTAATTACTTCTTTCTAGGGTATACTGAAAGCAAGGGCAGTGTCTATTAAATACCTTGCTACAAAAACATGCATGTTAAAGATGTCTCGCAGAGGTGTGGCTACAAAATAAAGTCTTTTATGAAGGCACAGCACTACTAAATGAAAATACATGGAATATGACTACTGTTGAGGTATCTCAATGGTAACAGTTTAGACTTTTAGCCTAATGAAGCCTATATTCAAAACAGTGAAGACCACAGATGCTTCAATCACTGCATCTTGAAAGTGTCATTAGAATTATTCTAATGAGGGTGTTATGAGTTCAGGATCTGCAGGGTCAAAACTTTTAAGTAACATTGACAGGCATTGCTTGAAATTTCATTCAGTCCTCTTCAATATTTTTTCTGGCATATGAATTTCAGGTTATGGTATTTAAACAAAATGGCATTACGAATAGGAGTTAAGTACATAATGTTAAAAGTTCAGAATAACTGATGCTTAATCATTGATTTGTAGAAAAGAGAGTAGTTAGTGTGGATGTAACATAACTGAAGTATACATGCTAGAAAGGATAAAAGTATTTTGCTCAATAAATATGGAAGAGCGGATCAGTGTATTCACAGAGATTCACTGAACTTAGTAAAGATTCCCATATAGATCTGATTGCAGAAGTTGAGTTCCAGTTCCTGCTTTGACATAGTGCCATGTGATACAGTGAAAAGATTTGACCCCTCTCCAATAAGTTATAAGAATCCCCATAGATCCTGGAATACTGACTTTGTTGTAGCTATGTACAGACAGTATTATTATTTATTATTTGCATTATGGTAGCTGCCATCCAGGACCAGGGCTTCAGTGAGCTAGTCGTTATAGAGACGTTTACAGAACTCACAGTGCTCATGAGAGGCAGTATATCAGAAGAGACAAGCATGACTGGGAAGGATGACATTACAAATAAGCAAATTGAGCAGGGAAGTCTGCTGAAGTCACACTCTTTGCTTCTGTGTGTAAAGTTACAATCATCCTAAAGTATATTTCAAAACAGGGTTCTGTATTAGCAAGGAAGGAGACATCTCTACACAACAGAAGCTTGTAAGTATTCTTGTTTAAGCGAAGTGCATGCCATTTCTAAGATTTTTTGACATTTCTGCACACCTTTCATGTTTATATGGAGGGTTTTTTTCTAAACTCATTTCAGTTTTAACAGATTGTGATATATATTTAGGTCATGGACAGAATGAATCAGTCATAGTCACCTGAATTAATTCTTCTATGTGGCACTATCATTTTCCTTGATTTATTATCATTACATGTATGACAGTTTTGAAAAGAAAGCAACATTGGATTAACGAGAGCAACAAATACCAAGCACTATATATGAAACAGGCATCTATATCCTATTTATGTTTAATAAGAAAGTAGATGTTGAACTGCAAGATATTTTGCCTTGAACTGAACATTGCTTCTAGGAACATCTGATCATGATCATGATCTTGAAAGATAGGCATTTGCCCTGAATATAGGACGAAGCAAAAAGGATGTCTTTCAAGTGAAACAACAGCATGCTTCTGTAACAAAATTGTCAGCAATAAGGACTAGAACCATGCAAAGAGTGGAGCTCTGCATTTGGTAATTTGTCAGCACACAGCAAAAATTTTAAACTTGAGAATTTTATTTATTAGAAATAGTAACGCTTTTTGACTGTATTTTCAGCTATGCCTTAAGATGGTTAAAGGAGTTCAGGCTAAAACCCCACATTTAAATTCTCTGAAGTATTAGCTTGATAGTAAAATTTTGATGCAGAACATAATTTCTGAAGTTAGCACATTAAATCAATAGAGTAACCCTGTATCTTCAATCCAGGCTCTAAGGTACCAGTATAACTTTGACCTGATCTGAATTCTGCAGGTTTTGCCAAACACCAGCTCCTATAAACAATTTCGAGTATGATCGTAGAACCTACTACCATCTTAGCTATGAAAACTAAAAATCAAGCTTCATAGGTATTTAAAAATGGCTTTACTGCAAGCAGTGAAGCTGAAGTTATCCAAATCACTAAAAGTGCCATTTTTAGATTCTGTCCTTTACCTCTTCTTTCAGATGTCACAATTATGCTTCATACAATATAGAAACTTCAATAATAGATTTGTTTTAACTGTCTCCATAGCTACAGAAATTTTTTCACCCTGCAAATTTATGACATCAAAGACTTCTGTACAGACAGAAAAATAAGAAAAATGGAGGGAAAAGGAAAAGAAAGTCAAACAGTACTTGGCAATGTTTCTGATTTTACAGTGAAACTCATTATATTAGATAGCTGAGCTCTAACCGTAACTCCTTGGTTATATGAAAATCCTAGCTTTCCTATTTTTATTTCAATAAAAAAAAAGATAAAACATCTGTGCTGTTAACTTCCTATTTGTGTAAAAATGATTGAAAATACATCCCTGAAAGGCTCAGGTCCTGCATGTCCTTCAAAATAACTCCAAGTATTTTTCACAATCCTATTGCTTTAAAGCTAAGGCCATAGTGAGAAAGGAACTAAGTTTTGGAGCAAAAACCAAGGCTGACCTCAGTATTTCGGCGACATCCCAGGACTTGGGTGTTTGAAAACATAGAAAATTACGAAGTAGGAAGACCCACTCTGTTCTCCGACACAGAAAAGGCTCAGGTTTTTGCTTCCTTGCTATGTCTTCACTAAAGACAAAATCTACCAGAAATTTACTGATGGGTTATGCACAAAATAGTTCTTACGAATATTCCTGTTGCAGTATCTACAGCAAAGCTGAAAATTTTTCTAAAACTACTTGTACATATGAAGCAATACAGGAAACTTAGTCTTAGAGCTTCAGCTTCAATATTATTGATGTAACTACAAGACCTGCACATTCTCCAGACATCTTAACAAGAATATGATTGCAAATGCACTTGAATTTCAAGGTAAAAGGCACAAAACACATATTGAAAGTGATTAACTAATACAACTGTATTCAACAAACAATACAGTAACACAGTATCTGCAGGTAAGTGGAAATTCCGATAAAGATGTGTTTTGCTATGGGCTCACTCAGTACATGAGGAAGAACTCCAAAATTCCAGCCTTCCTAACACTGATAATAATAATGTTTTAAAAAAGCATAAGTAGCTGCTAATTCAAATAATGAAGATAAAAGACACCTGATTTTAAAACAATACTTTCTTCTACATCAGATTTTTCTTTCTAGAATGGTTTCTACAGCTAGTTGAACCACAATTCATATAAGTATCTACTGACACAAGGCTGAGAAGTTTTGAATAGGAAGACCAGATTACATGTTTTGCACTCAACAAAGCTGTGTAAATATTTCCAGAATGGACAATTTTGAAAACTGAAATGCTGCTAAAGGTTCTATAAGCACTATGCTATATAAGTGGTAAGTTTCTACTTCTAGAAATGGAAACATATCCCGTCACACTAAATACTATTAGCACTGTTACTCAGAGGTTGCATCAAGGAAATATTTCTTAAGATCAGTAGTAAATTAAATCAAAGAAAACTCGCAAGTGAGTTTTTTAAAGAGATCTTGGCCCTTGTCACGTTTAGAATGGGAGCAGAGAATTCTTTTTGAGAGTCCCTCCGAGGCACAGAGCTGCCTGGAACTTTACCAGCGTGCTGAATTGGACAACTTCTTGTGAATAAACAAAAAGCCATTTCTTTTGACTCTTGAGCAAAACATATTAGAGAAGCATTCAGACTTCCTGCATAACTACAGTGTTAGGTAATTATCATACATTGGTCACTAGTTCATTTCTAAGTATTTCCAGGAACAAACACCTACCAGGATTGGCCTAAAACTTGAAGGAAGTAGATCAGGTAAATGATTTTCTGTGGTTCTGTGATCATTGTCGTATAGGATCATAGCCAAAGGAAACATCTATTCATTTCTTGGAGATTCTTGTACAGGCTTCCCCATAAATTTGAATACCATCTATTTGCTGAAATGTAACAAGAACCTCAAGATCTTTAGTGATATCAAACCACTGTTATTTTTATGGCCCTAAAAACTGATATCTAAATCAATTACTTAGATCAGAGTAGAATAGCATCTTCAGCACTGGCTAAACCTCATCTGAATCACTTTCAGCCACATCCATCTCTGCTATAACTTAATTGATAGGAATTTTTCTACAGCTGGAATGCATATGGGTCTTAGAATAGCACCTGAATTTAAATGCACATAGCTTTACATTTTGTACTATTCTTAATCCAGTACTAGACAACGAAGGAAATGACAAGAAGAATTATTCTCAGGTTTGCCAGTCTTTTGGTGGCAAAATTGCTGACTGGGGAGAGAAATCTTTTCAAATGTGACTAAGGGCAGAGAGCACTACTGCAAAGACAGTTTCCAGCTTTTAGTAATTGAAGGACTTAGCTGGAAGGAGACATAACACTTCTATCCTTGGACTTTTTCCTTATATGTATGCCAAATAATGCGGTATGGGATCTGAAAAAGTAATCCAGAAACAAGTAGCAGGTTCCAAATCCAGTCTAGTTGGAATCACTTACTATTTTATCTTTGTGATTATTAACTGTATTGAATTTACATACCCCTGTACTGAATCTACATACATCAGCTCCGAGTCTCACATGAGCATTCCTGTTGCATTTCCACTTCCTTCTCTTGTTGATGCTTGTCTGTCACGGGTCTCACAGAAGACTCTCTGTTACTTACTAAAGACTCAGACTGGCTTATCAAGTCTATTAGTGATAACTTTGAACTCTCTCTGCACTTGAGAATGTGCATGGCCTATCCAGAAACTTTTTCATATGTTTCACTACCTTTGCCAGCCTCTCATTGGTTTTACTAAGAGTGCTGGAGTCAGGTGTGAACCAACAAATGTTTTTCAACAAATGCTTTTCTCCACTTCTTTTCCACTCTGGGTCTGTACTCAGACTGTTTTATAAATTCTCAGGTGTATCCTGCTGCTATTGCCCTCTGTGGAAGTATTGTCATCTACTTCCCTGCACCACACTACCAGTTCTATAACTGAGAGTTTCTGTGGGGGGAGAATATTTTATTGTTAGCAAATACAACTTCCTCACATAGTTCAAAACCAAGCTAGGAATTAGCAAATAACAAATATTTAATTCTTGCTATAACTCCTTGTCCTCTTCATAGGGTTACCACTAATAGCCATTTACTGTTTCTTACAACAAAAAAAAAATGCAAAAATTGTTTCCCAGAACTGCTGACCATTTGCTTTTAGGAAATGTCACAAAAGATGAGTTCCCACTTTTAGAGTAGAAACTTAAAAGTAACTCTATACTGCTTTTTGTCTCTAAAATTAATAAATCCTAAATTCTGCCAGGAAAAGAATTAATAATGTGACTTCTTTTCAAGTCCCTCTAGATTGCCATGTTGTTGGCTGGTTGGCCCAACATCACAGCATTTTGCTACAATTTTAAGCCTGCCATTTACTCATTCCATGCAGCATAGGAGCCTACCATTGCCTCCTCCAGTAAAATCTTTTCCTCAGTGGACTTCTGGCACCAGCAAGTTGGAGATACACAAGTGCTGTAATGGAAAACATCTGTTTCATTTGATAGGAAAAAAGAGGAAAACTAATTTATATGAAGATCCTCTTGAAACTTTGAACTGCAAAATAATATTTGTGTTCTGTTGAGAATTGCAGCAATCTTCTATTCTTTGCATTTATTTGAGATCTTAAACACTCATGTGATACATAAAGCATTTAAGTAAAATTCCTGTTGACATGATATTTCATTTACTAGGAAGACATGTTTGTCAAGAAAGAGGATTACAGAATTTTTTCATTTCACTTCTCTATTTAACAGATATGTTATCACTGGTGCAAGAACAATTTCAAAGAGAAGGGTGGAATTCAGCTTATCACAGATGTAAGCAAGCTCCAGGAGGAAAATATAAATATCATAACAGAAGAAAGCATTTAAATGGTGCTAGATTAAAGCAATTGAGAATGTATGAGAGCAGGGAAACATCGGGGACTGGATATGAGAAAATTGAACCCAACTGGAAATACAGACAAAGGGATTCAACCACGAAGGTAATGGGAGACAGATAAGAGAATTTTCTGGCAGCATTTCAGAGACTGGATTCTAAAAGGGCAGAAATTGCTGTAACGTGGGACCACAATAGGCCCTTGTAGTAAGGGTAATGAAGAATGTAGGGAAATTTTTATGACTAATCAAGTGTAACACAGAATTCAAATGCTTTGGCAGAGTTCACTTTGCAGTTAAATTACAATCCTCATACATCCTAGGGAAGCTTGAGTATTGCCTTCAAGCAGATATAAAAGCATATATTTTATTTGTTGTGAATCTTCAACATTAAGATTTTATTTAACAATTCACATAACCATTAACCTTTTCATTATTCAGAGAAAAATATTACTTTCCAATTTACTTTAAAAAATGTCACAAATGCAAATGGTGGATCCATAACTAATATGAGTATGTGTATCCACAACTAATAAGAGTATGTGTGTGCATCAGAAATTTCTGAGGACTGCCCTGAAAAACATTTGAGAACCAAGCAACCATATAACTGAAGGCTTACACAAGGCATGCAGATTACAAGAAGTCATACAACACTATACTGCAAGAAAATGACTCATAAGTAGTCCATAAGCAACATTACAATAAAATAATATCAATTAGTGAGAAAAATCCAAACTTATTCACACAGAAAAATAAGTTTACCGAGTAACTTGCAGCAGTCTAGTAGGTTGTCTGTTTGTATGTATTCGCTTTAATGAAAAACTAACATCTCTACCTTTTCTTTCTTCTTTATGAGGGACAAACATAGCTGCAAATCTTTCCACAACAGATTTTTTTGAGGGCCCAGCAGCAGGAGCAAATGCCCAAGAGAGAGAGGTGGGAGTCCACAGTGACTCATCGCTACAACACACAGAAATGTGAGGTGGATCAAGAGAATACAGAAGAAAGAAAGGTAAGAGAGCTTGCAGCTTCTAGACAGGCAGTATCACAGGCAGTGGCAACGTGAGATGGAGAGGAGATAATCAGTAAAGCAGAATACCCCATAGCATCGTTCAGAGTTCTTGAATAAGCTGATAACAATGACCTGCACAAAGAGCAGAAGCATGAACACATGAATGAGGGGTGTTCTAAATAAACAGCAAAATAACATAGGCAAAAAATGCAGAAAAGATTCAGTTTAAGATCTGCTTACCAAGACATCATGAAAGCATTATTAAAAGAAAGCACATTATATTTCATTAGGAGTAAGCAGAGGGAAAACATAGATCTTCTTTTAAGAAAGAGTATGAGTAAAAGTCAAAATATTTACTACATTATTGGTATGAGCCTTTGGACAAAAAGATTAATAGCAACCATACATGTAATGCAAACTTTATAATAGGGTAGCTCAGGCCAGCAGAGGAAAGAACAGGTTACAGAATACTTAGAACAATGAGACATATTCAATACAGTAAATGGGATGGATTTCAACCCACAGTTTTAACGGAAGTAGCAACAGTGATACCTGAATCATTTGCAATTAATCATGTAAAAGAACTTGAGAGGAGAGAGACAGAGGGGACAGTAAGCACTGGAACACTGGAGAACAGTAAACATAGTCTTTTTACTTCAGAATGAGGAAAAAGTAGAACTGTACATAATGAACCTAGAAAGACACTCTAGAAAAGTATTAAACAATGATTTCATTAACCCCTGAAGGAAATAGGATAGCAAACATCTCAAAAGGAAGTACAAAGGCATACCCTGTCAAAATCATCTCATCTTCTCTGACAGTGTAGAGTCGATAGAGAAAGCAAAAGATATTTCGTATCTTTACTACGGAAATGCACTGCAGCTAAAGTTATCTTGCAATGGTGAAAAGACTGGACAAAAAAATCCTGATCAAAGTGTAGCGTTCAGTAGTTTCTGGCTGTGTTTGGTGGCTGCATCTATCAAACGCTTTTCTAAGCCTGTTGTGGGTTGTCACTAATAGCTTGAACACTGGAGGAGAGGGCACTCAAAAAATCTGCACTAACAGCAAGCCGGGTGAGTAGGAAGCGCATTAGGAAAGGCAACAACCTTCAGAATTGTTTTGCTTAATTGAAGAAGCAATCTGAAGTTAGTAAGACAAAATAAAACTAAAAAGGAAAAAAAAAGACAAAATGGAGACTAACTTGGCTAGGAAGGAGCTCTGCAGAAAAAGCTTGGGGCTAATAGTGGGTTGTAAGTATAATAGGAGGCTAAAAGTAGTTCAATAAATATTTTAACCTAAGGTAGAACAGTCATGCCATTGTAAGGGAAAATCCTGCTCTCCTGCTGACACATCCTCTTCCCTTCTGCAATGGAAAAACATTGGTACAGCTATCATGTAAGCCATATCAAAGAAGCAATGCATGTGACAAATTGACAAATAACTTTGTTTGGCAGATTACTTTTCAGCTCAGAGGAGAGAGATGTGGACAGAGAAGGAGGGAGGCTGCAGTAGGACTGACTTACTCCACGTTAATATTTCTTCACATTTTAAGCTGGGTTCACAGCGTGACACTTTTTCTAAAAAGTGATGTGGAATGTCCTGAGAGGAACACTGGATGTAGGACAACAGAGACAGCAAGTCCAACTAGTGAGCAGTTCAGGAAAGCACAGGATGGCCCGTCTAAGAAAGGAGCAGATGGTGTGGAAGGAGTCCAGAAGAGAGCAGGGAAGATAAGAGTCTTGAAAGGACCAAGGATCTTCTAGCGTTGATGGGGTTGGGGCTGAATCAGCATCTTACAGTTTTGGTATGCTGGATCCTATTTCAAGTTCCTCATGTTACTTCTAGGCATGTAATTTATAATTTCAAAATGTTCTGGTTTTTTTTTTTTAATACATTCATTTTTTAATTTACAAAATTTACAAAAACTATACACATGCTTTATCATGTTCTGCTGTCTCCATTCTACGTAACATAGCAATGTCCACCAACTGTCTAGGTAGTTACATTACAGTAGTCTGCAGAAATAACTTAATCTTATACACATTTCTTCATTTCCTGGACGTTTTTGCAAAGGTTTCAAGATAAAAAAACTAATCACTTCTCTACAGAATTTAAGCTATTTTCAAATCAGGCTATTTTAAATTTTTTTGAACAACAGAGGTGCTGGCAGAACTTCCATAACCAAGATTTGAAAATGACAGAGTTTAACAGCAGTTACCAGAAGTAACCAGCAGAGTTCCCAGAAAGCTTTAGGGAAGACAGTGATAAGGACAGAATTGTGACTTTTCCACTTTTGCAGGCACTAAAAGTAGATTCAAAAGGCTATTGAAATAATGGCTCCAAAATTGCACTGAAAGGTAGTCTACTACCACCAAATAAACTTCTTGGGTAAAAAATCACTAGCAGCTGCCTGGAAAGATATTACTGTGAAACTTCTGTAATTAATTTTTAGTTCGCTGTTCTTAATCCGTTTGGAGGACATATGGGAAAGACAAAAAGAAGGAGAAGGCCTTTGACATGGTCCCCCACAACATCCTTCTCTCTAAGTTAGAGAGATATGGATTTGATGGATGGACTGTTTGGTGAATGAGGAACTGGTTGGATGGTCACATCCAGAGGGCAGTGATCAATGGCTCAACGTCCAGATGGAGATTGGTGATAAGTGGTGTCCCTCAGGGGTCCACACTGGGACCAGTACTGTTTAATATCTTCATCAATGACATAGCCGGATTGAGTGCACCCTCAGCAAGTCTGCAGGTGGCACCAAGCTGAGTGGTGCAGTTGACATGTCTGAGAGATGGGATGTCATCCAGAGAGACCTGGAAAAACTGGAGAAGTGGGTCCATGTGAGGTTCAACAAGGCCAAGTGCAGGGTTCTGTACCTAGGTCAGGGCAACCCTAGGTATCAATACCGGCTGGAGGATTAAGGGATGGAGAGCAGCCTTAAAGAGAAGTACTTGGGTGTACTGACAGATGAAAAGCTTGACATGAGCTGACAACGTGCACTCACAGCCCAGAAGGCTAACCGTATCCTGGGCTGCATCAAAAGAAGCATGGCCAGCAGGTTGAGGGAGGGGATTCTGCCCCTCTACCCTGCTCTGGTGAGACCCCATCTGGAGTCCTGCATCCAGCTTTGGCGCCCTCAGCACAAGAAGGACATGGACCTGTTGGAGCAGGTCCAGAGGAGGCCACAAAAATGATCAGAGGGCTGGAATACCTCTCCTACAAGGAAAGGCTGAGAGACTTGGGGCTATTCAACCTGGAGAAGAGAGGGCTCCGGGCAGACCTTATAGCAGCCTTTCAGTACTTAAAGGGGGCTTATAAGTAAGATGGGGACAGACTTTTTAGTAAGGCCTGTTGTGATAGGACAAGGGGTAATGGTTTTAAACTAAAAGAGGGTAGATTTAGACTGGGTATAAGGAAACAATTTTTTGCCCTGAGGGTGGTGAAACACTGGAATGGGTTGCCCAGAGAGGTGGTAGATGGCCCATCTCTGGAAACATTCAAGGCCAGATTGGATGGGGCTCTGAGCAATTTGATGTAGTGGTAGATGTCCCTGCTCATTGCAGGGGAGTTGGACTAGATGACCCTTAAAGATCCCTTCCAATTCAAACTATTCTATGATTCTATGAGAATGCTATAGGACCTCCTATGGCTGAGATGTGGCAGAGAGGGCTGGGAGGAGCCATTTTGGGTCTTGGGAAAGGCCATCCTGTCATCTCCTCATGAATACTGCAAAAACTGGATTGATTCACGTAAGGATCACATACAAGTTACCAACGATTCTGAAATGAAAATGAAGTGGCTGAATGCTATGGAAGAGATGCCCTTCAAATGCCACTGTTTTAACAGTACTTGGACATTAAGATTCGGGTATGCTAAGACTAAAGTACAACCTTTTCATACTTCACAATGAAGTAACTGAAAAACATTTAAGAAAAACATTATAGAATAAGTAGAAAGTGCATGTGAAATAATAATTTAATACTTCAGTATTTTATGCCAGTCTGCATGCAGAAATTCTTGACCCCTGGTTCCAATTTCACAGTTTATATCACTATGATCCGAAGTTTTGCATAGCAGGGTGGAAAGAAAACCTAGTTTCCCAAATTTGTTGATTCAAAAATCTTTACCTTACAGAGATTAATCGAGTTGCAGAGCAACTTAACTTTTACTTTGACCCAGCTCTTTTCAAATGAACTAATTCACTCTTTTTTTTTTTTTTTTTTTTTTTTTTTTT